>Ga0187783_10003138_pt1 | contig 12200 bp, 12 predicted proteins | sample 1015_SJ02_MP02_2_FD_132471 | JGI IMG/M metagenome (GOLD analysis project Ga0187783, IMG submission 132471) | Tropical peat soil microbial communities from peatlands in Department of Meta, Colombia - 1015_SJ02_MP02_20_MG | ecosystem: Environmental > Terrestrial > Soil > Wetlands > Peat | place... | reverse complement strand
CGGCGGCGTTCCTGGCGTCGATGATGAGGGCGTAGCCCTCGCGGGCCAGGCCGGCCGCCAGCGCCCGGCCGAGCCCGCGGGAGGCCCCCGTGATGAGAGCGACCTGGTTGCTCATGCCCGCCACGCTAGGCCGCGCGGGGCACCGGGCACATCGGTCCCGCGCCCGGTCCGGCCTGGGTCCTTGGTCGTAGGACCGCCGCCCGATGCGCCTGCCGCGCCGTCCGGCTAACGTCGGATGAGTGAGCGCGCCACGGGCTGCGGCCCGGAGGCAAGCGAACAGGAGAAATGATGAGCGATGGGCTGGATGAGCTCTACCAGGTGAGCCAGGCGGTGTTGTCCGTCACCCGGCAGATGTCCGTCCGCGACGTGCTGCAGGTGATCGTGCGGTCGGCGCGGTCACTGGTGGGGGCGCGCTACGCGGCCCTTGGCGTGCCCGACGAGGGCGACTCGTTCGCCGAGTTCGTGGTGGACGGGATGAGCGAGGCGGAGCGTCAGGCCATCGGCCCGCTGCCGCGGCGGCACGGAATGCTCGGCGTGCTGCTCAACGAGGGTAAGCCGGAACGGCTCGCGGACATCCGCGCGGACCCGAGGTTCGAGGGCTGGCCTGGCGCCCACCCGCAGATGTCGCATTTCCTCGGGGTGCCGGTGCGGGACGGGGACCAGGTCCTCGGCATCATCTTCGCGGCCAACAAGACCTCCGCCGCGGCGGCCGGACGCGGCTTCACCGAGCGCGACGAGGAGATCCTGTCCCTGTTCGCCGCGCACGCGGCGATCGCGCTGACCAACGCCAGGCTGTACGAGCGCAGCCGGGAGCTTTCTGTGATCCAGGAGCGGTCTCGGCTGGCCAGGGAACTGCATGACGCGGTGACGCAGAAGCTGTTCAGCATCAGGGCGCACGCCCGGGCCGCCGCGATGCTGGCGGACCGGACCCCGTTCGACCCGGAACGGGTCAAGGCCGAGATCAACGTGGTCGGCACGCTCGGCGCGGAGGCCCACGCGGAGCTGCGCGCGGTGATCGACGGGCTGGCCCCGCCGGACCTGGAGGCGGCCGGGCTGGCCGATTCGCTGCGCAGGTACGCGGTGCTCGCCGGGCGCGCCTACGGGACTCCCGTCACGTTCACCGCGGCGGAGATGCCGGTCCTCGACGTCAGGACGGAGGCGGCGCTGTACCGGGTGGCCCAGGAGGCGCTGCACAACGCCCTGCGGCATTCGGGCGCGAGCGAGGTCGGCGTCCGCCTGGCGCGGACGCCGCGGCGGGTAGCCGTCCAGGTCTGTGATGATGGGCATGGCTTCGTGGCCGAGGCGCCCTCAGGCGGGGTCGGGCTGGCTTCGATGCGGGAGCGAGCGTCGGCCGTCGGCGGCGCGCTGACCATACGGTCCGGCCCGCAAGGCACGTCGGTCCGGATGACCGTCCCGGTGACGGCGGGCCGGTAAGGCGGGAGGCGAGCCATGACGCGGCCCATCTCGGTGCTGATCGTCGACGACCATCCGGTGGTCAGGCAGGGCCTGCGCGCCCTGCTCGAGGTGCAGGACGGGATCGAGGTGGCGGGCGAGACGGGTGACGGCGGGACCGCGCTCTCGCTGGCCGCAGAGCGCCTGCCGGACGTCATCCTGCTCGACCTGAAGCTGCCCGGCCTGGACGGCATCGCCGTGCTCGGGGAGCTGAAGGCCCGCGGCGACGCCGCCCGCGTGCTGGTGCTCACCAGCGCCACCGAGCCCGCATCGGCCAGCGCGGCGGTGCGCTCGGGTGCCGCGGGCGTGCTGTACAAGGACGTCGACCCGGACGCGCTGGTGCGCGCGATCCGCGCGGTGCACGACGGCTACTTGCTGCTCGCACCGGAGGCGGCCGGAACATTGCTGCGTTCGGCGAACGGGGCCTGGGGCGGGCTGGGCGCGCTCACCAGCCGGGAACGCGAGGTCCTGGCGGAGCTGGCCAAGGGCCGCTCCAACCGGGAGATCGCCCGGGCGCTGCACGTCTCGGAGAAGACGGTCAAGGCCCACGTGAGCTCGGTGCTGGCCAAGCTGGGCGTACAGGACCGCACCCAGGCCGCCCTGCTGGCGGTCCGGCACGCCCAGGGGAGCTGAGGTCGCCTGCCTGCGCGGGCGGGCCTGGAGGCCTAGATCATGTCCGCGTACACGATGATGCTGTCGAGGTAATGCCCGGTGGCCTCATCGAAGGGCCCGCCGCAGGTGATCAGCCGGAGTTCCGGGAAGTTGGTCCGGCCGTAGACGGCCTGGGTCGGGAAGGCGGTCTTGGCCACCTTCTGCACCCCGTCCACGGTGAATACCGGCTCCTTCCCGTCGGCCAGCGTCACGTAGATCTTTTCGCCCACACGGAGAAATCTCAGGTCATAGAACACCGAGATCCCGGTGAGTGAATCCACGTGGCCCAGGATGACCGCAGCGCCACGCTGTCCTGGTGCCGCGCCGACGTCCCACCAGCCGGTCAGGTTGTGAGCGTCGAGCGGGGGCACCTGGATAGTGCCGTCCGGGTTCGTGCCGAGCTCCATGACCGGCGCGTTGACCCCGATGGCGGGGATGCGGATGCTGACCGGAACGGACCGGGCCAGCGCCCTGACCCCTGGATCGTAATGCTGCCTGGGTATGGCGGTCGTCACCGAAGCAGGGATCAGGCTCGCGCCGACCCGGGTGCCGCCGGTGAGCGCGAGCGCGGCCATTGTGGCCCCGCCCGCGCACACGACGGCGGCGGCGAAAACTACGCCCAGCGCCCACCGGCCGACTGGCTTACGCCGGTGGCGGGCCCGGTACACCGGTCTCAGGCCGCCGGGAAGCGCGTCCGCCGCCAGCGGCGGTAGGCCAGCGTGCCGATCAGCCCGGCGGCGAGGGCGGTCACCACGCCGCCCGCGGCGAGCGGACCGTCACCGCCGCCAATGCTACCGCCGCCACCGGTCTGCGGGGCGCTCGGCGGAGCCGAGGAACTCGGCGGGACCGGGGTGGTCGTGGTCACCTCGGGCGTCACCGTCTGAGTAGGTGTCACGGTGATGCTCGGCGGGGGCGAGTAGGGCGGGGGCGGTGGTGAGGTCTTGCACGTGCATTGCGGCGTGGGCTTCTGACTCTGGCAGTTTCCGTACCCGCCGTTGCCGTTGCCCGGGCACGGGGCGCCGGTGGTCGGGGCGCCGGTGGTGGCGGTCACGACCACATTAGGGTGGACTCCTGAACGCGACGTCGCATGCGCGGCCGTGCCGGTCAGGATGACCGCTGTCGCGCCGATGGCCAGGCACCCTGCTAGCACACGGATGCGCATCCCCATTTCCGCTCCTTTGGGCTGGACCGTTTCCTCACGGTCAACTGTGGTGGCACGCGGGATTCCTGGCATCCTAACGTGCCAGGAACCGCAGCACCGCTCAAGTAGGCCACCTGTGACATTCCAATTGGGTATATGACGTTAGGCCGCTACGAACGTCGATCGTACGGGTGCTCATCAGGCATGACGAGGTCGAATGCATCAAGCCCCCGGTCGCGGGATTTGCTGCCTTAATCGGTTCGTACGGGAAGAATGTCGCTTTCATGAACCCGCCATGCCATAGCATATGAGTGACATTATTGTGAGTTAGTTCCAGCGTTTACCGCCGCTTTGCCGCTTTCATTCCCTTGTGGGCGGTTGCCCGTTCCCGTGTCCTTCACGGGGGCGTGGGCCGCAGGCGGCCCGTCGGCCCGGAAGAGATCTGCCTGGCCCGCCCGGCTGACTGACCGGGATCCGGTGGCATAGGTTCGGTCTCGGCGGCCATTCGAGTCAGCGGATCCTTCGGGTGCCGCGGAGAAAGGGGGCCCGATGTCCGACGAGGTGCTGCGCCTGCGCGCTGTCGAGGTGCGGCGGGACGCGGCGGTCCTGCTGCGCAACGTGGACTGGACGGCACACGAAAACGAGCGCTGGATCGTGATCGGCCCGAACGGGGCGGGCAAGACCACCCTGCTCCAGGTGGCAGCCACGGGCATGTTCCCCTCACAGGGCACGGTCGACGTCCTGGGCGAGCGGCTGGGCGAGGTCGACCTGTCCGAGCTGCGGACCAGGATCGGGCTGACCAGCGCCGCGGTCGCCGAACAGGTCCCGCCCGGCGAGAAGGTCATCGACCTGGTGCTCACTGCTTCCTACGCCATCCTCGGCCGGTGGAAGGAGGACTACGACTCCGCGGATGTCACGCGCGCGGTGGAACTGCTCGACGCGCTCGGCTGCGCGCACCTGATCAGGCGCAAGTTCGCCACCTTGTCCGAGGGCGAGCGCAAGAGGGTGCAGATCGCCCGGGCGATGATGCCCGACCCCGAGTTGCTGCTGCTCGACGAGCCGGCCGCGGGGCTCGACCTGGGCGGCCGCGAGGATCTGCTCCGCCGGCTCACCGGGCTGGCCCGAGACCCCAAGGCGCCGATGATGGTGCTCGTCACCCACCACGTGGAGGAGGTGCCGGACGGCTTCACCCACGCGATGCTGCTGCGCCGGGGGTCGGTGCTCGCGGCCGGGCCCATCGACGAGGTGTTCACCGCGCGGAACCTGTCCCGGTGCTTCGGCGTCCAGCTGCGGGTCGAGCACCGGCAGTCGCGCTGGACCGCCCGCGCCCGCTGAACGATCTCGCACTGGCTCAACCCGCTCGCCGTCTGTAACGTGGGAAACGGACCCGGGAAACCCGGCCGGGCGCAGGAGTGGAGCCGCCATGAGCACTCTGGTCTTGACCATCCTGCTGATAGTCTTTGTCGCTCTCGCCATCGTGCTGGTCAGGTGGTCCGTCCGCACCATCCCTCAGGCGAATGCGGGAATCGTGGAGCGGTTCGGCCGGTATCACCGGACTTTGCACCCGGGGCTGCATGTCGTGGTGCCGTTCGTCGACCGGGTGCGCCCGCTCATCGATCTGCGCGAGCAAGTGGTCAGCTTCTCGCCGCAGTCGGTGCTCACCAGCGACAAGGTGAGGATGATGATCGAACCCGTCATCTACTTCCGGGTCAGCGACGCCAGGGCGGCCACCTATGAGGTCGGCGACTACATCTCCGCTCTCCATGAGCTGACCATGACCACGCTGCGGAAGGTGGCGGACGGGATGGACATGGAGACGACGCTCAGATCACGGAACCAGTTCAACAGCGCGCTGATGACCGAGCTGGCCCAGGCCACGGGAGCGTGGGGTCTGCGGATCAGCCGGGCGGAGCTCCAGGCCCTTGACCCGCCGACAGCCATCCAGGAATCCATCGAAAGGCAGAAGCGCGCCGAGCACGACAAGAATGCCACCGAGCTGCTCGCGCACGGCCAGTCCAACGCGATCGTGATCAAGGCCATGGCCCAGGCCGCGGCCCAAGCCGTGTGGGCACAGGGGCAAGCGGAGGGCATCACCAGGGTGTTCCAGGCCATCGCCGCGGGCGATGCGGATAAGCAGCTGCTCATCTATCAGTACCTGCAGACGCAGGTCAACCGGCCACCGGTCGCTTCATCCGAGGTCGGCCAGGTCCTATCGGACGGCCAGGGGTTAGCTCTCCTGCCCGCCTCGCACGCTCAGGGGCAGCGGACCAGGTGAGCCCCGGGCCTTGGGGCTCTCAGGGCCGGGCCCGGAGTTGGACCTTCCCGTCGGCGCTCACGCGAGTCTCGAAGGATGGCTGGCGGGCCGTGGCGGGCCCGTGCACGACGGTACCGTCGGCGATCACGAAGGTGGACCCGTGCCAGGGGCAGGCGATGCAGGCACCTCCCCGTTCCACGACTATCCGTCCCTGGTGCAGCGGCCCGCCCAGGTGCGAGCAGCGGTCTGACAGCACGCTCACCTCGGGGCCCTGCCGGTATACCAGCAGCGACAGGTAACCGAGCTGGCGGCGGACCGGACGCCGGTCGGGCAGTTCGCCGATCCCGCACAGGTCGTGCCAGCCGAGCCCGGACAGGTGGCCGACCGTCTCGGCGTGGTTGGCCCCCGCACCGAGCCGCAGCGCCAGGTGCCCGCCCAGATAGGACCCGGCCGTGGCCACGGCCAGCCCCAGGCCGGACAGCAGCCGGCCGTATCCGCGCCGCCCGCCGGCCCGGGCCGCCAGCGAGCCGAGGAACAGTGCGGCCGCGCCGCTCTGGCAGGCGGCGTGTACCAGGCCCACCCGCTGCTGGTCGCTGTGCAGCGCGGACCAGTCAGCCAGCCCGGTGGCCGCGGTCGGCACGGTACCGGCCAGGCCGACGCCGATGAGCATGCACGAGGCGCGGTCGGTGCCGCGGAACAGATCGAGCAGCACGGCCGACGTCCAGCAGCCGAGCGGCAGCCGCACCAGCGCGGGGTGCACCGGCTGGCCGAACGGAACCCCGTGCAGCGCGTCGGTCCGCGGGCCGGCTGGCAGGGCGCGGACGACGCCGTCGGACAGCCTGCGGACGACCGGATCGAGCACGTGGGCCTGCTCGACGCGTTCGGCCAGGGCCGCGGGCCGTCGGCTCGAGCCTGGCTTGCGGTGCGCGCCCGGTCGGCGGGCGGGGGCGAGAGGTGGCCTCACGGTTAAAGGCCTACCCGCCGGCCGGTGCCGCCTACCTCTCCGGCTGGTGACAAACCGGTGTACTCCGGGATCGCGGAGAACCGGCAGCTAGAGCACGGATGATCACGGGTCGCCGCCTTCGCCGCGCAGCCGGGCCAGCTGGGCGCGCATGATCTCCTCGAGCTGGCGCTGGAACTCCAGCAGCAGGTGCAGTTCCTGGTCGGAATAGCCCGCGGCGGTGGCGCGCCATGCCTTGACCAGCGGCCCGAAGGTAGGCCCGATCTCGCGCAGCCCCGGCCCCGCGCCCAGGTTCACGATCACCCGACGCCGGTCGTGCGGATCCCGCTCCCGCCTGACGAAGCCGCCTTCCTCCAGCCGGTCGAGCACCCCGGTGATCGACGCGGTGGTCAGCCCGGTCTGCCTGGCCAGCTCGCCCGCGGTCATGTGACCGGTCAGGGCCACGATGTTCAGGCAGTTCAGGTCGGTGGCGTTGATGCCGATGCGGTCGGCCGAGACCTGGCCGAGCAACTGCATGATCGAGCCCACCCGGCGGAGAGCCAGCAGGAAATCATTCTCCAGCCGATGCCGCTCGGCACTCGCGCCCGGCGCCGGCGCTCCCCAGTCCCCGCCGTGCTCGGGCGCCCCGTGCCCCGGCGTGCGGTGCTCGAGGCCGCGGTGCTCGGGCGCGCGGTGCTCCGGATTCTGCTGTTCCGCGCTCTCGTACTCCGCCATGCCGCGCCACCCCTATCCGGCATCGTTAGGATTCCAGATATTTAATAAAATTAGACAATAGATATCCGAGATGATAGCTTCCCTAAGTGTAGACCTTGCGGGAGGTGATCCGATGAGTTCCGATGCACAAAGCCTGGCCCCGCAAGCCAGCGCGACCCAGCAAGACGCCGGCTCGGCCTGCGGCGTGCTGAACACCGGCTGCCAGCCCGGCAACTCAATAGGGCCTCGTGCTGATGGTCGTGTCTTCATCGACCGGCGCACCATCCGTCTCGGCACGTCAGCGCCTGGGGTGTTCGCCGACGCGGTCACAACACCGGGAAGGCGCCCGTCATAGAGATCAGCAGGCGGGCCCGGGGGATACCGGCCCGCCAGTCCACCACGGAGGGAACCTGAATGACCACCCAGAAGATGCCGGGAACCGACGCTGCCAGGCACGGCACCGGAGACGCAGACCTGACCATCATGATCGCGGCGCATGACGCGTTCCGCCGCGACCTGACCCGGCTCGCCCGCGCGGCAGCCGCCGACGACCTGTCCGATCCGGCCCGGCGCCGGTCGGTCACTGCCGGCTGGGAGGTGTTCAAGCACCAACTGCACATGCACCACACCGCAGAGGACGAGATCATCTGGCCGACGATGCGTCCGCGCCTGGCGCACAGCGAAGCGGCCCTGTCGGTCCTGGACGCGCTCGAGGCAGAACACCAGCGCATCGACCCGCTGCTCGCCGCGGTGGACGCGGGGTTCGCCCGGCACGACGCAGCGCCCGGCGACGGCTCGCCGGACGCGGACCGGCTGGCCGACGTCATCGAGGTCCTGACCAGCACGCTGACCGGTCACCTGGCGCACGAGGAGCGCGACGGCCTGCCGCTGATCGGCGTGGCCCTGACTGCTGCCGAGTGGCGCCGCGTCGGCTTCAAGATGGCCCGCAAGAACGGCCTGGCCAGCGGGGGCGAGATGTTCGCCTGGATCCTGGACGGCGTCGGCCGCGAGGATGCCGCCGTCAGCCTGGGCAAGCTCCCGCCGCCGCTGCGGCTGGTCTACCGGGCCGTCTGGAAGCCCCGCTTCGACCGAACCCCGCACTGGTAAGGCCCTCGCAGCCGTCCGGGACGGCCACTGGACCGCAGCGATGTGACAATGAGGCGGCACGCCACGGAGCAGTCGCGGACTCAACCTCGTAGCTCTCGGCCATCCCCCATGACGCGTTACAGCTGATGCGGGCATGCTTACCGGGGCTTATGGGGTCACGGGAAGAGGCGGGGAAAGACGCGGGAAGAAGGGGGAAGACGCGGGAAGAAGCTAGTCCTCGGCGGCGGCTATGGCGGCGTCGACTTCGGCCTTGCGGGCGGCGAATTCGGCCGTGTGCTCACGCTCGATCCGTTCGGCGATGTCCTCGTCGTCGCGCATCAGGGCCTCCAGGTCGGAGTCTGCCGCGTCGAGCACGCCCAGGTCGGTGTAGGCCCGCTGCACCTTCTCGCCCCACAGCCCGATGTCCCGGACGCACGGGACGATCCGGCTGAACAGCAGCGCGCGGAAAGCCTGCTGCATCGGCGAATGCTCGGTGAACTCCAGGCACTCCTCGACGTCGAAGCCCATCCGCTCCCAGACCTCCTGGGCGCGGAACCTGTTGCGCATCAGGTAGCAGCCCTCGACCACGAACTCCTCGCGGTCGGCGCGCTCGGCCGCGGTCAGCTGCGCATAGTAGTCACGCAGGGCCAGCCGGCCGAACGCGACGTGCCGGGCCTCGTCCTGCATGACGTAGGCGAGCATCTGTTTCACCAGGGCATTGCCGGTGATGTCGCGGTGTACCCCGAACGCCGCCAGGGCAAGCCCCTCGATCAGCACCTGCATGCCGAGGTAGGGCATGTCCCACCGGGAATCGCTCAGTGCGTCCCCGAGCAGCCTGGCCAGATCGGCGTTGATCGGGTAGTACATCCCGATCTTGTCGCGAATGAACCGCTGGAACAGCTCGACGTGCCGGGCCTCGTCCATGGCCTGGGTGGCGGCGTAGAACTTGGAGTCCAGGTCGGGCACCGACTCCACGATTCGCGCGGCCACGGTGAGCGCGCCCTGCTCGCCGTGCAGGAACTGGCTGAACAGCCAGGAGCCCAGGTGATGGTTGAGCTCGTCGCGGTCGGCCTCCGAAAGCAGTTCCCACTGCCGCGAGCCGTAGATCGGATTGAGCTCATCGGGGGTTTCCATCACGTTCGCCGGGTCCACGGGCAGCGACCAGTCGATCCGCTTGGTGGCGTCCCACTGCTTGTCCTTGCCCCGCTGGTACAGGTCGAGCAGCCGCTGCCGCCCGTCCTCGTACTCCCAGGAGAACCGCGCGGCCCCGGTCGCGGGAACGTCCCAGGTGCCCCGGTCCACCGGCGTTGTGTACAGGTCGTAGGTGCTCACGCGGCCTCCTCGGCGGCACGGACCAGGGCGTGCCCCTGCTTCATTACTACCTAGTAGGTAATACCTGCGCAATGCCTGCGGCCGGTGAGTTAGCTTTCGCCAGGCGGGCTGCCCGGGGTGCCGGGGACGAGCAGCTCGTAGGCCGGGTTGACCATGACAGGGACGCCCTCCCTGAAGCCCACCGAGCCGCGGAACCTGACCTTGGACCCGCACATCAGGCCGGGGATCCTGGACCGGCCGTAGAACATCGCGGTCAGGTCCCCGGTCGAGTCGGAGATCTCGGCCACCAGTACCGAGTTCTGCTCCACCGGCCGGATCTCCAGGAGGCGAACCCGCCCTTCCACGCTGGCCCGGCCCGGCTGGCGCAGGGAGCCGATCGGGTCGACGCCCGGCGGCGGTATGGGACGGTCGTACGTGCCGGCGCCGGGCAGCGGCTCGGGCGCCCCCGCGGGCGGGCCGTCCGCGGGGCCCTTGCGCCGGCCCGGCCGCCGGGCCGTGATCGCGGCTGCGCCTGCCCGCCCGCCGTCGGCCGCGGCCGGCCCGGCCCGCCCGGGCTTTCCTTCCCGGGCGGCCTGGCGCTCCTGCAGGACGTGGATCCGGTTCTGCACGTCGAACGGGATGACGACGGCGGCCGCGTTCGGGATGCGGCTCACGGTGCCGGCCATCTTGTCTGCCGTCCGGTCGTGCAGCAGCCTGCCGACCAGGGGCGAGAAACTACGCCGGGGCAGGATCGCGGTCACCTGCGTGCCCGGCGTCTCGACCAGCTGGCCGACCAGCTCGGCCGCCGCGCGGGACAGCCTGCGGTCGGGGCAGTCGACGAAGTCGAGCGGCACCATGCGGTCCGGCCGCCAGGCGGCGCGCAGCTGTTCCGCCTTCTCGGTGTCGATCATGAAGTGCACAGCGCGCAGCGTGGTGGGCCGCAGGCTCCTGGCGTACCGCAGGGCGGCGATCGTAGACAGGTCGAAGTCGTCCACGAACACGATGACCACCCGGCGGCTGTAGTTCGGCTGGCGCGGCGCCTCGCCTGCCGTCCGGCGGCCCTCGAGGTACCCCAGCACCCCTGCCTCCGCGCGGTACTGGCGGTTGAGCCGGATCAGCGCGAACACCCCTACCGGGAAGATGATCAGGATAAACCAGGCGCCCGAGGTGAACTTCACCCACGCGAAGATCACCACCACGATCGAGGTCATCACCCCGGCCGAGAAGTTGATGACCAGCTTGTGCCGCCAGCCCGGTTCCTTGTGCTTGACGTGATACCTGGCCATGCCGAACCCGGCCATGGAGAACGCGGTGAACACGCCGATCGCGTAGAACGGGACGAGCGCGTTCACGTTGGCGCCCACGACCGCGATCAGCGTCACTGACAGCACGGTGAGCACGATGATGCCGTTGGAGAACACCAGCCGCTGGCCGCGCTTCATCATCCACCGGGGCAGGAACGAGTCCTCGGCGACGAAGCTGGTCAGGAACGGGAAGCCGTTGAAGCTGGTGTTGCCCCCGGTGTACAGGATGAGCGCCGTCGTCGCCTGGACGACGAAGTACATGAAGTGCCCGGCCTGGCCGAACACCATGTCCGCTTCCTGGGAGATCACCGTGGGGTAGCCGGCGTTGTAGGGGATGGCGTGGGTCACGTGGGCCAGCCAGGAGATCCCGGCCACCAGCGTGCCGAGGATCAGGCCCTCGGCGACGAGGACCTTGCGCGCGTTGAGGCCTTCTGGCGGCTTGAAGGCGCTGACGGCGTTGGAGACGGCCTCGATGCCCGTCAGCGAGGAACCGCCGTTCGCGAACGAGCGCAGCAGCGTGAAGAAGGCGGCGGCCGCCAGGATGCCCTCGGTTCCCGATCCGATCGTGACGGTTCCCGTCAGCCCGTAAACGTTCTGCGGGTGCAGGTTGCCCAGCGCCTCGCGGACCAGGCCCACCACGATCATCAGCACGACAGACGTGGAGAACAGGTAGGTGGGCAGTGCGAACGCCTTGCCCGCCTCCCTGATCCCGCGCAGGTTCCCGTAGCACATGATCAGGATCACGCCGATGGTGATCTCGTTCACGTAGGGTCCGAAGAGCGGCGCCGCCGACGCGATCGCGGCCGTTCCTGCGGCAATCTGCACGGCGACGGTGACGACGTAGTCGATCAGCAGCGCGACGGCGGCGATCTGGGCCACGCGCGGCCCGAAGTTGTCCCTGGCGACCACATAGGATCCGCCGGCCTTGGTGTAGACCATGACGACTTCGCGGTAGGACAGCACCACGAGGATCATGACGAACAAGATCACGCCGGTCATCGGCAGGATCAGCGTGAACGCCGCGATGCCGAACACCTGCACCAGCTCGATGAGCATCTCCTCGGTGCCGTACGCCGAGGAGGAGATGCCGTCCGGGGAAAGGACGCCGAGCGCCAGCTTCTTGGTCAGGCGCTGCTCGCCCAGCTGCTCGTTGACCAGGGGTGGTCCGAGCAGTCGCCGCTTCGCCCCGTACCAGAAAGCTGCCTGGCCGCCGCCTGTGTCGGACAGGCCCGCCAGCTTAGGCTTGGCCACCATCTGCGCCTTTCGTCCCGTAAACGTTCCGGTGACTTCTTACCACCCCTAACCGACCAGGTTATGCACAGCCTGACAAGACCCTGCTGCGCGCCT
>Ga0187783_10003137_pt1 | contig 12203 bp, 8 predicted proteins | sample 1015_SJ02_MP02_2_FD_132471 | JGI IMG/M metagenome (GOLD analysis project Ga0187783, IMG submission 132471) | Tropical peat soil microbial communities from peatlands in Department of Meta, Colombia - 1015_SJ02_MP02_20_MG | ecosystem: Environmental > Terrestrial > Soil > Wetlands > Peat | place... | reverse complement strand
GGAACCGCATGTAAGGCAAATGGTTGACGTGCACCTGATTATGTAGAACGAGAGCGTGATAGCGGTTCCGCCAGTTGTCGCCTATCCGCGGCTCGCGATCGACGATCAGCGTGTCGATGCCCAATTGTGTGAGGCATGCGGCGGCTGAAAGCCCAGCCTGTCCGCCGCCAACAACCAGCACGGCCGGATCGCGGTCGGCGTATTCACCGGCGGCCTGTCTGACGTCTAACCAATTGGGGCCGCGAAAGTCGCGTGAATACGATTTGCCTTGCGGGCGTGATCTTCCGAACTGCTCCTCGTGTCCCTTGATCTCGTCGAGTGCTGTAAGCAGCGTCCAGGCTTTAGGCGCGGTGTTGTCGTGATCGGCCTCAAGCCTAAGTCGCACGACGCCGCTGCCGCGACCCTGCGCCGTTTCAAATGAGAAGATCGCCTCGATCGATTCCGTGCCAGCACGCGTGACATGGCGTGGCGCGGTGCGATGGGGTGGTACCTTGAAGCCATGAGGTCGAGCTCGCTGGCTATTCATCCTCAACTCTTTGAGAATGGCATCCCTGCCATTGACGGTCTTGATGCGCCACGTCAGCGGCAGCACATCACGCCAGTGACTGTCGGCATGAAACAACGTCTTAAGCAGCGCATTGTCGCCTCCGCTCAGCGCGCGCTCGAATTGAGCAAGCCAGCGCTCGGTGATCGTCAAATCGGTTTCAGTTCGGGCAAGCATGGGGTACGCTTTTGGTTCTATCAGGCTACCTCACCTTCGCCCGCGGAAAAAGTCACGCCGCCGTCTTTGTATGTCCGCTTCTGGCACAAAGCTGACATGCCGCTCACGCCGGTCAATGTCCGCTTTCGGGGGAAGAGCGGACATCATGCCCCCTTGATAGACGCACCGCCGACCATAAACTCGTGCGAAGTTCCATTGGGTCAGGGCCACCTTCATGGCCGAGGCGCAGGTCGAACGACGGCTGGCTGCCATCCCCGCAGCCGATATTGTCGGTTACAGCCGCATGATGGGCGAGGACGAAGCAGGCACGCTCGCTGTGCTAAAGAGCCAGCGTTCTGAACTAATCGAGCCTACGATTGCCAAGCATCACGGCCGCCTCGTCAAGCTGATGGGTGACGGCATCCTGGCCGAGTTTGGCAGAGTTGTTGAAGCGGCTTTCTGCGCGACTGAAATCCAGCGCGAGATGGCGCTGCGCGATCGCACTGCAATCGCGGGCAACCGAATGCAGCTCCGGAGGGCTTTAGCGGTCTTGAGATTTATCACCAACTCGAACTTGGTAGGCCCTTGCACTGGAAGGTCGGCCGGCTTCTCACCCTTTGAAAATGCGATCGACGTAGGTGGCTGCGCGCTGGCATTGGTCGAGGAGATCAGGTCCATAAGAAATCAGGCCACCGTCAGTGACGTAATAGCGAGCATAGTAGACCGCGGGTAATCGGTGCCGCGCCGCCAGCGCGATGATCAGCTCGCGATTAAGCGTCGCCGCCGGGCTTCCGGTTATTATCGGGCCACCGTTAGCCTGTAACGTGGCTTACCGCCTGGTCGCGCTAGGCTCTCGACATAGCCGGCGCCAACCGGATCAGCGACGGCCGCAAACACGATCGGAATTGACTGGGTCACCTGCCGCAAGATCTGCACTGCGACGCTGTTAATAGCCATGACAACGTCCGGCCCGAGCGCGACCAGTTCCTCGGCGTATCTGCGAATAAGGTCCGCGTCGCCAGCGGCCCAGCTGGTATCGATGCGAACGTTGCGGCCATCGGTCCAGCCCAGTTGCCGCAATCCGTTCAAGAACGCCGCCAGGCGGGCCTGATATACCCGGTCGTCCGCGGGACTGGGTATAAGCACCCCGATACGCCGCAGTCGCTCATCCTGCTGCGCTTGTGCGGCGAGCGGCCAAACGGTAGCAGCGCCGCCGAGAAACGTTATGAACTCGCGTCGCCTCATCGCTTGGTCCTTGGGTCGAAGACCGCAGCGTACCATATCGTCGGCGGGAGCAGTGTTGTGCGGCACGACAAAATGGGCCGCTCATGTCCGCTTTGGGTCATAAGCGGACATGGCGAGGCTAATTTGCTATGTCCGCTTTACCCCCCGAAAGCAGACATTCGCCAATCGATGACTTCGGCGGCTCCGCTGAGCACTGAGCAAGCGTGGAGGTGGTAGGTCGTGTTGCCGCATTTTCTACTGAAAAGGCCGAATGTGCTCGAGCGGCCCTTTTTAGGAGCGCAATCGAAATGCAAGAGAGCGGCACGATTTCGCTATCGATCAGCGGCTGGTTAAATCAATATCGAAATTAGTCATCGGCAATAATCAGGCTAGCCCAAAGCGCAGCGCGCTTTTTCGTGCGTGACGCAATCATTGGAAAGAGCAATTTCCACTTTCGCATAAAGCCAGTACGCCTTGCGTATATCTTTTGACTACATGCGTCTCCCCCGTGGCAAATCGCCGATGTGATGGTCATCACCAAAAATCCGAATCCGATAGCAAATTATATGTTTGTTTGTTAGTTTGTGGTTACCGCGTTGATGAGCGTTTCTGCCGGATGCGGTGGTTCCAGCAACCTCGCCCTTTCGCCCACCCGACAACTCAGCGTCGGGTGTGCCGACGACAGCGGTGCCAAAGATGCGCTAGCGCCGCCGATCCGTCTTCGCGTATTTGCGGTTCAAGGACCGTTTTCTGCCATGCACAACCAACACACTGCTAATGACACGCCACGGGCGCCGCTTTGCCCAAGCTGCGCTCAAATTATGCGACTCGCTCGAACAACGACGCGATTTGGGAACCTGCCCGATCTTCATGTCTTTGAATGCCGAGCCTGTGGCGTAACGCACATCGACCCCGCTCAAGTCGAGGTCGCATGAACCAGGCAAGAACATCACTACGGTGTATTATCACGTGGGTTGCAAATGCCGAATTACTCGAAAGGCCCCTTTTTAGGAGCGCAATTGAATCCAGGAGCGCGACGAGTGTCGTTATCGGTCAGTCTCAAACACAGCATAACGACGGCGTCCTGAATAATCGAATTACAGCAGACAATTTAATCGCGAGTGCATTTTCGTCACGACCTTGCTGCCCCGGCAATTGATGACGAATTAGATTCAACTTCTCACCAACGCAGGTAAGATGCGCATGAGTCGCCATTTCGTCATGACGATTTTCGTCATGCGATTCCGTTTCGTCATACGATTCCGCATGCACCTACCTTGGCCTAGGTCGACCCAAAGAGGTCGCGTGTCCTAATGTTGAGGTTTGGGGGCATCGCCTGATAACCGAGCGGCGAACATGCCCTGTATAAAGCAAAATGATCATTTTCCGGCTCCCGGAGTACGTTGTAGAGCCGTGGCCGCATTAAAGCGGGGCCTAAGCTTCCTCGACTGTAATCTTTTTCTTAGCCAATCAACGCCAAGTCCGGCCTGACGTCATGGGTCGATGAGAACCCCGGGATTGAGCAGGCCCTGCGGGTCGAGCGCCTTCTTTGCGGCGCGCAGGGCCTTGGCGAACAGCGGCGGGCGCTGCCGGTCGTACCATGGGCGATGATGGCGTCCGACCGCGTGGTGATGGGTGACAGTCCCGCCGTTCGCAATCACCGCGTCGAGCGCCGCGCTCTTGATTGCGTGCCATTGTGCGCCGAGCTTGCCAGGCTGGCCGAGCGCGTGGAGCGTGAAATAGCACGCCGGGCCGTCGGGATAGACATGCGTGAAGCGGCAGGTGATCTCCCCCTTTCGGCCGGTCGTCTCGCGGATCGCGTTTTCGGTCGCGGCCTTGATCGCGTCGTGGAATTCTTCGAAGCGTTCCCACGTGATCGCGGTCTCAAACGTGTCGTTGATCACGCTGCGCAAGATCAGCCGTTCCATGGCGTAGGGCATGCGGATGAAGGCGTTGCGCCACACGCCGGCGGCGCCCTCGCGGTGCGCCTCGGCGCCGCTCTCCTCGGGCGTGCCACCATGATCCGCGCAGCATTCGCGCGCACGCTTCATCCACGGAGCGACGTCATGGTCGGCCGATTCGAAGGCCAGCACCATGATGGCGACCGAGCCGTCCGCAGCACCGGTGTTGTAGGCCTCGGCCGGATCGAGGATGCGGCAGTTCGAGGGATAGAGGCCGGCCTGCGAGATCGCGCGCACGGCGCGTGCAGCGGAAAAGAAATCCTCGAAGCGCAACGCGCCACCATCGCGGAATCTCGGTCGGTCTTGCAGGCGCATCCACGCCTGAGTGATGACGCCGAGAATTCCTTCCGAGCCGATCATCAAGCGGTCTGGGCTCGGACCCGCGCCGGAGCCAGGCAGGCGGCGGCTTTCAATCACGCCTCTCGGCGTGATGGTGCGCAGCGATTCGACGAAATCGTCGATGTGCGTATAGAGCGTGGCGAAGTGGCCGCCGGCGCGCGTCGCAATCCAGCCGCCGAGCGTCGAATATTCGAAGCTCTGCGGGAAGTGGCGCAGCGTGAGTGAGTGGGGGCGTAGCTGTGCTTCGAGCGCGGGTCCGTAGGTGCCGCCCTCGATCAGTGCGGCGCGCGAGGTCCTGTCGACCTCCTTGACCTTGCCCATTTGGTGCAGGTCGATCGTGACCGCGCCCTTGTGGCCATTGCGCTTGGGCTCGACGCCGCCGCACACGCTCGACCCGCCGCCGAACGGCGTCACGGTCGCGTCGGCGTCGCCGGCCCAGTCGAGCAAAGCCTTTACGTCCGCTTCGTTGCGGGGATAGGCGACGACGTCCGGCGCGCCCGAATAATCGAGTGCAAGGCCGCGGGCCAGCTCGGGATATGATTTTCCGTAGGTGTGCGCGGCACGATCGTAGTGCTCGCTGGTGCAGAAGGGAAGCGAGGCAGGCGCCATGACGCGCGGCACTTCGAGCTTTATGTCTTCGAGGCGCGGCGCGGTCGCGCTTTCCTTCATCGCCGTGCCGAAGCGCGCTTCCGCACGCGCCATCACGAAGGCCTCTTCTTCCGCTGTGAGGCCCTCGCCCTCGCGTCCCCAGCCGAAGTGTTTCAGCCGCGCTGCCGACGTATCCCGCCTGGCCATTACGGCGTTCCCGCCGGACGATCTTGAACTCTTTTATTTTATTGTCCGCGCCGCCTCGGTGCAGCGCGCTACCTCGGATTTGACCCGCCTACATGGAGTGACCGTTTGGGATTTGCATCCTTGATCTGCATCAAAAAATTTAAAGCTTTCTCGCCGAACCTGTCCTCACAGGTGTTCTGACGCTCGTCTGAGCGCCGGTCGTGCTTTTTTTGCGATGTCCGCTTTGGGTCATAAGCGGACATTCGGCAAAGTTCGACGCATCTGCCGTGCTGTATGCAGGTGCACCATCAGTTCCTTTTTCAGCACACCGCGGGTCTGAATAAAGAGGCTGCGATAGATCGCCTCGTGAGATACTTGCCGATTTCGTCAGCGGTCAGCGGCTTGTTAAATCGAATGTCGAATGTGAAAATAGCCATGTTTAATAGTCAGGCCGGGGGTCCCAATCACAGCGCAATGACAGCGTCCTGAACTCTCCAATTAAAGCAACAAATTTTGTCGTGAGCGCTTTTTCTTCACGATCTTTGCTGCTGCGATGATGAATTCGTTTCGATCAACATAGCTTCCGCCAACGTGCTAGCGCACCCAGCCAATCATATGAAAACGGCTGGCGGGGCCGGTGCCAATCGAGGAATTGATCGAACTCGGTCTGAACGCGCTCAGAGACCCATTCGTTCACGCGCTGGGCCACTTTCATCTCGCGCGGCCCGAGTCTGCAATCCTCTGGAAGCGGACTGGCGCGGTGTCGTTTGCGCTGAGTTTTCCCAGGTAAAATGTAAGGGCGATCCGGGGGCGCGAGTTCGAGCGGCGGTTGCCGATTTTTCAATTTACGAAATCCAAAATGGCAACGATCATGGCAACGTTTTGCAAAGTTGGGCTGAACCCCTCACTTCCCTCGTACGGGACGAGGGGGTCGCAGGTTCAAATCCTGCCACTCCGACCAATACTTAGCCGAAATTCGCCACTCATCCGGCACCGATTACAGCACCGATACGTCTTTTCCGTCTTTTGTTTTGGCCTCCTAGAAGAACGCGAAAGCGCTCGGCATTTTTCAGTACCGCAAACATTCCATGTGCTGCATGGCGTCACCGTTGCGTTTCAGCAGCGAGCATTGCCTCGATTTCCAGGGCTCTAGGTCTGGTGACTTATCACCACCGCGTAATTGGTTCGCCAAGACCATTATCGAGCACGAGGCAGCATCACCGGTGACTCCGACCTTCTGATCTCCGACAATCACGGCGCTTTGACGATCTGCTTGCAAGCGGGGGGCATACCGGCCAGCGTCAGAGCCGGTTTCGGTTTGGTCGGCAGCGGATGTAGCGTCGATTCCTTGAACCAGAAGTCGAGTTCGTGACCGCAGCCGTCGCTTGAGCGCGGCGGGGGCTGCGGCTTGCATTCCGCACTGCCCGCTGGACAGGCGATTTGGATATGAAAGTGCTCGGCGTGGCCATACCAGGGACGCACCTTGAAAAGCCAGGCGCGATCAGCTCCGGCCTCGCGGCACAGCGCCTTCTTGATCGCGGCATTGACTAAGATGCGGGTGACTACCGGATCCTGCGCAGCGGTGCGGATGAGTTCGGCGTGTGTATGGGTCCACACTTTCGGATCGACGTCGAGCTGATCGGGCGCGACCACCTCGGTGGCCGAGCCGAACTCGCGCTCCTGGCGGCTTTGCACGTGGTCTGGCATCGGCGTAAACCAAATATCGACGTCGAGGCCGACTTGATGGCTTTTGTGATCGGAGAGCATCGGCCCACCGCGCGGTTGCGACATGTCGCCGACCAGAAGACCGTTCCAGCCAACTTTTTTCGCGTTTTCGGCAAACCGTTCGATGAAGCGAACGAGTTGCGGATTGCCCCAATTGCGGTTACGCGACAGCCGCATGACTTGCCAGGTAGGTCCAGTGATCGGCAGCGGCACACCGCCGGCCAGGCAACCGGCGAAATAGCCGCCGATCGAGCGCGGCGGCCCGGGAAACGGCTTCGATTTGCGCGCGAACAGTTCCTTGGCTGGCGTCGATGGCGCGTCCGGATGTTGCAGTGGGGGTAGAGGCTCGGGATTAAGCGAGCCGGGGGGCGTCGGGTCAATCAAGTGCTTTTCTTGCGCGACGGCGGAACCCGCGGCGGCGAGGATGAGGACGGCGAGCAGGCGAGCGGCAGTGCGCATCAGCAACTCTTCTTGTTATGGATCTGTGTCGCATTGGTGGCGCGGTGGGTGACGGCGCGCGCACGGCGGCACGCCGGCCATGAGTCGCTCGCGCCGTCGCGTTGCGTCGTCGAAATCGTTAGCGGTCGGTCTCCCCATTCCGATGTGCCAATGCGACGGCTTTTTATACAGGCCTCGGCGAAGCCTGCTACGTCGAAGGGCAAAACGTAACTGGCGAGTACCCGATAAGCGTGATTATTAGAAATAACTTTCGGCCCGATAGTCGTTTCGGGGCCGCAAGACGCGCTTTCGACGGGAGTTTCTTCACGACTATCTGGCCAGTGCCGCACGGGGCCGCGCATAAAAACCCGCAAACAACACCGCAAGAATGCCGGTTAGGAATATGCCATCAAAAGTGCCGGCACCCCCGATCGAAGCGACCGGCGCGCCTAGGCCACGCACCTTGTCGAGGTTGGTGAGATCGGCACCGATCAGCGTGCCGAGGCTGCCGGCGATGTAGGCTAGCGGCGCCGAGTCCTCGCGCGAGAGCATCACGGCGACGATGGCAGTCACTACGACGGGCATGAAGACCGGCACCGCGATGCCAAGGCCAGAAACGGGATTGGCCATCCAATGAATCACCAAGGCGACGATGCCAGTCGCCACCGTGCCTTTGACCCATAATCCGCGTTTGATGAGCAGGTAGATCGACATCAGCGTCGGAATGACGGCACCGCCGATATTGACCGCAACTATCGTGCCTTTCCCATGGCTAACGCCGGGCACGGCGTAACGCATGCCAAAGAAATCGACGTGATGGTGGGACATGGCATGTTCCGGCGGCAGCTCCGTGATTGGGATGTTGAAAAAACTGCCGATCAGCGTTGCAAAGAGCAAGAAAATCGCGGTGTTAGAACTGACACCCAGACTCTCATAGGCGTAGCGCACCGATCGCAGGATGAGCACGAGGAAGAAAAAGCCCACCAAAATGGCAAAGAAGCCGGGTGCCAGCGGTAGGTAGTGAAGATGACTCATCGGTGCTGTTCCATGTCCCATAGTACGCGCTACACGTATTTGTCGTCTTGATACTCCAACGCACGGTCAGAAAATGCGACCCAACATAGCAGCCGAGGAATGAAACGATGGCCGCACGGAGCGATCAAGTGGCGCTGGTGACAGGTGGTGCCCGAGGCATTGGCCGAGCAACAGCGTTGCTCTTGGCGAAGCGCGGCGCAGCCGTGTGTGTGAACTACACCGCCCATGCAAGCGCGGCGGAGGAGCTGGTGGCTGAGATCACGGCTATTGGCGGGCGCGCCGTTGAGGCGATGGCGGATGTCGCCGAGGCCGCCGCCGTCGAGGCGATGGTCGCGCGAACGGAAAAGGAGCTCGGTCCGCTGACGATTTTGGTCAACAACGCCGGCATGTCGTGGCGGGGTACGCTCGATACCTATGATCCGGAGCGGGTTGCACGCATGCGCCAGGTCAATGTCGAGGGAGTGATTCATGCCACCCGCGCAGTGATGGGCGGTATGCGGGAACGGCGTTATGGCAGGATTGTCAACGTAAGCTCGATTGCTGCCATCGGCACCGCTCTGCCGGGCAATGCGTTCTATGCGGCGACCAAAGCCGAAGTTGCCATATTAACCAGGCGTTTTGCCATGGAGCTTGGGCCGCACAACATCACTGTGAACGCTGTAGCGCCCGGCTTCGTCCGAACCGACTTGACACGCGGCGGCAGCGGCGCGGGCGATTGGCAAGGCACGGAGAAGCGTTTTGCTGCCAACGCAATGATGGGCCGCATTGGCGAACCTGAGGACATCGCCAATGCTATTGCCTTCTTGGCCGCACCCGAGTCGGGCTGGATCACTGCACAAATGTTGACCGTGGACGGCGGACGAATGGACTACGTCGGCCATGGTTAAAGATGTCCGCTTTCAGAGGTAAAGCGGACATGACGCGGGCAAGCTCCGATGTCCGCTAAACCCAAAGCGGACATGCGCTGATAGTTCGACTATTGCGTCGAATTACGCAGAAGCCCGCCGCACCTATACCTTCATATAGGCTCACGAGGTTGGCTTGAGGGTTAGTTTTTACAAGCGATCTCTCGACGACTCGAATCCGTCAGTTGAGCACGGCGGCATCGTAGGAGTAGGCCACCAAAGAAGAGTGGAAGATCGTCCGCGTTTTGCCTCACAAACATGAACGGTTTGCAGATACCGCCGGAGAACCTCATGGACAACATGAATGATAACGTGCTCAACCGCCGCAACGTCATAATCGGCGGTGCAACACTCGCAACTGCCTCCGTGCTTGCGGGTGGCGTCGCTCGCGGACAGACCTCATCGCTTCAACCTCTGCCGCCATCGCCGGACTGGGCAGTGGCAATGCCAGTTGGCCCCGATACTCGGGTAAAGATCACCGAAGCCTACGCAAAGCATGTGGCTCGTGACGTTTATTTCTGGGCGTGGCCTATGGTCAATGTGTATAGCCGCCGGCTCGCATTCACGAATTTGCAGGACATCGTCATGTCTGGACCCGTGCCGGCTGCGCCGCTTAACCGGCTTGGTATGCTAACAAACTATATCGATCCGCAGGAGCGACTGGTCGCTTGTCCGAACCAGGACGTTGTTTATGGCATCGGCGTACTCGCGCTCGATCTGTCGCCGGTAGTGATCCAGGTGCCGGACTTTGGCAGTCGCTTCTGGGTTTATCAGTTAGTTGATCTGCGCACCGACAGCTTTGTGCAACTGGGCAAGATGTACGCCACGACACCGGGCTTCTACATGCTGGTTGGTCCAGACTGGCACGGCGAAGTTCCTAAGAACATCACCAAGGTATTCCGTTGTTCGACCAATACCGGTTTTGTCGCGCCGCGCGTATTCCAGGACGACACGCCCGAAGACAAGCGCGCCGTGCAAAGCGTGTTGCAGCAAATTCTAATGTACCCGGTATCCGAATACGACGGCACGATGAAGAGCAGAGATTGGAGCCAGTTGCAAAAGGTACCGTCGCAGGCGGGAGGCGACGAGGAAGTGAAATGGGTTGTGCCAGAGAAGTTCTTCGACGAGTTGCCGGCGGTGCTTGCCGACGCGCCGCCATTGCCGGGCGAGGAGACGCGCTACGCGCAGGTACTTGCTGTCCTTGCAGCCATGAAGAAAGATCCGAACCTAAAGCAAGCAATGATCGAGGCAGCTAGGGAGGCAGACAAGGAACTCGTCACGCCGTTGTTTCAGTTTCGCAATTATGGTGAGCAGTTGCCTCACCATTGGAGTACGATCTCGAACGAAGCAGCATTTGGCAGTGACTACTTCACGCGAACCGCAGTCGCGAAGTCCAACATTTTCGTCAACTCGCCGAACGAGACGAAATATTACTATCAGGACCTCGACGCGACCGGTGCGCGCCTCAACGGTTCGAACCGATATACCGTTACGTTCTCGAAGGACCAGACACCGCCAGTCAATGGCTTCTGGTCACTGACGCTCTACAACGAGCATCACTTTTTCAACCCCAATGACCTTAAACGCTATTCGCTCGGCACCAAAAACAAGGATCTGAAATACAATCCAGACGGGTCGCTGACACTCTACGTCCAGGCCGACCCGCCACCTGAGGCGCAACGCGCTAACTGGCTACCCGCGCCGGAAGGCGACTTCTCGCTCTATGTACGCGCCTACTGGCCGAACACACCCGTGATCGATGGCTCATGGACGCCGCCTGCGGTGCTGAAAGTAAGTTGACGCTCAGGAATTTAGATGAGTCAGATCATGAAAAAGCTGATCCTCGCTTGGCGTTGTCGCCATCACAGCGTCGGCCTGGGCGCAGACGCCGGTAGCCAAGCCAGACGAAAAGACGCTCGCCTATGCCTATACCTATTTGCTGGGACGCATGCTCGCAATCCGGCAGGAGCACATGGACCGCCGTGCGATGGCTTTGCTTACAACATGATTAAGTGCAATCCTCTGGGGTCTGCAGATTTCGTCAACCCGAACTTCGATGTCGCCTATTTCGAAGCGTGGTCTGCGGTGGACGACCGGATTCGAAACCCTGCCGATAGACTACGAGCGGTGTTGCAGTGACCGATTGGACTTACCACCCAAAGCGGACATTTAAGAGGCGAATTACTTGGTTGTCGAACTCTCGCTAACGAGAAAATGATGAACCGAGTAGGCGGTCATGAAGTGCGGAGTACCCTATGGCAAGTGTGATTGCTGCGCAATAACACGACATGCAAACGTTGTTTCCCTTTGCCCCGAGTCCATCTAGCATCTGGGAATGGCGCCGCCTGTTCTCGATTTCTGGTTTGAATTTGCTTCGACATATTCCTATCCGGCGATGATGCGTATCACGTCCTTGGCCAGGGATGCGGGTATCGCTGTAAGATTTCGTCCCTTCCTGCTCGGGCCAGTGTTCAAAGCGCAGGGCTGGGAAACATCTCCGTTCAATCTCTACGCTTCCAAGGGCCGCAACATGTGGCGCGATCTTGAGCGCCTATGTGAAGAGCTAAACCTGCCATTTCGACGGCCTGAGCCATTTCCACAAAATAGTTTGCAAGCTTCTCGCCTCGCCTTAGTCGGACTTGATGCGCGATGGGGTGAGGACTTCTGCCGATCGGTGTTTCGAACGGAGTTCGCTGAGGGTCGTCGAATTGATGAAACCGCGGTCCTCAGCGAATTACTTGCGGAACTTAACGTTGACCTGAATCCCGCATTCGCCGCCGCCCAAACCGATGCAATCAAAGCCAGATTGCGATCGCAGACCGAAGAAGCTGTCCAACTGGGAATTTTCGGAGCGCCGAGCTTTATTACTAAGGATGGAGAGTTGTTCTGGGGTAACGACCGTCTTGAACGCGCGATCGCCTGGGCCAGGACGGCGCGTTAAGCAACAATCCGTATTGTGGCGGACAAACAGGAGGAAGCGTCACCACTGGACTGTTCATGTCCGCTCACTGCACACAGCGGACAAAGAACCATATCCGCTTTCAGGGGTAAAGCGGACATCCAACAACATGGTATCGACGACTTAATCGTCCTCGCCGTCGT
>Ga0187783_10003136_pt1 | contig 12205 bp, 8 predicted proteins | sample 1015_SJ02_MP02_2_FD_132471 | JGI IMG/M metagenome (GOLD analysis project Ga0187783, IMG submission 132471) | Tropical peat soil microbial communities from peatlands in Department of Meta, Colombia - 1015_SJ02_MP02_20_MG | ecosystem: Environmental > Terrestrial > Soil > Wetlands > Peat | place... | reverse complement strand
CGCCGGGCTGGACGTCGCCGCGGAGCGGGCGCGGCTGGCCAAGGCCCTCGCCGCCGCCGCCGCGGACGTGGCGGCCACCGAGCGCAAGCTGGCCAACCCGGCCTTCGTGGACCGGGCGCCGGCTCAGATCGTGGCCAGGAGCAGGGACCGGCTCGCGGCCGCGCAGCGCGAGGTCGCCAGCCTCACCGAGCGGATCGCAGCCCTGCCGTGACCGGTGACGAGGCGCGGCAGCGGCTGCGTCAGGTCGAGCGGGAGATCTTCGCCCGCCGTCCCGAGCACTCGATTGACCCCTCGCTGGAGCGGATCCAGGCACTCGTGACGCTGCTCGGCGACCCGCAGCGCGCCTACCCGGTGATCCACATCACCGGCACCAACGGGAAGACCTCGACGGCGCGGATGACCGAGGCGCTGCTGCGGGCTCGCGGTCTGCGTACCGGGCTGTTCACCAGCCCCCACCTGTCGTCGGTGGGCGAGCGGATCTGCGTGGATGGACAGCCGCTCGATGCCGAGCGGTTCGTCGCCGCCTACGACGAGATCAAGCCGTACGCGGACCTGGTGGACGCCAGCCAGCCGGTACCGCTGTCATTCTTCGAGATCCTCTGCGGCATGGCGTTCGCGGTGTTCGCCGACGCTCCGGTCGACGTCTGCGTGCTGGAGGTCGGCATGGGCGGCACGTTCGACAACACCAACGTCGCCGACGGCGTCGTCGCCGTGGTGACGCCGATCTCGCTCGATCACACCCGCTACCTCGGCAGCACCGTCGAGGAGATCGCAGCGGACAAGGCGGGCATCATCAAGGCGGGCGCGGTGGCCGTGCTGGCCCAGCAGCCGCCCGCCGCCGCCGAGGTGCTGTTGCGCCGGGCGGCGGATGTGGGCGCCAGCGTGGCCCGCGAGGGGCTGGAGTTCGGTGTGGTCAGCCGCGAGCTCGCCGTCGGCGGCCAGCAGGTTTCGATCCGCGGGCTGCTCGGCGACTACCCGGAGGAGTACCTGCCGATGTTCGGCGCGCACCAGGCCGGCAATCTGGCGTGTGCGATCGCCGCGACGGAAGCGTTCGCGCGCACCCCCGCCGCGGTGGCCGGCGACTTCGACACCGCGCTCGACGCGGCCGTTGTCCGGCAGGCCGTGGCGGCGATGACCTCGCCGGGTCGGCTCGAGGTGGTCCGGCGCAGCCCCGTGGTGATCGTGGACGCCGGGCACAATCCGGGCGGGATGGCGGCCAGCGTGGCGGCGCTGACCGAAGCGTTCGGCTTCACCGACCTGATCGTGATCCTGGCCGTCATGGCGGACAAGGACGCTGCCGGGATCCTCGGCGAGCTCGAGCCGGTCGCAGGCCACCTGGTGGCCACCGCCAACTCGTCGGACCGGTCGATGTCGGCCGAGGCGCTCGGTACCGCGGCGGCCGCGGTACTCGGGCCAGACCGGGTCACGGTCGCCGACCGTCTGGACGACGCCATCGAGCTGGGCGTCGCACTCGCCGACGAGGCCGACGCTCGCGCGGGCGGCGCGCCGGGCCAGGCCGGCGTGCTGATCACCGGTTCCGTGGTCACCGCGGGCGAGGCGCGGGTGCTGCTGCGGGAGGGGAACGGCGGCGCTGCGGGCGAATCCTCGTGGCTAGCCCCCCAGCCGAACGGGCTGCAGCACTCGGCGTCCCGGCCGGGCAGCGCGGGGGAGCGGCCATGAAGCGGCTGTGTGCCACCGTCCTGGTCATGGAGGCCATCGTGCTCTGCCTCGCGGTCCCGGTGGCGGTGCAGATGAACCACCAGGCGCCGGGATCGGCGTGGCTGACCGGCGGGATCGCGGCGGCGGCGGCGGTGGCCTTCGCCGGCATCGCCCGCCGGATCCTGCCGGTGACGCTGGTGGGCGGCAGCCTCGTGCAGGTCTTCGTCATCGCGTCGGGCTCGGTCGTCCCGGCGATGTATTTCCTCGGCGCCATCTTCGCCGCGCTCTGGGCTATCGGCATCTGGCTCGGTTATCGCATCGAGCATGCCGGGCATGCTGAGGGTCAGCAAAGCCCCAAGGGGTGACCAACCGGCGCGCCCCGCCGGCCGGGCCCCGCGACCGGCTTGTAGGCTGTCGAACCTGGGATGCGCGCTGCGGTATCGCTGCTACTGCGAGCACGTATCCGGTGGCTGACGGTGGCAATTTCGCGGAATGCCGGATCGGGTTTCCTGCGGTGGCACTATCGGCTGGACCGGCGCGTTGGATGTGGCGGTGAGGCGACCGCGTGCTGGTGCAAGCCGCGGTGGCTGGCAGGCGTGATTAGGTCCCGGCTGGGCACGACTAGGAACCGGCTGCGGCTGGCCACGCGCAGCACCAGAACAACACCGCAGGACCGGCTGGAAGGTTTTTCCTCTCGATGAGCAACGCGATGGCCTTTCTGGGCCGTGACATGGCTGTCGATCTCGGTACCGCGAACACCCTCGTCTATGTCCGGGGCCGCGGCATCGTGCTGAATGAGCCTTCTGTCGTCGCGCTGAATACCAATACCGGCCAGATCGTCGCCGTTGGCGTGGAGGCCAAGCGGATGATTGGCCGGACTCCGGGCAACATCGTCGCGGTGCGGCCGCTCAAGGACGGCGTCATCGCCGACTTCGACGTCACCGAGCGGATGCTGCGGTACTTCATCCAGAAGGTGCACAGGCGCAGCTATCTCGCGAAGCCGCGGCTCGTCGTCGCCGTGCCGAGCGGCATCACCGGTGTCGAGCAGAGCGCGGTGAAGGAGGCTGGTCACCAGGCCGGCGCCCGCCGGGTCTACATCATCGAGGAGCCGATGGCGGCCGCGATCGGCGCCGGGCTGCCGGTGAACGAGCCGACCGGCAACATGGTCGTGGACATTGGCGGTGGCACGACCGAGGTCGCCGTCATCTCGCTGGGCGGCATCGTGACCTCGCAGTCCATCCGGGTCGGCGGGGACGAACTGGATCAGGCGATCATCACCTTCGGCAAGAAGGAGTACTCGCTGATGCTCGGCGAGCGCACCGCCGAGGAAATCAAGATCTCGCTGGGGTCCGCGTACCCCGCCCAGGACGAGCCGAACGCGGAGATCCGGGGCCGAGACCTCGTCAGCGGGCTGCCTAAGACCATCGTCATTTCGGCGGAGGAGATCAGGCGGGCGATCGAGGAACCGCTCAGCGTGATCATCGATGCGGTCAAGACGACGCTCGACAAGTGCCCGCCCGAGCTGGCTGGCGACGTGATGGACCGGGGTATCGCGCTCACCGGCGGCGGGGCCCTGCTGCGTGGCCTGGACGAGCGGCTGCGTGAGGAAACCGGCATGCCCATCCATCTGACCGACAACGCCCTGGATTGCGTTGTGCTGGGCACTGGCAAGTGCGTCGAAGACTTCGACACCTTGCAGCAGGTGCTGGTGCCCGAGGCCCGGCGCTAGGCCCCGGACCGCAGCGGGGAGGTGCCGGGCCGAGGACTGCGAGGTGATCGGAGTGCGCGACACACGGCGAGCCCGTGTGGTGCTGGCCGTGCTGGTGGCAGTCGCGCTCGTCCTCATCGCAGTCAGCTACGCCGGGACCGGCAACTCCGTGCTCCGCCCCGTGCGCACCGCGAGCAGCGACGTGTTCGGTGGCGCCGAGCGCGCTGCCAGTTCCGTCGGCCGGTTCTTCAGCCGGTCTGGCTCGGCCTCCAGCCAGGTCGCCGGCCTGCAGAAGGAGGTGCTCCAGCTACGCGCCGAGCTCAGCCAGGAGCAGGTGAGCAAGTCTGACTACGCGGCGCTGCGCACGATGCTGCTGGTCGCCGGCGCGGACCAGGTTAAGGTCGTGGCCGCCAGCGTGATCGCGGTCGGTCAGGGTTATCAGCAGACGGTCACGCTGGATGTCGGCAGCAGCGACGGCGTCCGGGTCGGCCAGACCGTGCTGAACGGTCAGGGCCTGGTCGGCGACGTCACTGCGGTGTCCGGCGATACGTCGACCGTCCTGCTGGCCGATGCCGGGTCCGCGGTTATCGGCGTCGCGGTCGCCCCGAGCGGCCAGCTGGGGTGGGTAACCGGGCCGGGCAAGACCGCCGACGGCAGCGGTGTCATGCGCCTGCAGATGCTCAGCTCGGCGGCTGTGCTGGCGCCGGGAGATCAGCTGGTGACCGGGCCGTCGGCCTCCGGCCAGCCTTACATACCCGGCGTACCGGTCGGCGTGATCACGAAGCTGATCAGCGTCAACGGTGCGCTGACCGAGGCCGCGGACGTCCGGCCGTACGTCGACTACAGCGCGCTGTCGGTCGTCGGCGTGGTGCTAGTGCCGCCCGCAACCAACCCGGCGTTCGCGGCCGTGCCGCCACTGCCGCATCCCGGCCCGACGGTCACCGTCACCGTGACCGCGAGGCCCGGACCGGCCGCGCCGGGAGCGTCGCCGACCCCGACGGCGGGCCCGTGATGCGCGCCGCCTGGCTGATCGTCATGTCGCTCGCGGTCGCGCTCGTGGTACAGCTGACCCTGCTGAACGGGCTGCACCTGCCGGGCGGCGGCGTACCCGACCTCGTGCTCGTGCTGGTGGCGGCGCTGGCCATGGCGGAAGGCCCGGTCGCGGGCGCGGTCACCGGCTTCGCGGTCGGCCTGTGCCTCGACCTCGCACCGCCGGGCAGCGCCGCGATAGGCCAGTACGCGCTGGTCTTCTGCCTGGCCGGCTGGGCCGCCGGACGGCTGAGCCCGGTAGCCAGCCATTCGACGCGATACTCGGCCGGGTTGCTGGCGACGGGCCTGCTGGCGCTGGTGGCGGCGGCGGCCGAGGTTGTGTCGGCCGTGGTCAGCCTGCTGGTGACGCCCAGAGCGGCCACCCTCAGCCAGGTACGCGTGGTGCTGCCGTCGACGATCGGCTACGACCTGCTGCTGTGCCCGCTCGTGCTGTCCCTGGTCATGCTCGCGGGCACGCTGCTCGCCGAACGGCCGGCTGGCGACCGGTTCCGTGGCGTTCTCGCTGCCGGGAGCCGCGGCGCTGCGCCGGCCGCCCTTGCCGGGACGGCGCGATCGCCGCGGGCGGCCCGCCGGGCGCGACGGAGGTTCGAGCTGCGGCTCGGCCAGCACGCCGGCGTGACCGGTGACGGCTGGCTGAGCACAAGCAGGGTGCCCGGCCGGCCGACCGGGCACGTGCCGGCCCGGCGGGCGCCCCGACTGCGGCCAGGCTCCGGCGTGCCGGGCTCGGCGTCGGGCCTGGTATTTGAACGGCACCGGCCAGCCGCGCCGGTGCATCTCCGGCTCGCGGGCGGGCGCCGGGGCGATGGCGTCATCGGCACTGGTGGCCTGGCCGGAGGCATCGGATCGAGCCGCAATCTGCCCGGCCGTCACCCCGGGCTGCTCGCGGGCGGCGCCAGCCAGTTCCGTCCGCATCGGGGTGAGCCCGGCGGGTCATCGTCGGTGACAAGGATCCCGGTGACCAGGACGCACCCGCCGCGGCGGCCCGCCGTCTCGTTCACGGGGCGCCGCGGCGACGGCTCGGTCGGGCACACGCTCAGCCGCGGGCCGACCCGGCCCGCGCTCACGGCGCCCCGCCGGCCGGCCACGATCCGGTTCGGCCCGCACCGCGGCGGCGGCTCGGTCGGGCACACGCTCAGCCGCGGGCCCGCCCGGCCCGCGCTGACGGCGCCCCGCCGGTCGGCCACGATCCGGTTCGGCCCGCACCGCGGCGACGGCTCGGTCGGCCAGACGCTCTACCACGGACCGACGCGGTCTGCGACGGCACGACCCAGGCTGACCCCCCGCCGCCGCCCCGCGGTGATCCGCTTCGGCGGTCAGCGCGGTGGCGCCGCGGCGGGCCCGCGGCTGCGGATGGGGGCCCGCCGGTCCGGGATCACGGCGGCCGCGACCGTGGTCCCCAGCCTCACGTTCACCAGCAGGCCGTCGCCGGTGTCCCGGCACAGCGCAGCGGTGCCGCGGTTCGGGCGCAAGACGGCGTTGCTGCGGCCGGCCCGGCCGACCTCCGGCCTGGTGCCCGGCGGCGTGCTGACCGAGGCCACATTCCACCCGCGGCCGCGGCGGACGACTCCGCGGCTGCGGCTCTCCGGCGGCGCTCCCGGCATGCTGGGCGGCACCGGCCGCGGCCCGCGGCTGGGCAGCCCGCCAGGCCGGGCCGGCAAGCAGCCGCGGTTCAGCTACGGCAGACGGTCGCCGCTGTCGGTGCTGACCAGCCACCGGCTCGGCCGCCGTCTCGGTGGCCGCTGGCTGGCGCGCTGGCGTGTCGGCAGCCGATCGGCGGTGTGGCTGGTCGGCAGGCGGATGGGAGACCCGCGATGATCCCTGCCTCGCGGTGGCGGCTGGCCGGCGTGGCGGTGATCATCGTCGGCTTGCTGGCGGTGCTCGGCTTCCGGCTCTGGTACCTGCAGGTGCAGACCCGCGGGACCTATGTGGCGCTCGCCAGCCAGGACCGGATCAGGGACATCGTGACGCCGTCGGTGCGCGGCGAGATCCTCGACGATACCGGTCAGCCGATGGTGCAGAACCAGTCCTCGCTGACGGTGTCCGTCAACATGTCGACCGTGTCGCAGGAGTCCGGCGGCGGCACGGCCGAGCTGGCCAGGCTTGCGACCTTGCTCGGCATCAGCGACTCGGTCATGCACGAGCGGGTACGGCTGTGCACGGTGGGCGTGCACCAGCCGTGCTGGCCGGGCTCTCCTTACCAGCCGATCCCGGTCGCGCAGAACGTGTCCCAGCAGGTCGCCCTCGAGGTGCTGGAGAACAGGGCGTCCTTCCCGGGCGTGACCGCGAGCATCCAGCCGATCATCGAGTACGACCAGCCGATCGCGACGGCGACCGCCCAGGTGCTTGGTTACCTGCAGCCGATCACCGCGCAGGAGGTCAAGCAGCTGCACGTGCCGGTCACCGGGTTTGCGGGTGACGACCTGGTCGGCCAGTCGGGGCTCGAGGCCCAGTACGACAAGGAGCTGCGGGGCACCACCGGGATCGACGAGGTGGCCGTCAACGCTGGTGGTCAGGTCACCCAGACGATCAAGGACATCAAGCCGAAGCCCGGTGACGACCTGGTCACCAGCATCAACGCGAACGTCCAGCTCGCGGCCGAGAGCGCGCTGCAGCAGGCGATCCAGAAGACGGAGGCCGAGGGCAATACGCAGGCCACCACCGGGGCCGCCGTGGTCATGACGACGACGGGCCGGATCGTGGCGCTGGCGAGCTGGCCCACCTACAACCCGAGCATCTGGACCGGGGGCATCACCGAGCAAGAGTTCAACCAGCTGTTCGGCACCGCGGACGGGGAGCCGATCCTCGAACGGGCCACCCAGGGCCAGTACTACCCCGGCTCGACCTGGAAGGTGACCACGACCACGGCCGCGGTCAACGCGGGCTACTCGCTGTACGGCGACTACGACTGCCCGGCATCGGTGGACGTCGGCGGGCACGTGTTCAACAACGACTTTGGCAACGGCGGGATGATGTCGCTGCAGACCGCCCTGATCCTGTCCTGCGACACCGTCTTCTATAACTTCGGCTACGACATCTGGCTCAAGGACAACCAGCAGTACGACGACGTCACCAGCCCCAACTTCCCGGTGCAGGAGGAGCAGCAGACCGAGCTGGAGTGGGGCTTCGGCAAGCCCACCGGCGTCGACCTGCCGGGTGAGGCGGCCGGCACGGTGCCGACCCGGGAGTGGCTGTACTACCTGTGGAAGGACAACGCGCACACGGGGGAGAACTGGTGCAAGTACGGCAACCCTAACGGCAGCTACGTCCAGCAGATTGAGTATGAGGACTGCGTGAGCGGCAACGTGTGGACGCCGGGTCAGGCGGTGCTTGCGTCCATCGGGCAGGGCTATGTCGCGGTGACGCCGCTCCAGCTCGCCACCGCGTATGCCGCGCTGGCCAACGGCGGCACGCTGTACAGCCCGCGCATCGGCGAGGAACTGGTCAGCCCGACCGGCAAGGTCGTGCAGCAGATCGTCCCGCCGGTAGACGGTCACCTGCCCGCGTCGCCCGCCACGCTCGCCTATATCAGGACCGCGCTGCAGGGCGTCGTCACCCAGGGCACCGCGGCCGGCGCGTTCGGCGGCTTCCCGCTCAACCAGGTCTGCGTGGCCGGCAAGACCGGGACGGCTCAGGTCGCGGGTTCGGTCGCGACCTCGAACTTCGCGTCGTTCGCCCCGTGCAGCAACCCGCAGTACGTCGTCGTCATGATGATTCCCGACTCCGGCTACGGTGCCGACGTGTCCGCCCCGGCGATCCGGCAGATCTGGGACGCCATCTACGGGCTCGAGGGCCATCCGCCCGCCATCCAGCACGGTCAGCTCCCGCCCGAGCCGAATATCACCAGCGCGGGCGTGATCGTGCCGACCGCGGCCACGGTCGGCCCCCAGCAGCTCTCGCCGGCCGTCGCCGGGCTGGCCGCCGCGCTGAGCGCACCGGCCGACACCGAGCCGGGCGGGCGCCCGCTGGGCAGGCCGGGATGACCGGGTGGCGCGGCGCTGACCTGACGAGGCGGCGCGCCGATCCGCCGGTGCCGGGCTCGGAGAGCTATCGCGGCCTCGCGCCGGTGCGGCTGAACGGCGGCAGCGCGCACCGGGGCGGCTACGCGCCAGGGCCGAGTCTGGGCGGGCGGCGACATCGGCTGCGGCGAGCGCTGCACCAGGTCTTCGGTGCTGGATCGCCGCTCCGTGACCTGGACTGGCTCCTGCTTGCGGTGGTGCTGGCCCTGATCGCGTTCGGCACGCTGCTCGTCTGGGCCGCCACGGCGACCTCGGGGCTGACCTACCACGACCCGTACCTGATCCGCCAGGGCATCAACATCGCTATCGGGCTGGTGCTGATGGCCGCCGTGAGCCTGCTGGACTACCGGCAGCTGCGGATGTACGCGCCGATCGTGCTCGTGCTGTCCTGCCTCGGGCTGCTCGCCGTGCTGTCGCCGCTCGGCAGGGTCGTCAACGGCGCCAAGTCCTGGATCGACCTGCCGGGCGGCTTCCAGATCGAGCCGTCGGAGTACGCCAAGATCGCCGTCATCTTCGTCTGCGCGATGATCCTCGGAGAGCTGCGGCCAGGCCAGAACAGGCCGGGGCCGCGCGCGATCGCGAAGGCCGTTGGCCTGTCGCTGATCCCGCTGGTCCTCGTGGTAGCCGAGCCGGACCTCGGCGTGGTCATCCTGCTGCTGGCGCTCGTCGCCGGCCTCGTCGTGCTATCCGGCGTGCGGCTGCGCTGGATCATGGCTCTCGCCGTGTGCGCCGTTGGGGGCATCGTCGCGGTCGCCAAGCTGCACCTGCTCAAGGCCTATCAGGTCAACAGGCTCACGTCGTTCCTGCATCCGAGCGAGGACCCGCGCGGTACCGGCTACAGCGCGTTTCAATCCAAGATCACTATTGGCTCCGGCGGGATGACGGGGCAGGGGCTGTTTCACGGCCAGCTGGTCGCCGGCGGGTTCGTGCCCGAGCAGCACACCGACTTCATCTTCGCGGTGGCGGGCGAGGAGATCGGCTTCGTGGGCGAGATGGTGCTCATCGGGCTGCTCGCGCTGCTGCTGCTGCGCGCGCTGCACATCGCGGCGCGGGCCGATGACCAGTTCGGCATGCTGGTCGCCGCCGGTATCGCGATCTGGTTCGGAGTGCAGTCGTTCATCAACATCGGCATGACCATTGGCATCATGCCGGTGACCGGATTGCCTCTGCCGTTCGTCTCCTACGGCGGGTCGGCCCTGTTCGCCGACATGATCGCGATCGGTGCGCTGCACTGCGTGCACCGGCATAGATCGGTGTTCGGGACGAGCTAGCGCCCGCCACCGCAGCAGCTGCCGGACTGTCTCTGGCGTGCAGAAGGGATTCCCCGAGCCTGCCAGCGATAGCACCCGGATCGGCCGGAATGGCCTGGTTGTCAGGCTGTGAGCGGGCCCGGGCGACACCGGCGAGCGTGGCTGGTGGGTCCGCTCGGTACCCTGTAACCGTGCCTGTGCAGTCGGTGTACCCCCTGCTCGAGCCGCTGCTCCCGCTGGTGCGCAAGCCCGTGCAGTATGTCGGCGGCGAGCTCAACTCGGTGGTGAAGGACTGGGACGCCTGCGACGTCCGCTGGGCACTCCTGTACCCGGACGCCTACGAGGTAGGCCTCCCGAACCAGGGACTGCAGATTCTCTACGAGGTGCTCAACGAGCAGGACGGCGTCCTGGCAGAGCGTACCTACAGCGTCTGGCCCGATCTTGAGGCGCTGATGCGCGCCCGCGGCGTGCCCCAGTTCACCGTCGACGCACACCGGCCGGTCGCCGAGTTTGACATGCTCGGGGTCAGTTTCGCCACCGAACTCGGCTACACGAACCTGCTAACCGCGCTCGATCTAGCGGGGCTGGCGCTGGCGGCCGTCGACCGGCGCGCCACCGACCCGATCGTGCTAGCCGGCGGGCACGCCGCGTTCAATCCCGAGCCGATCGCCGAGTTCATCGACGGTGCCGTGCTGGGCGACGGCGAGCAGGCCGTGCTCGGCGTCAGCGCGCTGGTCCGGCAGTGGAAGCGCGCGGGCCGGCCGGGCGGCCGGGACGGCCTGCTGCTCGCTCTGGCGGGCTCGGGCGGGGTCTACGTGCCCCGCTTCTACGACGTGTCGTACCGGCCCGACGGCGCCATCGGCGCGGTCGCGCCGAACCGGCCGGGCGTGCCCCGGTCTGTCGCCAAGCACACGGTGCTGGACCTGGACTCCTGGCAGTATCCGCGCAAGCCGCTCGTGCCGGTCGCGGAGACGGTCCACGAGCGGTACAGCGTGGAGATCTTCCGTGGCTGCACCCGCGGCTGCCGGTTCTGCCAGGCGGGCATGATCACCCGCCCAGTCCGGGAGCGGTCCATCACGGCGATCGGCTCCATGGTCGAGGCCGGCCTGGCTGCCAGCGGGTTTAGCGAGGTGGGCCTGCTGTCGCTGTCGTCCGCCGACCACAGCGAGATCAACGAGATCGCCGTGGACCTGGCTGACCGGTACGAGGGCACGGCCACCGGACTGTCGCTGCCGTCCACCCGGGTGGACGCCTTCAACGTGACCCTCGCCAACGAGCTGAGCCGGAACGGACGCCGGTCCGGGCTGACGTTCGCCCCGGAGGGCGGCTCCGAGCGGATCCGCAAGGTGATCAACAAGATGGTCACCGAGGACGACCTGATCAAGACCGTGACCACGGCATACGCGAGCGGCTGGCGGCAGGTCAAGCTCTACTTCATGTGCGGCCTGCCGACCGAGACCGACGATGATGTGCTGGCCATCGCCGCGCTGGCGCGGCGGGTGATCGAGGCCGGGCGGGCCGCAACCGGCCGCCATGACGTCCGCTGCACGGTGTCCATCGGCGGGTTCGTGCCCAAGCCGCACACGCCGTTCCAGTGGGCCGGGCAGTGCGCGCATGAAACAGTCGACGCGCGCCTGAAGGCGCTGGGCGCCGCCCTGCGGTCGGATCGGCGGTACGGAAAGGCGATCGGCTACCGCTACCACGACGGGAAGCCGTCGATCATCGAGGGCCTGCTGTCCCGTGGTGACCGCCGGGTCGCGAAGGTGATCAGGGCGGCGTGGGAAGACGGCGCGCGGTTCGATGGCTGGAGCGAGACGTTCTCGTTTGAGCGCTGGGAGAGCTGCGCGGCCACGGTGCTGGCCGCGCAGGGCGTGGACCTGCACTGGTACACCACCAGGGAGCGCGGCTACGACGAGATCCTGCCCTGGGATCATCTGGACGCCGGGCTGGAGCGGGACTGGCTGTGGCAGGACTGGCTGGCGGCCATCGACCCGGCGGGCGCCGCCGAGGTCGAGGACTGCCGGTGGACACCGTGCTTCGAGTGCGGGGTGTGTCCCGCTATGGATACCGAGACAGAGGTCGGGCCGACGGGGAAGCGATTGCTGCCGCTCACGGTTGTCAATACCGAGGCGATCGCGGCGAGCGGCCGTCCGGAGTCGACCGCGGGGGTGCGCTAGTGGCACGGCAGCAGCCACCGCGGCCGTCGGGACGAGCGCCCTTGCCGGCGGTTCAGCGCCTCGCGGTCAGGTACGCTAAGCGTGGCAGGATGCGATTCGCGAGTCATAGGGATATCGCGCGTGCGGTGGAGCGAGGAGTTCGGCGGGCTGGCCTGCCGATCGCGCACTCTGCGGGATTCTCGCCGCACCCCAAGATCTCTTACTCTGGTGGCGCGCCCACGGGCGCTGCGAGCGAAGCCGAGTACCTGGAGATCTCCCTCACCGCGGGCATGGATCCCGGAACGGTCCGGGACCGCCTGGACGCAGCCCTGCCAGACGGGATTGACGTGATTGAGGTCGTAGATG
>Ga0187783_10003135_pt1 | contig 12205 bp, 9 predicted proteins | sample 1015_SJ02_MP02_2_FD_132471 | JGI IMG/M metagenome (GOLD analysis project Ga0187783, IMG submission 132471) | Tropical peat soil microbial communities from peatlands in Department of Meta, Colombia - 1015_SJ02_MP02_20_MG | ecosystem: Environmental > Terrestrial > Soil > Wetlands > Peat | place... | reverse complement strand
TTGGCACCTGGCCCGAGGCCGTCGCACACGTGCGCGCCATCTACGAGCCGGTGTGGCCAGGGCTGAGCGAGGCGCGCTGGGAGGAGATCGCGCGGCTCAGCTACCGCGCCGATGCCGCAGGGGTGCCGGTGGCGGATGCCGATCCGCTCATCGGCGAGCTGTTGCGCGACACTTCGGTGGCGGCACCCGATCTGTGGCCGCTGTGGGGGCTGCTGGTGAAGGTGCCGGTGCTTGCGATCCGGGGCGAGCAGTCGGATATCCTGAGCGAGGCCACGCTCGCGCGCATGCGGCGCGAGAAGGCCGACCTCGCCACGCTCACCGTGGCCAACCGCGGCCACGCGCCGCTGCTCGACGAGCCGGAGTGCCGCACGGCGATCGATGCATTCCTGGCCGCCATTGCGCCAGGCGCAGCGGCGCGCTAGTCAGCGCAGCACGGGCGGCTATTTGACGCCGCGCGCCCGGCCCCCTGCGGCGGGCGCGGCTTTGGCGTCCGTCTTGCCGGTCGCGCTCTTGCGCCCGGCCGCCTTCGCGCCGCGGCGCTTGCGGGCCGCGTGCGGGGCGGTCTTCGCGCGCAGGTGTGCACCGGCCGTGGGGGGCGGGGCGCCCGCGGCCTTGGCGCCGGCGGTACGGGCGCGCCCGCGGGACAGCGCCGGTCGTCCGGCGGCGCTCGCCGTCGCGCGCGCGCCGGGCGCGGGCGCCGGCTGCGCGGCGCGGGCGGCCTTGCGGCGCGCTCCCGCCCGGGGCGGCTTCGAGGCCGTCGCCCGTGGCGCGGCCTGCGCACCATCGCCGCCGGCTGCAGCGGCCGGCGCAGCGGCGGCGGCGCGCTTTCCGCGGAAGCGGCCGAAGCGGCCGCCGCGCTCGGGCGCCGCCGCGAGCAGTGCGCGGCACTCCTCGAGCGTCAGCGCCTTCGGGTCGCGCTCCTTCGGGATCTTCGCGTTCTTCTTGCGATCGGTGATGTACGGTCCGTAGCGTCCGTTCAGCACCTGAATGCCTTCCGCGGCGAACTCCTGGATGATGCGGTTGGCGTCCGCCTCCTTCTTCAGGCGGATCACCTCGCAGGCGCGCTCGAGCGTGATGGTGTACGGATCGTCCTCCTTCAGCGAGGCGTACTTGCTGCCGTACTTCACGTACGGGCCGAAGCGCCCGACGCTGGCGATGACCGTCTCGCCTTCGGCCGTCTCCCCGAGCGTGCGCGGCAGCTTGAACAGCTCCATGGCGTCGGCGAGCGTGACCGCGTCCATCTTCTGCCCGGGCCGCAGCCCGGCGAAGCGGGGCTTCTCCGCATCGTCCTTGGTGCCGATCTGCACGAACGGCCCGTAGCGGCCCATGCGCACCGTGACCGGCTTGCCGGTGGCCGGGTCCTTGCCGAGCTCGCGTGCCTGCGCGACCTGCTCGCGCGTCACGGTGCGGTCGATCTTCTCGACCTGGTGGATGAAGGGCTTCCAGAACTTCTCGAGCGGAGTGGTCCAGCCCTCCTCGCCGCGCGACACGGCGTCGAGCTCGTCCTCCATCGCCGCGGTGAAGCCGTACTCCACGTAGCGGTGGAAATGATGCGTGAGGAAGCGGTTGACGATCTTGCCGATGTCGGTCGGCACGAAGCGGCGGCTGTCCATCTCGACGTACTCGCGGTCCTGCAGCGTCGAGATGATGGTGGCGTAGGTCGAGGGCCGGCCGATGCCGTGCTCCTCGAGCGCCTTCACCAGCGAGGCTTCGCTGTAGCGCGGCGGCGGCTCGGTGAAATGCTGGCTGGCGGCGAGCGCCGTCAGCTGCACCGTGTCGCCCTCCTGCATCGGCGGCAGGACGTGATCCGCATCGTCCCCCTTGGCGTCGTCGCTCCCTTCCTGGTAGACGGCGATGTAGCCGGGCTTCACCAGCGTCGAGCCGTTGGCGCGCAGCAGATGCCGCTGCGGCCCGTCGGCACCCGCCAGCATGTCGACCGCGACGGTGTCGAACACCGCGTGGCTCATCTGGGAGGCGACGGCGCGTTTCCAGATGAGTGCGTACAGCCGATGCAGGTCAGCGTCGATCCTGCCCTCGACGTCCGCCGGCGTGATGGCCGCCGAGGTGGGCCGGATCGCCTCGTGCGCCTCCTGGGCGTTCTTCGACTTGGTCTTGTAGATGCGCGGCTCTTCGGCCACCTCGTGCGCGCCGTACAGTCGCGTCGCGACCTCGCGGATCTCGCGCACCGCCTCCGCGGCGAGCGCCACCGAGTCGGTGCGCATGTAGGTAATGAGGCCGACGCTGCCGTCGCCGATGTCCAGGCCCTCGTAGAGCTGCTGCGCGAGTCGCATGGTGCGCCGCGCGTTGAAGCCGAGCTTGCGCGCCGCCTCCTGCTGCAGCGTCGAGGTCGTGAACGGCGGTGCGGGGTTGCGCCGCCGCTGCTTGCGATCGATGGCGATGACGCGCAGCGTGCCGGGCCGGCCGGCGGCGGCGCCGGCGGCCGCCTGTACGGTGCGCTCGACCTCGCGCGCCTGGCTCTCGCTGGTGAAGCTGAACTGCTCGACCTTGGCGCCGCGATACTCGAGGAGCTTGAGCGGGAACTGCTGGCCGCTGTGCGCGCCCTCGCCCTCGATGGTCCAGTACTCCTGCGCGCGGAAGGCGGCGATCTCTTCCTCGCGCTCGCAGATCATGCGCAGCGCCGGGCTCTGCACGCGCCCGGCCGACAGGCCGCGGCGCACCTTCTTCCACAGCAGCGGCGAGAGGTTGAAACCGACCAGGTAGTCGAGCGCGCGGCGCGCCTGCTGGGCATTCACCAGCTCGAGCGACAGGCCACGCGGCTGCTCGACCGCGGCGCGAATGGCGTTGCGCGTGATCTCGTAGAACGCCACGCGGTGCACGTGCTTGCCGTCGAGGTCGCCGCGCGAGTGCAGGATCTCCTTCAGGTGCCAGGCGATCGCCTCACCCTCGCGGTCCGGATCGGTGGCGAGGTAGAGCGCCTTGGACTTGCCGAGCGCGCGGGCGATGGCGTCGACGTGGCGCTCGTTCTTCTCGAGCACCTGGTACTTCATGGCGTAGCCGTTGTCGGGGTCGACGGCACCTTCCTTGGGCACCAGGTCGCGCACGTGGCCGTAGGAGGCGAGCACGTTGAAGTCGCGCCCCAGATACTTCTTGATGGTCTTGGCCTTGGCCGGCGACTCGACGATGACCAGGTTGTCTGCCATGAACAAAAAACCGCGGACCAGCCGCGGAGCTACCTCGACCGGCGCGCGCGGCGGCGCTCAGTGCGGCGCATGGACGTCTGCCTCCACCAGGCCGTCGAGCCGCTCGACCGCCAGTTCCTGTCCGGGCTGACTCGAGAGCACCATCAGCACCACCCACTTCAGCTGCTCGGTGTCGGGCTCGTCCGCATCGAGCGCCAGCAGCCGCTCGATCACGAGCTCGCGCTGCTGCACGCTCAGCACGCGCGCGTGCTCGAGCGTCAGCAGCAGGCCGCGGCACTCGGTCGACAGCCGCGCGAGCTCGCTGTCGCTGAAGATGCGCACGCCGCCGGCGCGCGTGCCGGCGCGCGCGGCGTGCGCGCGCTCGTGGCCGAAGGCGAGCTCGGTCAGCCAGTTGAGTGCGCGCTCGACCTTGGCGGGCGAGAAGCCGGCACGGCGCAGATCACGGGCCAGCCGCTCGCGCTCGGGCACCTCGGGAGCTTCCTCGAGCATGTAGCGGTCGAAGACGTAGATCAGGATGTCGAGAACGCTGCCAGTGGTCATGATCTTAAGGTATGCGGCCAAAGCGGCCGCCCGGGAGAGCCGCCACACGCCCCTGGAGCTCCAGGATCAGCAGCATCGAGGCTACCGACTCACTGCGCAGCTGCGTGCGCGCCACGAGAATATCAATGGTCGCGGGTTCAAAGCCGAGGGCATCTAACAGCATTTCATACTCGTTGTCCAATGCCGCGGCTTCCGGCGGCGCACTTTGCGGCTTCCTAAGTGGTTCTTTCGGAACTGAAAAATTGAGCTCGGAAATCACGTCCGCGGCTTCCTCGACGAGCTTGGCGCCCTGCTTGATGAGTTGGTGGCAGCCGCGCGCGAGCGGGCTGTGGATCGATCCGGGGATGGCAAACACCTCGCGGCCGGCCTCGGCCGCGAGCCGCGCCGTGATCAGCGAGCCGCTGCGGCGGGCCGCCTCGACCACCAGCGTGCCGAGCGACAGCCCGCTGATGATGCGGTTGCGCAGCGGGAAGTGCGCGCGCCGCGGCGCGCTGCCCGGGGGAAACTCCGCCACCAGCGCGCCGTGCGCACGAATGCGCGCGGCGAGCGCGGCGTGCTCCGCCGGATAGACACGATCGAGTCCGGCGCCGCACACCGCGACGGTCTGACCGCCCGCCTCGAGCGCACCCTCGTGGCCGGCGGCGTCGATACCGAGGGCGAGCCCGCTGGTGACGGTCAGCCCCGCGCGGGCGAACCACGCGGCGAACGCGCGCGCGGTGTGCCGGCCGGTCGGCGTGGGACTGCGCGAGCCGACGATCGCGAGCTGCGGCGCGGCGAGCGCCGCGACCGAGCCGAGCACGTAGAGCGCCGCCGGCGCGCCACTGATCTGCGCCAGCTGCGGCGGGTAGTCGGGGTCGGTGCACAGCACGATGAGCGCCCCGCTCGCCTCGAGCCAGGCGAGGTCCGCGGCGATCGCGGCTTCATCGGGCGCGCCGAGGAAGGCGCGCGCGGGCGCGGCCAGATCGAGCGCGCGCAGGATGCGCGGCTCGAACACGCGCTGCGGCTCGCCGCCGACCGCCTCCATGAGCGCCGCGAGCTGCGCGGCGCTGAGCGCGGGGGTGCGCGCCAGCGTGGCGCGTGCTCGGCTCGCCTCCATGGCGGCGAGCATAAAGGAAGCGCGCGCGCCAACGCCGCCTGCAAATGAGGGCAAAGCGCGCGGCCGCTGCGGTTGCAGCGGCGCAGCCCGCTACGGGCTGGTCACCAGGTCGCCGACGTACATGATGTCCGCGGCCCCGACCACCAGCGCGTAGCTCACGCGGTCGAAGACCTTGAACACCAGCACCGTGCCGGTGCGCTCGTCGGGCAGCTGCACGCGTGGGGCGAACGGGGCGTTGTTGCCGATCTCGTGGCCGTTGCGAAAGATGTCCTGCACGGTGTCGCCCTCGGACTGCACCAGCAGGACGTTGCCGGGCTCGAGTCCGTGGCGCTTGCCGCGATTGATGACCACCACGTCGTAGGTGCCGACCACCGCGGTGCCGGCGATGACGTCGAGGATACGGCCGCGGATGTTGTTGGCCGGCGCGTGCGGCATGAAGTTGGCCGGCGTCTCGCTGGTGTCGGATGCCAACAGCCGGTCGCCGCGCAGCGTCTCGCGCGCCGGGTCGATGAGCAGCGCCTTGGCCGGGTCACCCGGGCGTCGCAGCAGCGCAGTCGCGGTATAGACCCCCTCGTAGCCGACCACCTTGCCGTCGTCCGGGTCACGCAGCGGTCCGGCGATGTGAATCACCGCGAAGCGCGCGTTCTCGCCCGCCCCCGCGGCGAGGTTACGGACGTAGACCTCGTTGCCGGAGCCCGCGATCTCGTGCATGTCACGGAAGGCGACCACGTAGGGGGCGTTGCGGATCTCCTCCGAGGTCATGACCGTCGGCCGCGACAGGAATGCCGCGATCGAGGCGTAGGGAATGGTGGGGATCGAGCCGTCGAGCGGCGCGCTGCGCAGGCGCGGGTCGAGCCGCACGGCGCCGGCCTGCTCGAGCGTGACCTGCGGCTGGCCGTTGGCGCCGTAGGCGAGAGCGAGCGTGTCACCCGGATAAATGAGGTGTGGATTGGGAACCTGCGGGTTGATCACCCAGACCTCGGGCCACAGCCAGGGATCCTTCAGGTACATCGAGGCGATGCCCCAGAGCGTGTCGCCGCGCTTGACGGTGTAGTGCAGCGGCGCGTTGGGTTGCATCTGGGCGCTGGTGATCGGGGCCGGAGCGGGAGCGGCGGCGGAGGGGCCGGCGGCGTTGATCGCCGCCTCGGTCGCCGTCATCTCCGGGGGCGCGGCCGTCGCCGTGGCTTCGCCGGCACTCGCGGCGGCCGGCGCCGCTGCCGGAGCCTGGGAGCTGCTGCGGGTATGCGCGCAGCCGTAGACGAGCGACAGGATCAGCAAGCCCGCCGCGACGCGAGCGCCAAGTTCTTGATTTGAGACCATCCTCCACTCCTCTTCTGGCGAGGTGGACCAGTCCTTCGCCGGAGATTCTAGGCGCTATACTGGCACGGCGCCCGGGCGGCACACGAATTAATGTCAACTTTGTGCGCTGGATCACGGGCCCCCGAGTCCCCATATTCGGTACCTCATGGCCCTGCGAACGATCCTCGAATTTCCCGACCCAAGGCTGCGCACACGGGCGAAGCCCGTGACGGTCTTCGATGCCGCGCTCGGCACGCTGATCGACGACATGCTCGAGACCATGTACGCCGCTCCCGGCATCGGGCTGGCCGCCACCCAGGTGGACGTGCACCAGCGGGTGATCGTCATCGACATCTCCAAGGAGCGCAACGAGCCGCTGGCGCTCGTCAATCCGGAGATCCTGGTGCGCGAGGGCGAGGCGAGCACCGAAGAGGGGTGCCTGTCGGTCCCCGGCATCTTCGATGAGGTGAAGCGCGCCGCGCGCATCCGGCTGCGCGCGCAGGAGCGCGACGGCACATCCTTCGAGCGCGACTTCGACGACATCCTCGCCGTGTGCATCCAGCACGAGATGGATCACCTCGAGGGCAAGCTGTTCGTCGATTACCTCTCTGATCTCAAGCGCGAGCGCATCCGCAAGAAGCTCGACAAGGAGCGCAAGGAGCGCCGCGAGCGGGCACCCGCCTCCGCGGGCGCCGCGGACGCGCGGCGCGCGTACTGACGTTGCGCGTCGCCTTCGCGGGCACACCGGAGTTCGCGCTGCCCTCGCTCGAGGCACTGCGCACACACCACGAGGTCGTCGGCGTCCTGACGCAGCCGGATCGGCCGAGCGGCCGGGGGCGCGCCCTCGAGCCGAGCCCGATCAAGCGCTCCGCCACCGCCCTCGGGCTGCCACTCGCACAGCCGGCGACGCTGCGCGGTGAGCCGGCCCGCGCGCAGCTCTTCGCCTGGAGACCCGAGGTGCTGGTGGTCGTCGCCTACGGGCTGCTCCTGCCCGGCGAGCTCCTCGCGCTGCCGCGGCTCGGCTGCGTCAACGTGCACGCCTCGCTCCTGCCGCGCTGGCGCGGGGCGGCTCCCATTCAGCGCGCGCTGCTCGCCGGCGACGCGCTGACCGGTGTCAGCATCATGCAGATGGACGAAGGGCTCGACAGCGGTCCGCTGCTCCTGCAGCGGCGCATCGCCATCGGCGCCGACGACACCGGCGGGACACTCGGGCACAAGCTCGCCTCGCTCGGAGCTGCGGCGCTGCTCGAGGCGCTCACCGGGCTCGCCGACGGAACGCTCCGGGCGACGCCTCAGCCCGGGGAGGGCATCACGTACGCGGCGAAGGTGCAGAAGGCCGAGGCACGCATCGACTGGACGCAGGAGGCGGCTGCGATCGAGCGGCAGGTCCGGGCGTTCAACCCCAGACCGATCGCCGAGACCCGCTTGAGGGGCGAGCAGCTCCGTATCTTCGCCGCCCGCGCCATCGAGGCTCAGCCGGATGAAGATATTGGGGTTAACCTCGCCGAAACCGCATCGAATTGCAGCGTTGCGGGGACGATCGTCGGGTTACGCGACGATTCCCTGCTGGTACGGTGCGGCCGCGGTTGCCTCGCGGTCTCCGAGGTCCAGCGTCCGGGGCGCCGGCCGGTAGGCGCGCGCGAGCTGTCCCACAGCCTGGCTCTCACCGGTGAGAGGCTTGGCTAGGACCCCGTGGGCGCCGGGCGCTCCGGCTCTGGCGGCGGCCGCGCGCGTAGTGGATGCGGTCGCCACCCGGGGTCACTCGGCGGACGTGGCGCTTGCCGTGCCCCCGGAGCCTGCCGCCGCGCCGGCAGCGGTACGCGCCATCGCCCTCGGCACGCTGCGGTGGTACCTGCGCCTCGTCCCCGCTCTCGAGAGCCTGCTCGAGCACCCGACCCGGCTGCCCCGCCCGGTCCATGCGCTGCTGGCGACGGCCGCTCACCAGATCGTGTACTCACGCAATGCACCCGAAGCCACCGTGCACGCCGCGGTCGATGCCGCCCGTCTGCTCGGGGCATCGAGGGTCACCGGACTGGTCAACGCCGTGTTGCGACGGCTCAACGCCGGGCGGGGCTCGCTGTTCACGCGCGTCGATGCGGCGCTGCCCGGTCGGACGGCACACCCGGAGTGGCTCGTGCAGCGGATCCTCGAGGTGTGGGGCACACGGACCGAGCGCGTGCTGACGGCCGACAACGCCCACCCGCCCATGACGCTGCGCGTGGATCTCACGCGCCGCGCCCGCGCGGACTATGCGTCTGAGCTTGCCGCTGCCTCGATTGACGCAATTGAGATACAGTGGATCGATTCTGCACTGACGTTGAGTCACCCGATGGACATTTCGCGGGTGCCGGGCTTTGTCGAGGGTGTCGTCTCCGTGCAGGACGCCGGAGCTCAGCTCGCCTCCCGGCTGCTCGGCGTCGGGCCCGGCATGCGCGTGCTGGACGCTTGCGCCGCGCCGGGCGGAAAGACCGGCCAGCTGCTCGAGCTCCTCGACGGCACGGGAGAGGTGACGGCCGTCGACGCCGACAGCGAGCGCGTCGGGCTGATCGGCGAGAACCTGAACCGACTGCGACGCGCGGCGCGGGTCTGCGTCGGGGACGCGCGCGATCCGGCCAGCTTCTGGGACGGCCGCCCCTACGACCGCATTCTCGTCGACGCGCCGTGCAGCTCGACCGGTGTGATCCGGCGGCATCCGGACATCAAGCTCCTGCGCCGACCCGCGGATATCGCGGCCTTCGCCACCACTCAGCTCGCGGTGCTGCGCGGGGTCTGGCCGCTGCTCGCCCCGGGGGGGCGCCTGCTCTACTCGACCTGCTCGATCCTGCCTGAGGAGAATGAGGAGATCGTCGCCGCCGCGATGCGCGGTGAGCCCGGCATGACCGAGCGCACCCTGCCACTCACGGCGGCGCCGGGGGCGGTCGGCCGCGCCTTCGGGCTGCAGCTGCTGCCCGGGGCAGAGGCGGGCACGGACGGCTTCTATTATGCTTGTCTCGAAAAGACAACGGCCGGAACCTGACCGGCCCTGCGTGGCTCCCACCAGAGGTTAACGCTAGCGAGCTCGTCGTTGCATCCATGCTACGCGGCGATCAGACAATGGAAGGTTTCGCCCGAGGTGGGCTGGCGACGACGCTGTGCGTGCTCGCGCTCGCGGCCTCGGCGCTTGCAGCCGCGGCGGCGCTCGACGGCATCCTCGAGGTGCGCTCGGCCTACGTGAACATCGACAAGGGCGTGTTCCTGCTGCACTCGCGCATCGAATACCCGGTGGGCCCGGCGATCCGCACGGCGCTGCAGGACGGCGTGACGCTCACCTTCGACCTCGAGGCACGTGTCGACCGCGACCGGCATTTCTGGTTCGACGCGAACATCGTCGACCTGACGTTGCGTCGCGAGCTGACCTATCACGCGGTGAGCGACCGCTACGTGGTGCGCGACGTGCGCAGCGACGATCAGCAGAGCTTCGCGACCCTCGATGAGGCGCTCGACTATCTCGGCAAGGTCGACGCCTGGCCCATCCTGGTCGAGCCCCAGCTCGACGGCGGCAACTACACCATCAGCGTGCGCGCCGGCGTGCGTCGCGGGCACTTGCCCGCATCACTCCGCGTTATCCTCTTCTGGACTGACGACTGGGCACGCGTGAGCGAGTGGTACACATGGTCACTCCCGGTGTAAGCGAGCGAGCCCCTCGCCGGCTGCGCTGGGTCGCCGTCGGCCAGGTGCTGCTGTGGGGCGCCATCGGGCTGGGCGCTTTCCTGCTGCTCGCCAAGAGCGTGCAGAACTCACCGCAGTTCGAGCGGCTGCAGCCGGGAATCCTGCTGTTCGACGCCTCGGCGGTGGTCGTGCTCACGGTGCTGCTGGCGCGCAAGCTGTGGCGGCTGGTACGCGACTATCGCGCGCACGTACCGGGCTCGCGACTCACGGCGCGCACCGTCGGCATCTTCGGCGCGCTGGTGATCGCGCCGCTCTTGATCGTGTACCTGTCCTCGCTCGAGTTCCTCAACCGCGGCATCGACAGCTGGTTCAAGGTCGAGGTGAAGCAGGGACTCGCCGATGCGCTCGGGCTGTCGCGCGCGGCGCTCGATCTGCGCATGCGCGAGTATTCGCTGCGCACGCAGTCACTCGCCGATGCCCTGAGCCGCACCGCCCCCGGCGACGTGCAGGCACGACTCGACGCCGAGCGGCGCACCACGGCGGCACAGGAGATCGTGCTGTTCGCGGCGCACGAGCGCGTGCTGGCCGCGAGCCTGGAGAATCCACTCGAGAACCTGCCGTCGCAGCCACCGCCGGACCTGCTGCGCCAGGTGCAGGAGCACCTGCCATACGTGAGCCTCGAGCCGCAGTCGGGCGGGCGCTACCTGATCCGCACCGCCGCCGCGCTCGCCGACACCGGCCGCCGCGGTGACCTGCGCTTCGTCGTGGCCGTCTATCCGGTGCCGGCGCAGCTCGCCGCGCTCTCCGAGGCGGTGCAGAACTCCTACCTGCAGTACGGCAACCTCGCGGCGATGCGTGAGCCGCTCAAGACCAGCTTCCGTCTCACCCTGACCCTGGTGCTGCTGCTGTCCATGCTGGCGGCGATCTACGGCGCGATCTACTCGGCGCAACGCCTGGTGCGCCCGGTGCAGGATCTCATCGAGGGCACGCGCGCGGTCGGCAAGGGCGATTTCGGCACGCGCCTGCCGATGCCCTCGCGCGACGAGATGGGCTTCCTGGTGCACTCCTTCAACGACATGACCAAGCGGCTGCGCCGCGCGCGCGCCGAGGCGACGCAGAGCCAGCAGGCGGTGGAGCGCGAGCGGCAGCATCTCGCCATCATCCTGGCGCGCCTGTCGACCGGCGTGCTCGCCATCGACCGCAACATGACGGTGCGCAACGCCAACGAGGCGGCCGGCGCGATTCTCGGCACCGACCTGTCGGCCGCGGTCGGCCGGCCGCTGCCGGAGCTCGCCACCGGCAACGAGCGGCTCGGGCAGTTCGTGGCCGCGCTGGCGGTGCGCTTTGCCGCCGGGCGCGAGGAATGGCGCGAGCAGCTCGACCTCGACAGTAGCGCCGGTCGGCGCACGCTGATGTGCGCCTGCACGCCGCTGCCGGGCGCCGACGCCGACATGGGCTTCGTGATCGTGTTCGACGACATCACGGCGCTGCTGCAGGCGCAGCGCGACGCGGCCTGGGGCGAGGTGGCGCGGCGCCTGGCACACGAGATCAAGAATCCGCTCACGCCGATACAGCTCTCGGCCGAGCGGCTGCGCCGGCGGCTGCTGTCCGGGATGAGCGAGCGCGACGCGGATATCCTCGAGCGCGGGACCCGCACCATCGTGCAGCAGGTGGAGACCATGCAGCAGATGGTCAACGCCTTCAGCGAGTACGCCCGGGCACCGGAGATGCAGATCAGCCGCTTCAGCCTCAACCAGCTGGTCACCGAGGTGGCCGACCTGTACCGCTCCCAGGGGCCGCGCACGCGCATCCGCCTGGATCTGGACGAGCAGATCGAGGACATCGAGGCCGACCGCGGCCGCGTGCGCCAGATCCTCAACAACCTCGTGACCAACGCACTGGAAGCGCTCGAAGGGGTCGACGGCCCCCTGCTGGAGATCACCACCCGGCTGGAAAGCAGCGCCGATGGGGCGTACGCCGCCGTGACCGTGTGTGACAATGGCCCCGGTTTCCAGCGGGAGCTGCTCGGCAGGGTGTTCGACCCGTACGTGACCAGCAAGCCGAAGGGGACGGGTCTGGGGCTGGCGATCGTGAAGAAGATCATCGAAGAGCACGGCGGGCGAATTGATGCGGACAATCGGCCCGAAGGTGGAGCACGCGTGCGCGTCGTGCTGCCGGTGAAGGACAGCACCCGGTCCGCCACGGGTGGCGCGCGCGAACGGCGGGATCAGTTGCGGAGGGAAAGAGCGTGAGCAGTCCACACATTCTCGTGGTCGACGATGAAGCCGACATCCGCGGCCTGTTGAAGGAGATCCTCTCCGAGGAGGGGTACGAGGTGGACGTGGCCGCCAACGCCGCGCAGGCGCGCGCCTCGCGCGCGCGGCAGGTGCCCGACCTCGTGCTGCTCGACATCTGGATGCCGGATGTCGACGGCATCACGCTGCTGCGCGAGTGGTCGGCC
>Ga0187783_10003134_pt1 | contig 12206 bp, 7 predicted proteins | sample 1015_SJ02_MP02_2_FD_132471 | JGI IMG/M metagenome (GOLD analysis project Ga0187783, IMG submission 132471) | Tropical peat soil microbial communities from peatlands in Department of Meta, Colombia - 1015_SJ02_MP02_20_MG | ecosystem: Environmental > Terrestrial > Soil > Wetlands > Peat | place... | reverse complement strand
TCACCGCCGCGATGACGGCATAGTAGTTTGCCCGCGCTCCGTTGAACGCATATGTGATCTCGCCAAAGCTGCTGTTTAGGCGGGTCTGGCTCCCAGTCCCGGTCCATATGCCGTTCGAATCGAATACTGGGTGCTGGATCAGGTCGCCTGGAAAGACGTTCACATCTGCACCGTACGCGGTGTTAGCGGTGTTGCCGCCGCCCACAACGAGATCGTAAGAGTGCGTTCCTGTGTATGCGACGCTGGCCACCAGATTCGTCCTGATTTGGTGTTCCAATCCTGCCGACCAGTTAAGCGTATTTGGGGTAACCAAGTTTACTGCCGTTCCGCCTGCGTTGATCTGCGAACCAGCAATGCCCCCTTTGGAATCGAGTGGCGCCCCCACGAACGCTGGCACCGTGAATCCGAACGGATACGTGTTTTGCGTACCATAGCCGAAGATGGGCGCCGCGGTGGATCCGTTGTTATAGAAGGTCGGTACAACAAATCCCGGCGGATTGCCGAACAAGTTGTTCTCGGCGTTGCCCAGGGTGAATTCGTTGTGAAAGAGGCCAAAGCCGCCGCGCACTACCCACTTCCCGCTTGCGAATGGATCATAGGCTAGTCCAAAACGCGGGCTGAAAATGTAGTTCCTGTCGCTGTTGAAAACATGCGCCTGTTGGGTCATCACACCATTCGCAACTTGGTCTGCGAAGGTCGATCCCGATGCGAGATGGAAATTGGCCAGCACGGTTCCGGCAATCGCCACATAAGGGTTGCCGAAATTGTCGTACCGGATGCCGTAGTTCAAGGTCAACCTGCGGCCTGCTTTCCAGGTGTCCTCGGCAAAAACGCCAAAAGTAGTCTCCTTGTAGCCGTAATTGGCAGGTTCGTAGGCGCCGGTCACGGGGTTATACGAAACTCCAGTTTCGTTATACGGGTTGTTGGCTATCAGGTCGATCATGTTGTTGAACAAAAAGGCGGGCTCGTCATAGGCCGGCGCAACCGGGGCAAGATCATTGCTGCGCCACGCCTCGAAGCCTGCCTTGAAGCTATGCGCGCCAACAATATGGGTCAGAACATCGCGCCAGTGATAGCTGTGTTGGATGTAATCATAATCGGCCCCAAGGCCGGGAGGGTATCCTCCCCAACTAGGTGTGCTCGGCGCGTTCACTGTGACCGACGGAACGCTGAACAGCCCCGTTTGATCGTAGATACCTTCAATCCGGTTATAACCGAATGCCGCCTCGTTCAAGGTCTTCGCCGAGAAGGTGTGGGTCTCGTTCGCTTGCAGAGAAAACGTGTAGTAGGGGCTAGTCGTCGCAAAAGCTGGACGAAGTGTGGGTCCGCCTTCAGAGATGGTATCGCGGAAGAACTGACCGTAGACGCGATCGTTCTTGAAGTACTTGTCCACGCGGATGTTGTACTGCTTGGCATTTAAGTAACTGGAAGAGTTGAAATTGCCCTCATCGATGACGGGAGTAGAGCAAGGAATGGAGATGTTGTCGAAGGTTGTGACATCCCCAACGCCACCCGCACAAGCCTGTTGAGCCGCCGGGGTTGAAAGCGTATTGCCGTACAACTGTCCCGCGGTAGAAGCGAGGTGGCCGTCTGCCACTCTGGCCACTGGATACTTGGTCATGAGTTGCAATTCGGGGCTGTTCGGTACCGCCGACTGCGCGAATGCCAGGAAAGCGGGATCTTCGTACGCCACAAGTCCGGTGCCGTTCGACGTCAAGGACAGATAGGGCTCATAGCCGACAAAGAAGAAGAATTCCTTGTGGGGGATGACCGGCCCGCCCCCGGCGAACGACATATTGTTGATGTGATAAGGGGCCACCGGGATCGGTTGTGGTATGCCAAATTCGCCGCGTGCCACCAAGCCCTGATAGACGTAGTATTCACTCGCCAAGCCATGAAACTGGTTGGTTCCGGATTTGGTGGTCATCATCGTCTGAATAGAACCTGCGCGGCCATAGTCTACGGTGTAGGTGTTGACCTGAACGCTTACTTCCTGCACTACGTCCGCGTTCGGCGTCAGGTTCAACACACCAGGGCGAATGGTGCTCGTCACATCCATGCCATCTACGACGAACTGGTTGCCGTTTGAGCCTTGTCCATTAGCGCTGGCACCCACTTGGTTTTCTGGGAGAAAATTGGTCGCTCCGCCCGTACCAGGGGCAAAACCGACCGGTCCGCTCGCAATTCCGGTAACGCCTGGAGTTAAGGTAACCACCGAGGTTGCAGTCCGTCCAGGAAGCGGCAGATCGGTCAACGCATCCGTGTCCAGCGTCTGCTCGAGGCGGCTGTCCGAAGTGTCGATCAGCGGAGCCTGCGTCGTCACCGTGACGGTGGACGTAGCTTGCTGAACGGCCAAAGACAACGTAACGTCGCGCGTCTCAGCGGTCGCAAGATTGAATGTCACCGAGGTCGTCGCAAATCCCTGCGCCGTAGCAGACACATGGTATTCGCCTGGCGCCAAGCTAACGAAGCGGTATATTCCACTATCGCTTGTGACCGCCTTTTGCGTGACACCGGTTTCGGTGTTGATCAAGATTACGGTTACATTTGGAACGACGGATCCTTTCTGATCCTGCACATATCCCTGCAGTCCGCCAGTGAACTGCGCGTGGCAACTGGCAGACGCCAGGAACAGCACCAGCAGTAGTATTTCGACAAATTCTCGCGTCGTCTTCCTCATTGTGGCCTCTCAAGAAGAACTGGTTGGGTTGGCGCAGAAACACCCGATGCCCCAGCCATTGGGCAACGGCAGGCACTTTTGTCCATTTTCAATCCGTTCGCCTGAAAACGTCCTCGCAGAACCAATCTTCCGCCCTCAAGGATAGAGCAAGATTAGTCATCAAGCGTGAAATGCGCATCGGCTGCAGAGGTCAGCCTCAAATAGCCCACATGGGCCATCCGGCTGGGTGGGGCCCGTTGGCTGAGACAACCGAATAAGGCACTTTTGGCCGTTCGCTGCAAATCCCTCGACCGGCAGTACCACGGTACAGCATTCTGACAGCAGCCGGTGAAGCAGTGGCGGGCTCCGGTGGAGACCGACCCACCGAGGAATAGCCGGCGGCGACTCATCCGTGCCGATGAGAGCCGGGGGTTAGGTGCCAAGCCTGTTCCCGGTTTGTTCTTTCCACATTGGATGGATAGATCGCCGACGCCTCAGAAGACTCACGTACTTGCTGTCGCGCAGCGGCCTCCATAGTTTTCGGCTCGGGTCCGGCCTGGCCCGGTAAACGCTCTGACGCCGAACTCGCGCAGCTCGCGCCGCCAGGGTTGCAAAATGTTCGGGTTGCTCCCAGGCACGGGCCACTTCGGTCACCGATGTTCCCAACTCCAGCCGTCGAACGGCACCTTCCGTAAACTCCCTCGTGAACTTCCCTTGATTCAGACCCATGACACAATTCTCCATTCGCCGAGAAAGGAGTCTTATTCGCCCGTCTCAATTTTTGGCGTCCACTCCAGGCAGTCTTGTGAGCTGCTCGACACAATAGCTATACTTCGGTCCGATGGGTCTGACCAGCCAAATTCGATTTCAACTTCGGCGAAGCCGATTTCACCCACTTTGGAAGTCATTGGTCTTTCCCGCTCTGATATTGCCGATCGGTTGCGAAGGAAATACGCATAAGACTATCGCCGTGGTTCCACGGACCACTGGCATACCGCAGTGGGAGGCACTACACCTTGGCGCAAAGGCCCTCGCAATGGAAGCAGGTGTCCATATTTATTGGAATGCGCCGACTCGCGAAGACAATATCGATGACCAAATCACGATAGTCCAACGGGTAACTGCCAGAGGCTATCAGGGTCTGGTCCTGGCGCCGGACCATGCGCAAGCATTGATCACACCTGTCCGCCGGGCAATGTCGCACGGACTCCCAGTGGTAGTCGTGGGATCCCCCTTGTCAATTCCGCCGGGGAATGGGCTGTGTTATGTCCTCAACGATGAGGAGGTGGGCGGCCGCATCGCAGCGCAAAGGGTGGCAATGATACTGCACGGCCGGGGGACCGTCGCTCTGCTCGGCATCGATCCCGATATCCTTGGAATTATCACCCGCGCACGCAGTGTGGAACAATTCCTTGCCGAAAACTACCCGGACATTCACATCCTTGTGAAGCAAGTCGGCACATTTAATCGGTTTCGCGAACAGCAGGTGGCCAAGGAGACGCTTAAGACCAATCCTGACCTGGATGCAATCATTGCGCTTACATCGACGTCAGAACACGCGGTTCTTTCGGCGATCGGTGACAGTCAAACAAGCCACGTGAAGGTCATTGTTTTTGATCCCGAAGTGTGGATATTCGACGACCCACATATCGACTCGCTCGTTGTGGAGGACATGGAAAAGATGGGAGCAGAAGCTGTTAGTCAGATTCTCCGGAAAAGCACAGGTCGTACAATGACCCCTTTGACAAAGTTTGAACCCGTGTTGTTGACAAGGGAAAACTACACCAATGAAGCGCCTGAACTGTATTCCATGATCTACGCTTGGCCAGCTCATTCGCGCTGGAGGTGGACGATTGACCCATGAAGCCCTCTCTCATTTCATCACGTCGCGCACTCCTTGGGTCGCTTGCGGTCACAATTCTGACGCTAGGGACAATCGGTTTAATTGCACATTTGCAGAGCCCGACGCGAGGGCTGCCCTATTTTGACTCCTTTGCGACTGGCAAAGCTGAAGGCTGGCAGGCCTTTGGCGGTACCTGGGCATTGGTCAGTGGCGTGATGCGGAATGACTCAGACGAGCGCGGAGCCAAGCTTCTTACTGGCTCCGCTTATTGGGAAGACTACTCGATTGAGGGCGATGTGATGTTGCTGGGTTTGGATGGCGATGCTGGCTTCATCGTACGCTCTAGCAATGAAGAAGAAGGTGTGGATGCTTATGACGGATACTATGTCGGCCTGCGTAGCCGCGACAATTCAATCGTACTTGGCCGCGCAGGTTATGGATGGGCAGAGCGATCATTTCCGATGTCGGCCTCACAAGATAGTATGCAGGTGTTGCATTGGTATCACCTCAAAGTCCTCGTAAACGGCTGTCGACTGATCGCTAGCGCGAGTATCACAACAGCTGCCGCCCCTACGCTCGCGTCATTTATTGATGATGATTGCATTCGCCGAGGGCGCATCGGCTTGAGGTCCTACAGGTCTGGAGGCGCGTGGCGTAGTATAGTGGTTCGATTAGCAACACAGCACGACGTCGATCAGATGTTGGCCCGAGGAAATATTCGGGACGCTCCGTCGACCCCGTTTCCATCTACAGACTTCTCTGATCTTAGCAACCCCAGCCTTCCATCGTCAGTTGATCTACCGCAGCCATCGACACCTGATCCAGGCACAATACCCATAACTAACCTTCGCCTGTACGCCCTGACAAAGCCAGCGAAGGCCACGGTCCGCGGACTTGTCACCCTCACTGCGCCTGCAATATACGTGCAGGACTCGACCGGGGGCGTTGCAGTCCAACAGGCTATGCCTAAACGACTGAAAGTCGGCGACGAAGTTGAAGCAAGTGGGGATGTACGCCACGATGCCTTCAGTTCGATACTTGAGCACGCAATGGTACGTGTTCTCTGGGAGGGCACACCCATACCGGCCGTTTCGGTCACTCCATTCCAGGCATCGACGGGAGCTTTCGACGCAACATTCATTGAAGTCGAGGGACATCTCCGCCGCAAGGCCTATGGGCTGGGCGACTCTCTAATTCTCGATTTCGATGCTGGGTCTCAATCGTTCCGCGCTATTCTAAATCCAGGTCGGAGCAGCTATCTCTATCGCGAATTGAAGCTTGACAGCTTGCTGCGAGTTCGAGGGATCGCTGTCGCAGATTCCGCGTACACAGGGAACTTAACTCCGTTTGCTGTATTGGTGCGCTCCTCGGATGACATTGATGTTTTGGCAGGCCCACCGTGGTGGAGCGCTGGACACTTGGTCATCATGTCAATTGGTCTGCTCATTCTGGCGCTCAGTGCCAACCTACTCTACCAGCGGATCGAAAACTGGCGCCTGCACGCGGTTGTTGAAGAACGTGAACGCCTCGCCTATGAGATGCATGACACCCTCGCACAGAGCGTCGCCGGAATCGGCTTCCAGCTTGAAGCAATCCGTGTCGCACTTCCGAAGCAGCTGACCAGCGTACATCAACAACTTGATCTCGCCAGTCAATTTGTGCGGCACAGTCATGCCGAGGCAAGACGCAGCGTTGACATGCTTCGGCCGCATCAGCTTGAATCTGAAGACCTGCTGAACGCCTTAAGCAACTGTGCCGATCGTCTCGTCGCCGGAAGTTCTGTCAAAGTTATCGCTAGTTCCACGGGCGATGCACACCCGCTGACGCTACGCATAGCCGATACACTGTTTCGGATTGGGCAGGAAGCGCTCGCCAATGCGGTACGCCACGCGGAACCAAAGAGTCTCGCCATCACTCTTGAATACGAGAAGAATCTTGTGCGATTGCTGATAGACGACAATGGCAGGGGATTCGTGGAGCAGCAGAACCAGCACAGCCTCGGTGTTCTCGGCATGCGCAAACGGGCGATGAGTATATCGGCAAATCTCGAGGTTCGCAGCAGCCCGGGAGAAGGTACCGTCGTTATAGTCACCGCGCCTTTGCCGCCTCGCGCAACATTTGGTTCATGGCCCGCATTCTCATGGAAGCTTCTAAAGGAAAGTGCGCGCAATGTCAAACCCGTCGGCAAGTCGTATCCGTATACTGATAGTCGATGATCATCCCGTCGTTCGGGCAGGCCTTACCAGCATGTTGGGCACCCAGGACGAGCTCGAAGTCGTTGCTTCAGCGTCGAGCGGCCAAGAGGCGCTTGCTTTCCTGCAGGAGCAAGAAATTGACGTTGTGCTCCTTGATCTTCGCCTGCCGGATATGATTGGCGTGGAAACTTTGCTCAGGATGAAGCGTTCGGGCCATCGTGCCCGTGTGATCATTCTCACTAGCTTCGAAACCGATGAAGACATTTACCGTGCAATACAGGCAGGCGCACAGGGATATCTCATCAAAGACACTTCCCTTGCGGAAATGGTTGAGGCCATTCGAACTGTCCATGCGGCGAAACGATATATCCCTCATGTAATTGCTATGCGTCTCGCAGAGCGCATGATGCGCGTCGATCTGACCCCTCGTGAGCTCGAAATCTTAGAATATGTCGCCAAAGGACTTACCAATAAGCAGATCGCTCATGTGGTCGGCATCAGTGAATTCACTGTAAAGCACCACGTCGACAGCATCATCGAAAAGCTAGAAGTCGCAGACCGCACCGAGGCCGTGACTACGGCCATCCAAAGAGGAATCATTGCGCCATAAGTCCGGGGAAGAAGCGGATCGGGGTAGGAATAGCACCCGGAAACATCTTTCCGCACCAAAAGATAGCCCAGGTGGGCTATGGATCTGAAACGCTGCACGCGTAACATTAACTGAGTGCGATTTGCGATATGCCGGTGCACTGAATTCAGTGCTGATCGATTGACGCTCCAGAGCGTTGCGGTTAGTACGCAAGAGTTTGTCCATAGAGAATACTCTTCTGTTCGAACCGTTTGTCATTCCAGGAGCTTCGATGATTAACCGTCGGCAATTCATGAACACCGCGGGAATGAGTTTTGCTGCCCTCCTTTGTCGTGGCAAAGCAACTTCCAGTACTCCAGTACCGTCTCGATCCTTCGAGCATGGCCGACCATTGCAGCAGTTCCGATACGGCCAAATCCAATTTCAGCCAGGAATTCATCAAGCCCAACTGGAACAGACGCATGCTGTTCTTATGGGGCTGAGTGAAAGCGGATTATTAAAGCCCTACCGGCGTCGTGTAGGCTTGCCGGCACCTGGCTGCGACTTGGCAGGGTGGTACAGCTCTGATGTCTTTGCTGCAGAAACCTTCGGTCAATGGATTTCAGCGATGTCACGCTATTATGCAATCACCCAAGACAAGGAGACATGCGCCAAGGTTGATCGTCTCGTTCGTGCGTTCTCGCAGGCAGTGGAGCCCACCGGCAGATTGTTGGGTGACTCAAGACTGACTCGCGGTGCCGCATACCATTATGACAAGCTGGTCTGCGGTTTAATGGATGCCCACGAGTTCTGTCACCAGCCGATAGCACTCGACGTCTTGAGCCGATTAACCGAAGCGGTGCTGTCGCAACTTCCTGGCAAGGCAATCGATGGGGTGGCGGGAAGTGACGGTGCTCACGAGACTTACACAATTCCGGAAAACCAGTTCGTTGCGTGGCAACGGGGAGGATCGAATCGCCACCTGGAGGTGGCGCGGGCGTATCTTTATCACTCTTTCTTTGATTCTTTGGCACGAGGTGAAGATGTTCTTGCTGGACGCCACGCGTATAGCCACGTAAACGCAATGTGCTCAGCAGCGAAGGCGTACCTTGTGTTCGGTGAAGAGAAATACCTGCAAGCCGCAATAAACGGCTTTGCGTTCGTCGAAGCGCAAAGTTATGCCACAGGTGGTTGGGGTCCCAACGAAAGTTTCGTCCCGACTGTTAATCAGACTGGCGCCAGCACTCCACCGATAAGGTCACTTGGAGACAGCCTAACTCGCACGCACTGGCACTTCGAAACCCCGTGTGGAGCGTACGCGCACTTCAAGCTCACGCGGTATCTCCTGCGCATCACAAAGAACCCGCACTACGGCGACAGTATGGAACGTGTTATGTATAACACTGTTCTTGGAGCAAAGCCGCTATTGCAAGATGGTCGTGCCTTCTACCAATCTGACTACAGCAACGATGGCCACAAATTCTACTTTGACGGCTACTTTGGTGCGATTCAATCGGAATGGCCATGTTGCTCTGGAACGCTCCCGCAGATCGCTGCCGATTACCGAATCAGTGCATACTTCAGTGACTCTGATGGGATTTATGTAAATCTTTATCTCCCGTCGACGCTAAAGTGGCAGCAGGATGGAGCGCGAATTTCGTTCACACAATCAGGATCCTATCCCCTCAGTGATTTGGTTAAGATCGTCGTTACCACCTCGCAACCCAGAGAATTTGCGATACGACTGCGAGTTCCTATTTGGGCGCAGAATCCATCCGTCCGCGTAAACGGGATTCGAGCGTCAGCCTCGATTGAGGCGGGGACGTTCGTATCCCTGAAACGAGAGTGGGCTTCTGGAGATCGCATCGAACTCGAGTTGCCTCGCAAGTTGGAACTCAAGCCTGTGGATTCTGAGCATCCCGATACTGTCGCCCTTGTGTATGGCCCCCTTGTTTTGTTTGCTGTGGTTTCGGGGTCGCCGCTGCTGACGCAAGAGCAACTCCTCTCTGCTGCGAGAACGGGACCTGAGAGGGAGGAGTGGCATGTCGATACCGCCGAAGGGTCGATGCGGTTCTTGCCGTTCTGGGCCATCAAGGATGAGGGATATTCAACTTATCTGATTACGAAGCCTGCCGCAGCAAGTCGATTTGAGGAGTGCGCTATCTCGGGACAAGCCTGCTCCCGAAAAGAGAAGTCTTGAGTTGGCTACCTCCTTTGGACCCTTTGACTGGCTGCTCATCGATTGGAGTGATTCACAATCCGGGACCAAGTACGGCATTGGATTCAGGGAAGTTTAAGTGAAGAAGAACTACAAGATCGGGTTTTTTGTTCAGCTAATTACCGCGTCGTTTTGCATGACTACGGTCTCAGTCGCGCAGGACAGAACTTCGGATATTCAGAGAATCAGTAATTTGCTGCGCAATGCCGACAACAATGGGGCCTTGGCGTTGTCGAATCAGGTCCTGACACAATCGCCTCACGACTGCGCAGTGCTAGCCCTGAAAGGGATTGCACTAACGTCACTAGGAAAGACTGATGTTGCTCTCAATTCCTACAAGGACGCCCTGAGCTACTGTCCCAAATACTTGCCTGCTTTGGAAGGCGCTGCGCAGATCGACTATGGAAGAAAAGATCCTGGGATTTCGCTGCTTCTGAAAAGAATTCTTGAAGTCGATTTCAATAACGTCACCGCCCAAGCCATGCTAGCTTCGATCCTGGCGGGCGAGGGCCAATGCAAACAGGCTTTTCCGCACTTTGAGGCAAGTCGCGCATTGTTTCCCAGCCGACCAGATCTGATTCAGAAATATGGATCATGTCTGCTGGAATCAGGCAACATCGCATCGGCTCTGGGGTTGTTCAAGGAAGAAGAATCAAGACGCCCAAGTGCAGCGGTGCAGTATGACGTGGCTTTCCTCGAATGGAAATCGGTGGACCACGAGACCGCGCTGCACGGCCTCGAACCTCTCATATCGGATAATTACGAGCGGGCTTATGTCCTTGCCTCACATATCGAGGAACTTGATGGAAACACCGCGCGGTCCGTGGACCTGTTGCGTAAGGCGATCTTGCTCTCACCCGATCACGCAGATAATTATATAGAATTTGCAGATCTGGCAACGCGTCACAACTCATTTTCAGTGGGCGTGGACATGGTCAATGCTGGCCTTCGCCGAATGCCCGACTCGGCGCAATTACTTGTTACCCGCGGCGTCTTAGAAGCACAAATGGGACAGAACGATGCCGCGCTCGCTGATTTCCGCCGAGGACACACACTAGATCCGACGCTATCTTCAGCGACCGATGCGATTGGCATTCTCTGGACTCAGCAGCATGATCAATCGAGATCCCTTCCGTTCTTTCAGCAAGAGGTAAAACTGCACCCAAACGACGCTTTTCTACAGTTTCTTCTAGCCGAACAATTATCGCAGTCAAGTGGAAATCCTCAGAATCTGCGGTCCGCTATCGCAGCTGCAGCGCGAGCAACTCACCTTGAGCCAGACTACGTAGTCGCCCACAACCTTCTTGCACGACTCTACCTGCAATCGGGAAGTTTTCGGCTCGCAACCCAGCAAGCTGACGTTGCGCTCTCACATGACCCAACGGATCAATCCGCGCTTTATCAAAAAATACAGGCACTCAAACATCTCGGCGATTCGACCGGAGCAATCGAACTATCTAAGAAACTTGAGACAATTCATGTGGAGACCCCTGCGAAAGGGCAACTCCGGGATCGATATCGACTGATCAATGAGACCACCCCTCAATAACAAGGCGGGCACGGAACACTCTGATCGGCACGGACTTGCCATTCCTAAATGCTCTCCTTGGTATTCCCATTATCCTCCAATGTCTAGTGCCCGCCCATAGTCACTGTTCCCGATGATCCCGATCAGCGTTCGCACACCCGGTGCTCACTGGCTCATACGGTGCGTGAAGCCAGTGGGCATCCGTCCTCCGGTCTACGAGCTCAGGCGGATTTTTGCGATCTCCGCCCTAAGCATTTCCTTGTCCAAGCTAAGTGCTACCAGCATCAGGCACGAGTTCTCACCCTCCAGCGATCGAAGGCACTGCGCCTCACTCACTTCCAGGCCACCGTACTTTGCTTTCCATGCGTAGATCGGCTCACCCCGCACTTGCGGGCCACATCGTCCACCGTGCGACCCGCTTCGACCCCCCTGCTTCAGCGCAGCGGTGAACTGAAGTTGCAAGGATGGTTGACGACGGAATTATCAAGACAACACTTGGCTTGGAGATGGGTCCGATCAACGCAAGCAATCTCAAGAAAGCCCATACAATGCTCGAAACTGGTCGAACCCGCGGAAAAATAGTTCTGACCGGTTTCAAGCGGATCGCCGCGTAAGGCCCAAGGAAGAACCACGATGTTTGGATCAATGCGTCGCCTTGCCCATGCAGTCTTCGGACTATCGGATCATCCGCGATATGCGCCTATTTCGTTTCTTAAATCAACTTGAATGGGTTGCCTGCCAACTTGAGGATGGGAAGTGAAAAACAGGCTTTTGTTCCTCGTCGACTCGATAGGTAGTACTTCCGCCTTTTTCAAAATGGCCACGCCTCCTGGTGCGGTAACATGTCGTCCCCGTTCAGGCGCAACAGATAGGTATTTCAAATTGAAGGGTCTTCAGAGAACTGAGGTCTGCCTCCGAGCGGAAGCTGGTAGATAAAAATGTAGCCGCCGCGGAGCCTCTTCATTGACGAAGACCCAATGTTCATGCGGCTTTCCGCGTTAGGGAACCTGGGCCAATACCAGGGGGGGCCTACTTGGAAGCATTTTCGACGGCTCTAAACTATTGAAAACAAATGGTCGGGGAGAGAGGATTTGAACCTCCGACCCCCTGGTCCCGAACCAGGTGCTCTACCAGGCTGAGCCACTCCCCGATCAAGTTCGCGCCGAATTCTGAACCCTATCGGCGCTCTTCGATT
>Ga0187783_10003133_pt1 | contig 12208 bp, 9 predicted proteins | sample 1015_SJ02_MP02_2_FD_132471 | JGI IMG/M metagenome (GOLD analysis project Ga0187783, IMG submission 132471) | Tropical peat soil microbial communities from peatlands in Department of Meta, Colombia - 1015_SJ02_MP02_20_MG | ecosystem: Environmental > Terrestrial > Soil > Wetlands > Peat | place... | reverse complement strand
GGACCGCCGGGCCGTGACCACCGACCCGGACGTACTGAGTGCCGTCGCTAACCGCCATTTGCTGCCCATGAAAAGCGGAGGGCCATGCCTTGATGGCAGCATGAACCGGTGTCGCATTCTGTAATGTCATCGCCGCCGCCAGTAGGACCGCAGAGAGCCCAAGCCTTATATACGCGCAACAGCGGTTGGGCAGGCTCTGCCTCCGATTACGTGCTGCCCGAGCATCGCATTTTTTTGCCGTCGCCTTCAACACCTTCGGCGAGGCGCAGATCTCACCGAAGACGCGACTCTTGTCCGCTTCTCTCGGCACAAGGCGGGCGATTTTCCCGGGTTACCGCAAATCGGTCTGTCAGAGGTCCTCCTGATGGAATGAGCAGGTCGATTCCGCTGGCTCGCGAGGCTCTCAGAATGCACCCCCCATTTTGTCTTCTGCATCCGCTATCGGAGCAAGAGGGTCCGCTCACCTCCCCGCCCGCTCGCCCACGACGGTGAATGGCGTCCCGTAAGCCAGATGACGCGTCGCAAGCTTTCCGTGCCGATCATCACAAATCGAGGCCAGGCCGCTGGGCGTGGTGCCGACCAAGAGGGCCTTGCCGGTTTTATTTTCGACTAACCCGATCCCGGCAACTGAATGTGTTTTTTTCGCCGGTAGGCGCATCGCCTTCATCATCACCGAGCCGAGCGTATTCACATGGATAGGCTGTGCCTGCAGCTAGCTGCGAACAGGAAAGTTGGGATTATACGGCGAGAGTGTCCTGCACATGCCACTCGATGACAACCGGCTCAGACACGGTGCGGGAGCGGACGGTGTAGCGATGTTGCTGCTTCAAGGTTACGAGCGCTCCGAAGTCGGTCTCAACAACGTAGCGGTAGGTTTCGCCCACGAAGGTCATTTCCCGCACGCGGGCCGGCAAGCTATTGAGCTGGCCCCCCTGAGTAGGGTCATCGTGATCCCGAAATAGCATTTTCTCTGGTCGGACACCTATCGCGACCGACGACCCGACTTTCGGATTGTTGTGGCCTGCGGCGCGCATGGTCGTGCCTCCGAGGCTCACCAAGACCTGGCCGCCTTCGAAGCCAAGCACAGTGCCCTGGAGAAAGTTGGACTCGCCGATGAACTCGGCGACAAAACGGCTCAACGGACGGTCGTAAAGATCAGTCGGACTTCCGGCCTGTTCGATCCGGCCATTATTCATGACCGCGATTCGGTCCGACATCACGAGGGCCTCGCGCTGATCGTGGGTAACGTAGATGAATGTCATGCCGAGCTGACGGTGCAGCCGCTTGATTTCCAGCTGCAACTCCTCGCGCAGCTGCTTGTCAAGCGCGCTCAGCGGTTCGTCCATGAGCAGTACGCGCGGATTGAATATGATCGCGCGGGCAAGCGCCACACGCTGTTGTTGCCCGCCGGAAAGTTGCCGAGGAAAGCGCGCTTGGTAGCCGGCGAGTCGTACCACGTCTAATGCGCCCGCAACTCGATTGGCGATTGCAGTCCGCGCCAAGCCCCGCTGCTTCAACGCGAAGCCGATGTTCTCGGCCACCGTCATGTGAGGGAAGAGGGCATAATTCTGGAACACCATTCCAATGTTGCGGCGATACGGCGGCGTCGCAACGATGGGATGGGAGTCGATAAGGATTTCCCCCCTGGACGGATCCTCGAAGCCGGCGATCATCATAAGCGTAGTGGTCTTGCCACTTCCGCTCGGCCCGAGAAATGTGATGAACTCTCCGGCCCTGATCCGGAGGCACACATCGTCGACCGCGACGACCGACCCAAAGTTCTTAGCGACATGGTCGAGCACCACCCTCGCTCCCGATTGCTCGGGCGGGTCAGCTCTATCCGGCGCCAAGGCGGCCTCGCGGCGCTTGTCGTTTTCCATCGGTTACCACCCGTCTACAAGCGTCATTGCGGCGCCGTGGTCTTGCTGATTGACGATGCCTGCTCCTAGGATATCCTAAATCCGCCTCGGGGGTCGACGCGCTGGCAGGAACATTGCAACTCTGGTCTAAACTCGCCGCCGGCACCGTGGCAAAGGGGACCGGACGCATGGCTAACGCGCATCGCTGGCGGGTCACCCATCCGGCTTTGGTACTGCCGCTGCTGATCTATCTGCTCGTTTTCTACGCCTATCCCGTCGCCGCCATGATGCTGCGCAGCCTTGCCGAACCGCACTGGACCCTCGACAATTTCCGCAAGGTCGCTGGCAGCACCGTGTACGTGCATGTGCTGTGGATCACCGTTCGGGTCAGCGTGGTCGTCACATGCCTATCGCTATTTCTGGGTTATCCGGTTGCCTATGTGCTGGCTCGGGCGGACCAGAGGCGGTCGAACCTGCTAATGATTCTTGTCCTGCTCCCCTTTTGGACAAGCATCCTAGTCAGGACATATGCCTGGATGGTTCTGCTCGGCAGGCAAGGACTCATTAATCAGCTCCTGATCGCCATTGGTGTTACCGACGAGCCACTCAAGCTCCTCAATACTACCTTCGCCGTATATGTCGCGATGGTGCACATATTATTGCCCTTCATGATACTGCCGGTATACGCCGCCATTCGCGCGATAGACGAAAATTACGTGCGGGGTGCCCAGGGCCTCGGCGCCTCGCAAATCGGCGTCTTCCGTCAGGTGGTGCTGCCACTCTCCTTGCCGGGTATTGCCTCCGGATGCCTCCTTGTTTTCATCCTTGCGTTAGGCTTCTTCATTACGCCAGCGCTGGTCGGTGCCCCGACCGATTTGATGATTGCGCTGCTCATCAACCAGCAGGTGGAACTCTTCAACTGGCCGTTCGCTTCTGCATTGGCCGTGATTCTTTTGACCGCGGCGCTGATGGCTTATTTTGCTTTTGTTCGGACACTGGGGGTCGAACAGGCTTTTGGGCGCATGCAAGCGCGTTGAGGATGACATGGGCATGCCCACCCGATGGCTGCGAAGAAGACGGCGCCGGACCGGATGGACGGTGCAATTTGTGGCCGGGGCGGTGTTTGCCTACCTGATTTTTCCCATAGTCGTCGTCGTACCCCTATCATTCTCTTCAGGCACCTATTTGAGTTTCCCGCCCCCGAGCCTTGGATTGCGCTGGTATCGCAACTTCTTTGAGCGATCCGACTGGCTGGGTTCGGCGTGGCTCAGCATCTGGGTCGGTCTTGCCGTCACCCTCCTTGCGACGGCGCTCGGGACACCGGCTGCGATCGCCCTGGTTCGCAGTCGCTTCCGCGGCCGCACCCTCGTAAATTCATTTATTATCACCCCCCTGATCGCACCCACGATCATCGTTGCGATCGGCATCTACTTCTTTTATGTACGGCTGGGATTGATCGGTAATCCGGTCGCGCTCATCATCGCCCACACCTGCCTTGCGGTGCCATTTGTTGTCATAAATGTGTCGGCGACCCTTTATGGGTGTGATGAGCGCCTCGAGTATGCGGCTATGAGCCTCGGGGCCACGCCCTGGCGCACTTTCTTGCAGGTGACATTGCCTAACATACGTCCCGGCGTTCTGGCTGGCGCGCTGTTTGCGTTCATCAGCTCATTCGACGAGCTGATCGTAGCGCTGTTCATGTCGGGCACGACCGCCGTAACTCTGCCGAGAAAGATGTGGGAGAGCATCCAATTCGAGATCGACCCGACCATCGCCGCCGCATCGACGATGATCATCGTCCTAACGGGTGCACTCTTTCTCACCGCAGAACTGCTTCGGCGACGTTCGGTGCGGTTGCGAACGGCAATCGCGCCACGAACCGAGGGCTGAACCATTGCGCCCAGTGCCGTGCCGACACCACTGGTCTTTATTTGGTGTCTCACGTGTGGTTTGATTGTCTGCCGCCGGGAAGGCAAAGCCCGCCGATGATGAAATGGGTGCGATGAAGTCCGAGCGCATCTGGTCACACGTTCCGGTGCCTCGCCAAAAAGGAGCCGCCACGACTGTGACCGAAACGAGGAGACGACCCATGATCGATCAACCAACGCTGGCAAGGGTCCTAAATTTGCTTTCGCGACAGCCTCCCCACGTGGCTGACTACAACAGGCGTCAGTTCCTGCGCTCGATTGGCACGCTCGGACTCAGCGCAACGGCACTTACCGCCCTCACCGAGGCGCTTTCGGTCAGCGAGGTGGTGGCGGCGAATCCACCGGTGCTGCCTGAGATTACGTCGATCCCAGAAAAGCTCAAAGGTTCGGGTTCCGTGCGGGTATGCTCTTATGGCGGAGCCTTTCAAGATGCTCAGCGGAAAGCATACTTTGAGCCTTTTGAGCGCCTTTCCGGCATCAAGGTGATCGAATCCCAGGGTCCGGATCCGGTCAAAGTCAAGGTCATGGTCGACACTAAGAATATAGAATACGACGTCGGCGAGTTCGATCGCGGTTCCGTCCTGAACCTGCAAAAGAACGGCGACTATTGGGAGGAGATCGACTACAGCCTCGTCGATGTTGATAATATCGAAAAGGCATTTCAATACAAGTATGCGCTGGACATGTTGCCATACGCACAGATCTTCGCGTACCGCTCGGATGTCTTCAAGGACTCAAAGCCCGATGGGTGGGCTGATTTCTGGGATACGAGTAAGTTTCCCGGGCCGCGTACCATGCCCGGAAGCGCAGGTGGCGTCACAGCCGATCTCGAGGCGGCGACCATGGCTTCGGGCGTTCCCATGGACAAAGTCTACCCGATCGACATCGACAAGGCGTACGCCAGCCTGACCAAGATCAAACCCGCCATCGTCAAGTGGTGGACGGCGGGTGCGCTTCCGGCGCAGATGCTCAATGACAAGGAGGCGGTGATGGCCACGGCTTGGAACGGTCGCATCGCCGCCATCCAGGCAACGGGAGCACCTGTCGAGATCGCCTGGCGGCAAGGGACACTGCGCAAGGATGCCTGGGCCGTACTGAAGGGCTCACCCAACCGTGAGAACGCGATGAAGTTCACCGCCTTCATTACCATGCCGCTGCCGCAGGCCCGCTTGTCGATGTTGATCCCGTACGGCTTCGTGAACAACAAGGCGGTAGAATACTTGCCAGCAGAGCGGCTCAAGGCCCTTCCGACGGCCCCCGAGATTAAGAAGCAGCTTTTGCTCTTTAATTCGGAGTGGTGGGCGGACAATCGGGACAAGGTAATCGAGAGGTGGCCGAGCTGGCTTCTGCAGTAAGGGTTCCGATTTGCAGTCGGGCACGAGTTGAATCTACTGAGGCTCATTCCAATGGCAGCCATCGGCCGAGAGAAAGATTACGCTATTGCTTGGGTGCAAGAAAACGCCAATCGTTTTTCAAACTTTCGCAGCAAGATCTGGAACTATGCCGAGCCAGCCTGGCGCGAATACAAGTCGGCGAAGGCCTATTGCGAGCTTCTCCGTTCCGAGGGGTTCATCGTCGAGGAGGGTTCGGGCGGCATGCCAACGGCCTTCGCGGCGACGTGGGGAAAGGGCAATCCCGTTGTCGGCAGCTTTGCCGAATACGATGCGGTACCGGGGAACTGTCAGGCCGTTGTGCCTTACAAGTCGCCGCGTGAGGGGGTCCACCCCTGGGCGGCCGGGCACACAGACCCCCACTGCCAGCTCGGCACCACGGCGCTTTCCGGCATCCTCGCGACCAAGGCCGCCATGCAGAAATTCGCCCTTTCAGGCACACTGAAGTTCTTCGGTGAACCTGCAGAGAAGGTGTGTGGCTCTAAACCCGTCCACGCCGCGAAAGGTTACTTCGACGGCGCCGATGCCTTCATCGCCTATCATCCTCATTTCACCAATACCACCGTATGGGAAACGCACTGCGGCTCCTATTGGAGCGTTGTGTTCTCGTTTGAGACGCTCGAGCCAGAAAAATGGATCGACAAGAGCCTCCTGCCAACCAAACACACCTCGCATGCCGCCGCGCGCTGTCCAGGCGCAATCGACGCGCTTTGTCTCATGTACACGATGACGAAATACACTAAGGAGGCGATGTTTCCTCACACCGGGACCTGGACGCTCAATGAGTTCGTCATGGTTGCGGGAGATGCGACATCCGACAACCTGCCGCCACGATTTAGCCAGATCCAATACTCGTGGCGCTCGCCGACTCTTGGCATCCAACAGCAGATTTATAACGTGCTTGTCAATAATGCGCGTCATGCTGCGGCCACCACCGGCTGTCAGGTGAGCCTCAGATGGGTGGCCAAGACGCGTGTCGGTCTGGCCAACAATGTCTTGGCGGAGGCCGCATTCCAAAATATGAAGCTGATTGAGGCGCCAAAGTTCGGCGAGGATGCCCGCAAGTTCGGTCGCCAGATCCAGCGGAACCTGGGCATTGAGCCGATGGAGAACCCGTTCGTCGCCGATAATGAGCAGCTGACGGTACCCCAGGACTACGAGAGGTATATCCGTCGCGCGCTTCCCGAATGGCAGCTAAATTACACGTCCGACGACTACGTCGATTATACTTGGCACGCGCCAACCGTGCGGATCTATTCCATGCGCGCCCGCTTGCGTCCGCCAAGCGATGGTTACGAATACCCAGCTTGGGCGCACAATGCGCTCGGCGGCCTGCCCGCGGCCATTGATCCCGGCATGCTGTTCGGTGGGAAATCAATCGCCGCAACGTTCTTGGACCTGCTGACCGCGCCGGACCTTCTCAAGCGAGCCAAGGCCGAGTTCGAGAACCGTACCGGTGGCGGGATCGGCGGAACCAAATGGGTGGCGCCCTTGTTACCGAAGGATTTTAAGCCACCGATCGATCTGCGCTGGCCCGAGTACATTCAAACCGTGCGCGGCGAGGAATGGTGGATCCCAACGGCCGAGACTGGTTCCGGCGTCGGTGAAATTCTTTGATCACCGCCTAATGATTGCGGCAGCGGTGCGCCAAGGACATGAGCCTGACCACTCGGTGCCTGCAGCCGCGTGAACACATCCGGCGCTGATGCTCCACTTCGAGCGGGAGCGCGATCGGACGCGCTATGGGGTTTCGCGCCGAGCTGGAAGGCAGGTGGGAATGCGGAGAACCGGCTTTTGCCGGGAGGTAACATCGCTCTCGCCAAGGACTTGACTGGCGCAGCGACTGCGAAAGATGCCGGAATCAATCGAACTTGTTGCGCAATGTTCCCAGGGCCAGCGAAGCAGCGCAGGAAGCATGCAGCGGGGATCGAGCGGCAGCGGCTTGCGGACACGCCCCGGTATAGAAACTTGAGTTCGAGCAAGGCTACTCGAGCCACAAGCTGAGGTTGAATTAGGGTTCGTTGGGACGGACAAGGTTTAAGACCCGCACTGGGTTCGCACAAGGTTTGTCAGCCGACAACAGAAAGGGGATCTCGCGCCTTGCGGTAGAGCACTTTGGCGACGCGCGAAGTCGCGACCGCATGAGCGACGAGGAACTCGAGGCGTTCGTAGGCGGGTGCATCGAACCCGGCGGTGGCATTGCTTCACATTCCAAGCAAAAGCCGGACTTGGCGGCTAGCTGACCGCAAGGGGAAGGCCATCTCTGCGGCTCTCGAAGTAAGAAGAAACAGGCCGCGATCCCTTGTTGCGGTAACCTTTTTGTTCTGTCTTTGACCCAACTCAGAAACGTGCTGCATCGCAATTGTCGATTCCGCTATTCCGAGGACACAATCGTTGACCGTCATTTCCGAGGGTGCAATATTCCGCCCCCTTCTCAGCCGCCAGCAATCGTGCCATGCCGCAGGTCGCCGTCCAGGATCTGTCCAAGACCTATCGCGTGGCTGAACGGCGGCGCGGCCTCATGGGCGCGGCGCGGGGCCTTCTTTCGCGAACACATCGGCACATCGAGGCCCTTAAGGGCGTGAGCTTTTCCCTCGACCGGGGCGAGCTCGTCGGCATGATTGGCCCGAACGGCGCCGGCAAGTCGACGCTCATCAAGATCCTCTGCGGCATTCTCGAGCCGTCATCGGGACACTGCGAAATCGACGGGTGTGTCCCTTGGAACGAGCGCATTCGTCACGTCGCTCGCATCGGCGTCGTCTTCGGCCAACGCACGCAGTTGTGGTGGGACCTTCCCGTCATAGACAGCTTCGAGCTGCTTCGCGACATCTACCGTGTGCCGGAGATGAGGTTTCGCCCTGCCGCGGAGGCCCTCATCTCCCTATTGAGGATCGAGCCGTTGCTTCATCAGCCAGTGCGCCAGCTCTCGCTCGGGCAACGAATGCGGTGTGACATAGCGGCGGCGATGCTGCACTCGCCCTCGATCCTGTTCCTGGACGAGCCGACGATCGGCCTCGACGCCAACTCCAAGCTTGCGCTGCGGGACTTCATCAAGAGCCTCAATCGCGACAAAGGTGTCACAGTGATCCTTGCGACGCACGACATGCAGGACATCGAGGCCCTGGCTGAGCGCGTGCTCATCATGGGTCATGGCCGAATTCTTCGCGACGGCCCGATCGCGGCCATGCGTGCGGAGACATCCGGGGAGCGACGCCTCGTCGTCGACTTTTCAAAAGATATTGGTGAGATTGCCCTGGAGGGCGCCACCATTCTGAGCCGGACCGGCCGCAGGATCGAATTCGCGTTCGACCCCCGGGTGACCGCGGCGCATACGCTGATCAGCCGCCTGACCGCAGATCATGGCATCGAGGACCTGTCCATCGGCGAGCCGACGATCGAGGAGCTGATAGCGACATTCTACACATCGCACGGTGCCGTCGAGGCGTAAGGCAGCATTGAAATGTTTGACACGCTCGTGCGCCCCTATCTCGCAATTTTCGCGGCGCGGTTCCTGACGTTGCTGCAGTACCGCGCAGCAGCCTTTGCAGGCATTGTCACGCAGTTCTGGTTCGGTGCCATCATGGTTATGGCGCTGTCGGCATTCTACGCGGACGGTCGCGGTTCGCCGTCGATCTCGCTCGCCGAGGCGATCACCTACATATGGCTCGGGCAAGCGTTTCTCGGGCTTCTGCCGTGGAACGTCGACCCCGAGATCGCTCTCATGATGCGGACCGGCAACGTGGCCTATGAGCGGCTGCGACCGGTCGACACGTATTTCTACTGGTTCGCCCGAGCGCTGGCGTGGCGCGCGGCAGTCACACTGTTGCGTTCGATACCCATTCTGATTGTCACGTCCGCGGTGTTTGCGTTCGTTGGGCTCGGGGCTTGGTCATTGCGGCCACCTTCCAGCTCCGAGTCCCTCGCGCTGTTCGTACTTTCGATGACCGCCGTCGTCCACCTGTCGGCGGCGATGACGACCCTGCTCAACATTTCGGTCGTATGGACGATCTCGGGTCAGGGGATCAACGTAATCACCAATTCTCTTGTTCTCATCCTGTCGGGCATGGTCATACCGCTGCCGCTGTTTCCGGAGTGGGCGCAGCCCGTGCTGTTCGTCCAGCCGCTCGCTGGCCTCGTCGACATCCCCTACCGCATCTATTTCGCGAACCTGTCGGGCAGGGAGGCGCTCGGCGGTATAGCGTTGCAGATTTGCTGGACAATGGTTTTCATCGTTCTGGGCCACCTGCTCATGGCGCATACGATGCGCCGCATTCAGATCCAGGGAGGCTGAAGGTGGGTGCGGTCCGCTTGTATGGACGCTACGCCGCGGCCTCGATCAAGGCCCAAATGCAATATCCGGCGTCGTTCGTCTTGTTGTCGCTTGGGCAGTTCCTGTCAACCGTCGTTGAATTCATCGGGGTGTGGGCGCTCTTTAGCCGGTTCCAGAGCCTGGGTAACTGGACATTGGCGCAAGTCGCCTTGTTCTACGGGACGGTGAACATCGCCTTTGCACTTGCCGACATGATCTCACGTGGGTTCGACGTTTTCGGCCCGCAATTCGTCAGGACCGGCGACTTCGACCGCCTGCTGCTGCGCCCCCGCGCAACGGCGCTGCAGCTCTTGGGTTACGAGCTGAGGCTTACGCGGCTAGGGCGCTTCCTGCAGGGCGTCCTCGTGCTCGCTATCGCAGTGGGTCTTCTCGATCTGTCGTGGGGCGCGCGCGAGGTTGCCCTCTTGCTGTCAGCTATCGCTGGTGGGGTGGCGCTCTTTGTTGGCCTGGTGGTGTTGCAGGCTACGCTCGCGTTCTGGACCGTCGAGAGCCTCGAAGTCGCCAACACGCTCACCTACGGAGGCGTTACCGCAGCTCAATATCCGATCGAGATTTACTCCAAGTGGCTTCGAGAATTCTTCACCTTCGTCGTCCCGCTGTCTTGTGTTGCCTACTTCCCGATCGTTGGCATCCTCGGCATCGATGATCCGCTGGGCGCTTCCAGGTGGTTTCTATGGGTGAGCCCGCTGTTCGGTTTCGTGTTCCTCGGCATTTCGCTGATGACCTGGCGTGTCGGCGAGCGGCATTACACGTCGACGGGGAACTAAGGCCGCGCAAATCGCTCCGGAATCGGCGGCCTTACTATACCGACGAGCGCAGAAACCTGCAGCGCAAGCGTCGGTTTGGCATGTTTTGCCGCAAGCTTGGCGTTGGGCGATCCAAATGAAGCAGTGGATTCACCGCACGTATTGCCGCCGTTGTTGTTGCTGTGGGGCTTGGCCCCTAGCCGCGCACGCACAACAAGCCAAGACCGGAGCACGTATCGGCGTGCTTCTTCCAGGTGCGCCCGCCTCCTTTGCGTCTCGTGCCGAGGCATACAGAAAGGGACTACACAAGCTGGGTCATGTCGAGCCTGCGACGCGATGTGCCAGTTTCTGCTTTACGAGTTGCCCAAGGGAGCTTCCCTTTGTGAGGGTTGACCGGACCATGGCGAAGCCGAGGGCAACGGAAACGCGAGCGCCGGCCCTCGCGTTTAAGCCCGCAAATAACGCCATCCGATGGCCAATACAAAAAATAGCGCCTAGGGTTGGTGACGATGATCATGTCGCAAGTCCAGCCAACAAATATGGAGGATGCCATGACGAAGGCCGCCGGGGATCCAACCTTTCTCGAGCAGCAGCGCAAACGCCTCATTGCAATGCGCGATCGGCTGCGAAGCGGAGACGTTGCCAATACTACTCATGACCGACCTCCCCAGGAGGCCGAAGAGATCGAAGACGACGCTCAGCAAATGGCCCAAAGCGAAGTTGACGACGCCGTAGATGCTGTTGAAGAGCTACGCTTGCGCTTGATCGAGCGCGCACTCGCGAAGATCGACGAAGGCACCTATGGACTATCCGATTTGAGCGGCGATCCGATACCGAGGGCCCGGCTGGAAGCCATTCCCGAAGCCGTTCTCACGATGCAAGAGGAGGAGGCGCGAGAAAAGCAGCGGCAGCAATGACGTCGCCATGGGTCAGGGGCGGGCGTCGAGACACAAGGCGAGAAAAATGCCCAGCGCGATCTTGAACGTGGTGTCGCGGTTGAAATCAGCTTGCCGTAATTTGCTGCTTCGCCCTCGTAGATAAATGTCAGAACCGAAAATTGGGGGTGGGCATATCGCATCGTTCGTCGGGAAGTTCGGCAATTGCGAGGTCATGTTTTACACGTACTTGCTGGCAGTCTTTAACCATGTTTGGACCGCAACCATTGGCAATGGGTCAGGCAAGATTTTTTAGCCGACAGCCGCTGGTTTGAATGCGCCGGCCACCCGGAGTTGCTCATGTCGGCATAGTCTGCAGCTCAGCCGTCGGGCTGCATGCGCGCCAAGGCCTCCCGAAGCCGCCCGCGGCAGCTGCCGAGCAGCGCTTCGGCTTGGGCTGGATCACACCCGTGCAGGAGCAACACGGCGACCTTGACGTTGCCGTTGGCACGGGCGAGGGCGTTCTCGATCGCCGCGTCTTCCCGGGTGGTCAGGTAGCGAAGCATCTCCTTCTGGCGCTGGCTGAGTTTCGCGTTTGTGGCTCGGACGTCGACCATCAACCCGCGATAGACGCGCCCGAGCCTAATCATGAGCAGCGTCGACAGCAGCGTCAGAGCCATCCGCTGCGCGGTGCCGGCGTTCATCCGCGTCGAGCCGGCGATCGGCTCCGCTCCGCTATTGAGAAAGATCGGATATTCGGCACTGCGCAGAAGTGGTGTACCGACATTGTTGGCAATGGCTATGGTGAGCGCGCCACGCCGCCTTGCTTCGTTGAGGCAGGCGAGCGTGAAAGGGGTCGTGCCGCTTGCAGCCACGGCAATCATCGTGTCGGCTTCACCGAGCCTGTGGCGCTCGGCCAGCTCGGCCGCCTTCTCGGCCTCGTCTTCGGCGCCTTCGATTGCCCGGGTCATGGCCTCCTCCCCGCCCGCGAGCCAAAGCAGAAGGCGGTCTCGAGGCCAGCCGAATGTCGGCATCAGCTCGGCCCCATCTTGGACCGCGAGACGACCCGAGGTACCGGC
>Ga0187783_10003132_pt1 | contig 12215 bp, 6 predicted proteins | sample 1015_SJ02_MP02_2_FD_132471 | JGI IMG/M metagenome (GOLD analysis project Ga0187783, IMG submission 132471) | Tropical peat soil microbial communities from peatlands in Department of Meta, Colombia - 1015_SJ02_MP02_20_MG | ecosystem: Environmental > Terrestrial > Soil > Wetlands > Peat | place... | reverse complement strand
CGACGCCCGATGATCAGGCCGGGGAACCGAGATCCGCCCAGAAATGCAACGAGCATGTGCTGGACGGGCGCGCCACCGGGGTACGAGTACCCTACCGTCCAGTACTCTGATGCCGCTTTGTTGATTGAAAGTGTGTGTCCCGCTCAGTCCCGGCATCCAGTTTGGCAAAAATGTGGTCAGAGGTGTCTCCCTGTAATCAGTTTCGGATAGGATGTCTACCCTGTTGAACGAGATTGCATAGCCATAGCACACTGAACAGTTTTGTCCGGGCCTGATCAGAGACTCATTTCGAAAGAAAAGACGGCCTGCTGGGCGTGCCCTTCGTGCATCACGCACGATAGGATTCTTCGGATGTGGGCGCCACTCGCCGAACAAAGAATCAGCAAAGAACAGGGAAAGTTCGCTCCATTCCGTGCCCAGCCCTCCGAGCCCTGCCGCGAACAGCCACAACTTGCCATTGTGCTCTAAGATCGTGGAGTCGACGGCGGATACGTCGCTCAGAAGTACTGCCGCAAGCTCCCATCGCAGGGGGAAATCGACTGCGCGATACACCTCTACGGCGTGGTTCTCCATTGACTCCGGGAGCAGGTAGACATCACCGTGCCACTCGAAAACAAACGGATAGGAAAGATGGTAATTTCTTGTAAGCACCCGATGCATTTCGCCCAGCGTGCCGTCGGCGTGAAGCTCGGTGCAGCAGATTGAACCCGCTCCTTCGTCAGAACATTCCTCAAAGAAGATATATGTCCTTCCCCGGTGCTCGAACAGGAATGGATCAGCGTAATTCTGCCCTTTGGGTGGCGCCACGAGTGTGAGAGGAACCGATGCTGTCGGCTCGATATCGGCACCTGCGTAGGTGTTGGAGTATGCGAAGGCCCATTGCTCCCGACAACGAGCTCTCTCGAGCAAACGCCGCAGGGAGCGCACAAGCCACAACGCTGTCATTCGGCTGAGCGAAGGGCAATCGATTCTTTCGTCGACGGGGTTAGTGTCTCTATCCTCGATAACAACACTGATCCACCCATTGCGGTAGAGGTCCGAAAGGCGTTGCAGCAGGATCTGGGCTCGTCGACGGCAGTCGAGCGCTAAGTTGTACTCCAACGAAAATAAGTGGCGGGGGAACAATCGACGACACAACACACGCTCCAGGCGCGGAGTCTCGGTGGTGGCACGCAAAACCAATTCGTACATAAAGAGGTTGGAATTCAGGTTCCAAAATAGTGCGACGTCGCCCTCCGCTGCGTTATGTCCACCATAATGAAAATCCCAGACGCCGTAGTTAGCGCAACTCAGAATCCCCTCCGGAAAATCGCCTGATCCAAGGTGTACCAAGACATCGAACTTGTAGTTGCGAATCCGCACAAGATCACTTGGCGGGAGGGCGCGCTTGCCCATTCCCTCAACGGCGGTCAGTGTGATCGTACGCACCGGGTGGGCCTTGACCTCCGGAGCGAGGGGATCGTTATCCTGGCAGAACACCCACTTATCGAACTTCCTCCATAAGCTGAACAGGCTGAATCTTGGCGGCAACCGGCTTGCCCGAGGTTTGCTGTCCAAAATAATAGCAACCAGTTCAACAGATTCTGCACAAAGCAGCCGCTCAATAGTCTCATGCACCCAGCGGGGTGCGAGCCGATCATCCAGCAGCAAGCCCACGCGTATGCGCGGTTGCAGATTCTGCGATTTGGCCTCGAAATGTTTGGTAGTGTCGAGATATTGGCTGCAGCTCTCGTTTGTTATAAGGTGCGACCGCATGGGGCTCCCCCACTTTCATGCACTTTCCCGCTTGTCCTATCCCAAGGGTGGTGGACCAAGAATGGGATCTGGAATGAAAGATCGGTAGGGAGGGCAAGAACATGTATGGTCTGCGAATCAGCACCACTTCCCCTCCAACGCCCTGCGCGTGCCCTCGACCGGCTCGAGAGGCCGCCGGTGATTAGGCTGATCATTCCGGTCAATTTTGGATATGCATTGAGATAGGCACCGAAAATCTCAGAAATGCCAGGCTTCTTCTAAACCACGGATTTGACAAGAGAGTTGCGATAGGCCCACAGCATCACATCCTGAAAATATCCCTTGCTGTAAGGCAATTCATCAGATGTCATAACTGAATGATTGGCCTTCAGGAACTGAAGCATCTCGGAGAGATTCTAATCAGGTGCCATCTTTGCGCGGGCTGGCGACCGGTATTGAGCGGCCTCCTGTGTGGCCTCAGCCAGCATGCCCTCGTAATCCGCAGCTATCCTGTCCCACGAGCAACATCGTAGGGCGTAATCACGACCACTGCGACCATAAAGACTGTCAAAGCCACCACTACGCAGCCCACCAATGTGATCGGCCAATTGGCGGATTCCTTCGGAGTCTTGAGCGGCAACGACACCCGCACCAGCGTCTTCGATCACGCGGCGTGTTTCGCCTGTTGCAACCGCAACGATAGGACGCCCACATCCCATGTACATGAAGATCTTTGAGGCTAACAACCAACGGGAAAAGGGCGACTGCTTGACAAACACTAAACCGAAATCGGAGGACGCAATCAGACCAGGCATACGTTTCATGGGGACATTGCCCAAGAAAACCGCGTTGTTCAGTTGGCGAGCACCGATCGCTGTGCGGAAGGCCCGTTCAGCCGACCCGTCACCAGCAAATACAATCTTCACATGCGGAAAGCGCTGCAATTGCTCGAGCAGATCGATCGCTTGATCGAGGCCGTGATAAGCACTGAGTGATCCGACATAGATGCCGATAGTACTGTAACTGGTCCGAAGCTGCTCGATGGCGGTGTCGCGAGCCTCTGGGGTGAAAAGGTCGGTATCGGTGCCATTGGTAAGCACCACGCACTTGGGGGCGGGGACGCCCCGCGCGACGATGTCATCGCGAATACCGCGCGATAGGCATACGATTCGCGATGCCCGCCTGTAAAGGGACCGTTCTAGGTAGTATGCGGCAGCACGCATTTGTGGATTCTTCAGATATCCAAGTTCCACGGCACCTTCGGGCCAGAGGTCCCGTAGCTCGAGGATTAAGGGAATATGATTGAGGGTTGCGGCCACGCGAGCGGGGATGCCAGTAGTTAATGGCGGCGAGGTAGCGACCACGATGTCGAAACCCCTCGTAACAAGCGCACGCATAGAGGCCGCAGTAGCGAATGAAAAATAGTTAGCCAGCCGCAACGCGCTGCGCTTGCTGTGCGACGGATACAGCGACACGCGTACCACCGGCAGCCCATTGATCACTTCGGTGAGCGTTCCACGCCATGCCCGGCGACGGTAATCGGGGTGCACTTTTCCCGTGGGATAATTCGGTAGTCCCGTGAGAATCGTGGGTTCGTGTCCGCGAGCGCGAAGACGTTGTGCGATTTCCGAGATTCGAATTCCGCCCGGTTCTGTTTCTGGGGGGAAATATTGCGTTATGAACAGTATCTTCATTTTCTCTCCACAATACGATGCACTCGCGTACGGGCTTAATTCACGGGGTCCGAACAGCCGGCTAACAAGACCCGCCGAACTTATCCACATCGCGGTTTGCTGCGTTCCTGCGGATGCTGTGCCAGAGAATACGCTGGTATTCACGGGTGACCGCGTGAACGCCAAAGCGCGCCTCAAACTGCGGTTCGGGACCGGCCTTCGGCCGCGCGGTAACGTTGGCTAGGGTACTGATGATCTCCGCGGCTAGGGCCTCGGGGGTAGTGTCCTTGGCGACCCGCATGTGACGAGTGCAGCTCAATATTTCGCTCAACGCTCCCATGGAGTTGGTCGCCACCACGGGTGTGCCCAGTGCTATGGCTTCCAGAACAACGTTAGGAAGTGCCTCGTTCCTGGAGGGCAGGACTAGCAGGTCGGCATGTTTGATGAAAGGATAAGGATTGCGGCGAAGACCAACAAACCGAACACATGACTCGAGTCGTAAATCCCGTTGTGCAGCTTTCAAGATTGGTAAATCTGGCCCATCCCCCACTAAAGTCAGACAAACGGTTGGCACAGCCTGGCGAATAAGAGGTGCGCACCGTAAAAGTAAATCGAATCCTTTTTCATACGAAAAGCGCCCCACCGCAACCAAATTTGGACCCGTGTCGGGAAACGGCCTTGGCTCAGATTCTGCCAGTGCGGTAATGGAATCAATGTCCACCGGATTGTAGATTCGCAGGACTTTCGTTGGTCCAAGGCCAAACTCGCGGATTAGTTTCTCCTTCATATAATCGGATTGGCAGATTACCGCATCAACCCGTTTGTACACGTTCCTATAAATGAACAACCGCAATGGACCGCCGCAATTGGCGTGCGGTGAGGTAATGTCCGCCCATTCGTGAGCCAGCACGCTTGTTCCTTTGGGAAGGAGAGGACGTGCTGTTATTACCGCCGTATTCAGGTGTGCTGACCCGGAAAGCACAACGTGCGGCTTTATTCTCCGACAGAGTTTAGCAAACGGCAAAATGGCGTGGCGGGCACGCGACACTCCTAGCGTGTGAACCCTCACGTGTGGCGGAGGATCCCGGAGCCACGCGCCGCCTTGCTCGAGAACCGCCAGGTGGGGCTCGAAGCATTCTGCGTCAATGTGATGAAGCAGATTCAGCGTGACGCGCGCTTCTCCTCCCAGAACCATCGAAGGAACTGCGAACAGAATTCTCACAGGAGCGGACGTGCGTGCCGCACACACGTTTCGGGTTGTAGCCTGCTGCAAGAGCCCGCCCACTGACTTTCCTTACACCGGCGAAACCTTATGGTGCTATTGCGCTGTTTCCCGAAAATCTGCGTTTGGCGACAATTCTCTGGGACAGCTGAACGCTACCAGAAGTGTGCTTCAAATGTCGTACGTTCCCTTGTCCCGCCTTTGCCAGATTATTGCCAGAATCTCGGTATTTCACGGTGGCCCTGTCGTCCCTGGACCGCGAGCGGTAATTTATTCGATTCCGATTCGCCCCCTGTTTGCGTCAGCAGGGCGAGCAAAATGAATGCGAACCAAAACGGTTTACTCCACTGTATGTCGCCGGAGAATCCGGCCACAAGTTGGCCCCAACAAGCGGCCTCGATTGCGATTCCGAAGTAGTCATACGAACCGCGACTGGAAAAAGCAGGGTGCACTGGCAGTGTGCTCAACCTCTTGAACACCTGCGAGGGGCGAAAGATGGCGGTCACTGCTTTCATCTGCGACCGAATGGCAGCTGTAAAAAAAGCCAACCCAATCACGCCCATCTCGGCGCAGATGTGCAAATAGATGTTATGCGCATCGCGGAGGTGTCTATGAGCCGCATGCGGCAACACGTGTGCATAGCCGGCCACGTCACCGTATGCCACAGGAAAGTTTGCCAATCCCGTACCAATCACAGGATATCGTTTCACAATCTCCAAACCAGCCAACCAGATGTCAAACCTTGCCGAACCTCGGTCGCTGGAAGCTTGCTCCATACGTTGGTAAAACAGGTCTGGCAGAAAGAACAGTGGGATTGCGGCGATTAGCACCACTATCAGTATTCGCTTGCGCATACCGAACCTGAACAGGTAGACCAACACGGTTGCAGACAGCGCGATGAGCGAGCCTCGGGACATAGTCAGGAGTATCGCAGTCGTCGTCAACCCGAGCGCAATCAACTGTGCTGTTCTTTCGCGCAGACTTCCCTCCGACAACACGCCGCCAACTGCCAACGAGAACGGCAGGAGAAGACTGAACGAGAGGTAGTTAGGGTCCGACTCGAGATTACCGGCTACGAGCGATGCGCGACCCTCTGGCCGCCCAGTGCTTCCAACGTGGGTAATATGACTGGCAAACTGGAGGATGACAACCGAAGCAGCTACCGCTCCGCCCGCAACGGCCAGGGACACAACCCGCGAAAGCTCTCGCCTTGTAACCCGGAAGCTTACCGCAACGATGTACAATGCAAACAACCCCGCGACTGTCGGGATCCATTGCATACTGCGGGACGGGTCGATTGCCCATATGCTACTGGCACAGCTCCACAGTGCAAACAAACCCCAGTACAACGCCGCACGTGGAGGCAATTGGAAACGGCCGCTCACGAGACCGTAGACCATCAGTGTGGCTCCCGCAAATGCACCAGCAGCCCAAGTGATAGTAGCTTCGCCCTGCCCGAGCACCAGCACTTGATCGAAAGGCACAAGGACTGCGAACGCCCCCAGCGACGCCTCGATCGGGAACACGATGGCAAACGCCACCGCGGCGATTCCCGTTAACAGGAGTACCTTCTGCTGGACGATGGCGATGCTGATGAGAATTACTGCGACACCTGCAGCGACGCCAAACAGGCCCAGCTGCCGCGAGCCCGGTCGGACGTAATGTTCCGCAACAAGGTTCATTGTGATCTCAATCGAGTCGTTCCATCTCCTGCGCGCTCGGTATGGGTTGGAAGGCGCAACCAAATTGACCCAACGATAGACCAGGATGCATAACGATCGCGGACTCAGCCGGCCTAGACATCATTAATTCCAGCAAGCTGCGAGTCCGAGATACGGGTTGAGTGGGTGATCAGCCGCCTCTAGAAACCCAGGAGCGAATGCCTAGATTCTCCGAATTTTGGGGGGAAAGGGATGAACCCGAAACGCTCCAAACACCGGAAAGTGCGGACCCGCGGAGCATGATCACACCGAGAATGTCGCCGTAAGGTCTGGCACCGCGACAGTCCAAAATGGCGTCTGCTTCCGAAAGCCGTCGAGGGTCCGTGCGGCAATGCCAGAGACACCCGCGACAAGATCAATAACCGGCGAGATGGTATTGCGCATCCGACACAATGGAATCGCCTCCATTCAACACAACTTCCAAGATGGGTGCCGCATGAATTTCGGACAGGATCTCCACACTTCTCGTAATCGCTGCCCGCGTCGTGGTGCGGGACCGCACGACGACAATCAGGCCGTCTACTAACGTAGACAGCACTCGTCCCTCGGCGAAGGGCAGTATCGGGGGAGAATCGAACACCACAAAATTGAATCGCTGCCGCAGTCGGTTTACGACGTGACAAATGGATTCGTTAGCCATAAGCTCGCCGGGGTTCTGCTCAGCCGTTCCTGAAGGCAGGACACTCAGGTTGGGCACGTCGGGAACTTGCACGATTACTTCTTCGAGACCTGCCGAGCCGGAGAGCAATTCAGCGAGTCCTCTTCGGGCGCACAATCCGAACGCGCGCGAAATGCCAGATCGGCGTAGATCAGCGTCCACCAGGCACGTTGGTCCTCGCCTTGCGAGTGCAATCGCCAGGTTCGACGCGATCGTCGTTTTGCCTTCGGCGGCGAGCGCGGATACCACGAGCAACACTTGCGGAATTCCTTCCTCACTGGAATGCAGCACCGTCGTGTACAAACTGCGTAGCACTTCGGCTTCGGCCGAATTCGGCCTGTCCAGCAGGAACTTGGGAGCACAGTGGTTGCCGTTCGTGCTACTTTTCACGCTCTGCGCGAGAGCTACGACGCCCAGTGCTGTATGCGGGGCAGCGTCCACGCCGATGACAGGCAGCACGGATATTCTAGCAATGCCGGTAGCATGCAGGACATCTTCAGGGGTATGGATTCTGTTGTCGAGAGCCTCTCTGACACATGCAACCATCACTCCACCGAAGACTGCCGCGAGCAGGCCGAAGCATAGATTGAGCGGAATTCTGGGGCGGCTCGGGTGGGCCAGGACGCGCGCGTGGTCGATAATCCGAACATTGTACGAGTTCGACGCGGCCGCGATGCCGGCTTCCTTCACGCGCGCATATAGCAAATTGTACAGCTCCGTCTCGGTCTCGGATTGCTTTTTCAGGCTGTTGTACTCAGCCAGTTGGCTCAGTTGTTTCGCCGCGAGATTTCGTTGATGCTCCAGCAATTGTTCGCGTGACTGAGCCGCGGCGTAGGATGTCCGCAATCGCTCCAAAGTCCGGTGTTTCTCTAAATCGAGTTCCGTCTGAAGCTCGTCGACCTCACTCTGCAGTTTCCTGAGAAGCGGATGGTTCTTGCCGTACTGAACTTGTGCCTCTGACAGTTCGGTGCGAGCTTCGGCAAGTTTCTGGGTCAATTGCTGGATGACAGGATTATCAGCGGTTTGTGGCAATGATTCAGGACTGCCCTTTTGTGCTTTGGCCAAGAGCGCTTCGAACTGAATGCGATCGCTCTGAGCCAGCGCGAGTTGCCGGTCCAACTCGGCCATCTGTTCACCCAGGGTGCTTTTGTTCGTGTCTAGATCGGCGATTCCCGTCTGTTTCTGAAAGTTGACGAGATCCCGGTTTGACTGGTCCATTTTGGCGTGGATGTCATCCAGTTGACGGGACAGCCACGCCGACATTTCTAGGATGGCTTCATGGCGGACCGCGAAATTGTCATGGATGAACTCGCTTACCAACGTGTTCGCAACTTGCGCGGCGGTCTGCGGATCATGACTAGCAAACCTCACCGTTACCACCCTGCTCGCAGTGTCACGCTGTACCTTGAGCCGAGTACGAAATGTGTCTAGCGCGGTGCTTTCGCTGGACTCCAGCTGTGTCCCCGCTTCTTTGGGGTGCGCTGCCGGCGCGTGATTGTGGGCCGCCCTCGATCTGCCGACAAACTCGGGATTGTGATCTAGGCCCAGTTTGCCGATGACAGCGAGCGCCAATTCGTCACTCTGTAGCGTTTTTGCCTGGGTCTCCAGGTATTCGGCGTCATCCGAGCTCTCCTGGCCTCGTTCCAGCGCGAAGGCTTGCGTCCCCGGCGGATCGATCTCCAGCGTGACACTTGGTTCGTATACGGGTTTAGTTAACAAAGTGGCGATCACCACGCCCACAAATACGCACGTACCAAATAGTACCGTGAGGCGCTTGTGCTTCTGCAGAATCGAGAGTAGCCGTATCCAGCCCTGGCTGTTGCTCTGTTGCGCCCATTTCTCGTGAAGGGCCGTGGGTGGGTAATCTCGAGAACTTTGGCCGCGAGATTGTAGACTTCGCGCCCTGCCGGGTTGTTCCAGTAGCCGTATCAGATCGAAATTCTTGCTCATGAGAACCTCAACGCACCATTCCTCGAGCTAGTGCGATCCTCCTGTCAGCCGGTATGCAGTGGCGCTCGATTTCAAACACTCACCGAAGTGTAGTTTGCTAATGTGTGCATATATGGCAGCGTTTTTTAAATGAGCGAAGGGCGTCGCCTTAGTGGGTCGCTCAATCCTGAACGTTGCGATGTTCGTCTATTCGCAAAGCCAACCACAGGCATGCCGATAGGGTGGGGTGTGTATCTTGAGCCAAACGGATCGTACGGCTCCATTCTGATCGTCAGCAGCCCGGCAACCGGCGGCAATGCGACCGCACAGACAAGGAACGACAGGCTCGCCGCGACGAATTATCCCATTCTGCTCTCAGCAAGCAATCACTAAGTTCGGCTACCTTCTCGGACTGCGGCCATCATCACTTTCTCGACCGCGCCGGCAGTATCATGCATGTCTTGCTCCGACAGCGTTGAATGAACTTGGAACATAAGACTGGTTTCCCCGAGCTCACTCGCGACCCGCAACCGCCGCACGGGACGTTGTTCTCGCAAGAACGCCATCTCTAGATAAATTTCAGCACAGCTTCCCGTGGAACACGGAATTCCTTCAGCGGAGATCGCTTGTAAAATCCGGGGCCGGCTCCACTCTGGTTTCAGAAGCTGAGGTTTGATAAAAACGTAGTACTTGTAATAGGAATGCCCGAATTCTTGACTCGGCGTGGTCACACGTAAACCGGGTATCCGGGACAACCGATGGTCTAAAATTGCCGCCAGCTTGCGTCGGACGGAGACTCGCGTCGGCAGCTTTTTTAACAGTACACGCCCGAGCGCTGATTGCATTTCCGTAAGGCGCCAATTGGTTCCAAACGATTCATGCAACCAGCGGAATCCAGGCGCGTGCTGGCGATGGTAAACTGCGTGGTAGCTCTTACCATGATCTTTGAAACTCCAAGCTCTCTCCCACAATGTGTCATCACTGGTAGTGAGCATGCCACCCTCGCCGCCGGTACTCATAATCTTGTCTTGGCAGAACGAGAATGCCGCTACATCACCGATTGAGCCTATAGGTCTACCCTTGTATGTGGCACCGTGGGCCTGGGCGCAATCCTCGATGATCTTCAGGCCATGCGCGCGAGCTAGGTCCAGAATTGGATCCATATTGCACGGCCATCCGGCCAGGTGTACCGCAATTACGGCCTTGGTTTTGGAAGAGAGCACCGCGCGGACAGTCTCCGCGGTCAAGTTTTGGCTGTCGCGGTCCACATCTGCAATGACCGGTCGTGCGCCGCGCATGACCACAGAACTAGCGGAAGCAATGAAGGTGCGGCTCGGGACAACCACTTCGTCCCCCGGTCCGATGCCTAGCGCATGCAGCGCTAATTCTAACGCGACCGTGCCATTGGCGACTGCGACGGCATGTTTACAGCGCGTAAAGGCGGCATACTCCTGTTCGAAAAGCCGTCCCTCTTCACCGGTCCAATAATTGATCTTGCCGGATCGCAGAACCGCGGATGCGGCATCGATTTCGTCTTCCGTCAAATGTGGCCAAGGGGCGAATACTTCCGTGCGCACCGGTCGACCACCACTGCTCGCAAGCTCTGTTTCTTGAATTAGGGATTTCACGCTCGTAGTCGAACTCCGCGGAACAGAACGGAAGGGATGCTCCCGGCTGAACGCGAAACTTGTTGGCAACGTCTCCGCTAGTCACCAGTCGGCGCAATCGCGGCTTTCGCCGGAAGAATGCCGCGCACGGAAACGCTCTCTTGCGCAATATCAGCCGTGAAGGTGCCCAGATTTTGCTCAATACCCTGCAATGGTCAGGGCAGAACCTCGGTCGAGGGCCTACTTCAACTCATAGCCTAAAACACGCTTAGCTTTCTCTAGTGAAAGCACCCAGATTGCGATGTCGGGAGTTTCTGACTTCCTAAAGACCAGACCTTTTTATTCATAATGTCTCTCCCTACAGACATTGGGATGGCTCATCAGAGAAGTGAAGCAGATCGGCCACTTTTTAAAAGAACGATCAATCGGCATGACTCGGTTGTCGCTGGCCAGACGCGGGCAAGACTCGACTCGATAAAGCCGCACCGTCGGCTCACAGTGGCTGCGGATTTGTACTCTTGCGACCCTGTTATTATTTTCTTCTGGTATTTCGAGCAATTTGAAACAATGACTCACAAGACGCCTGGCCCGGTTTTTCTTGGGCCGGCTGCAATGACGTAGCCTCGCCCTGTAGTGACCCTAGCTCGAACGCAATCAAAGATATTATGGCTACGATGAGAGCGGCAATCCAAAAAGTGTAAGTGGGACCCCGTCCTAGACAACTCCATCCTAACGATACAGTCACCGCAGTTGCGCAGAAACAGCACAAACCGACCGTACGTGGTGGCCATCCGCGACGCAGAAGAAGATCGAAGCAGTGCCTACGATCCCCTTGTGTGACCGATGTTTTCCCCCCCACTCTTCTCATGACCGCATAGACCATATCCAGCAGCGGAACCGCGGCGAACAGTAGGGGAACGATGTAACGATAGTCGACGGCCGGGAGAGAACGACAAAACTGGAGGCTGAGAAAGGCCACCAGCAATCCTAAAGTGGTGCTGCCACAATCACCCATGAAAATGCTGGCGGGCGGAAAATTAAACACGAGGAACCCCAAACAACTGCCGAGAAGTGCTGCCGCGGTGAGCACAACAGCGTTGGTCTTGCCCACCAAAACAAAGCCCATGGCTAGCGTGGCCGATGTGCCGGCAGCAATCCCGTCAGCTCCGTCTAGAAAATTGAAGGCGTTTATAAACGCAATGACAAAGATGCACTCAATTACAAAGCCAAGTGCTGGCAGATGGACTGAAATGCTGCGGGTTCCGTCCCAGCACACCGCAGCAGCCGCAACTGCTTGTGCCAGCAATCTGAGGCCGGGAGAGATTTCAAGCAGGTCGTCAATAAGCCCGACCGCGAAGATGATTGCCAACCCAAGCCACAATCCAGTTGCGAACCTCAAGCCGAACCAGCGGTAGCCCACAGCGAAACCAGCAAGCAGGCCTGCGAGCATCGCCACACCGCCCATCCGGGGAATCGGTTTAGTGTGTATTTTGAGCGGGCCCAATGGGTCGCAAGCCCCGAATCGTATCGCCAGGGCGCGAATCGGGGGCAATGTGACCTCGCAGCTTAGAAACGCCGCACCTGCAATCAACAGTGTTCTGAGTCCTTTCATTTCGCTCGTTGGCCCGAAGGTATTGTGTACCGTATCGGACGGGGGCCAGACATCACTTT
>Ga0187783_10003131_pt1 | contig 12220 bp, 11 predicted proteins | sample 1015_SJ02_MP02_2_FD_132471 | JGI IMG/M metagenome (GOLD analysis project Ga0187783, IMG submission 132471) | Tropical peat soil microbial communities from peatlands in Department of Meta, Colombia - 1015_SJ02_MP02_20_MG | ecosystem: Environmental > Terrestrial > Soil > Wetlands > Peat | place... | reverse complement strand
TACAGTATGTATACGATGCCCTGAACCGATTGACTCAAAAGACCTATCCCAATTCGACGAGCGTCGAGTACACATACGATTTGGTAAGCAAGATTTTGCAGGTGAACGATCCGACTGGTACGTATGCATTCGCTTACGACAACATGGGGCGACTGATCGGTACGACCACGACATACTCGTTCCTGCCCAACACGCCGTTCTCGAATTCCTATAGCTACGACGCGGATTCGGACCGAACGGGCTACACCGCACCAGACGGCAGCACGAATACAAATAGTTTCGACACACTGAACCGGCTGACCACGCTCGCAAATTCGTGGGCAGGATCGTTCGGATTCAGCTATGACGCACTCAGCCGGCGCACGCAGATGACACGGCCAAATGGTGTGGCCACGAACTACAGCTATGACAAACTGTCGCACTTGCTTTCGGTGTTGCACCAGCTGTCCGGGAGTACCATTGACGGAGCCGTATACACGTTGGATGCTGCCGGGAACCGGACATCGAAGGCAAATCAGTTGGCGGGCGTCACGTCGAACTATACGTACGATCCGATTTACGAGTTGACGCAAGTGGTCCAGGGGAGCACGACGACCGAGAGCTACAGCTACGACCCAGTTGGTAACCGGTTGACTTCACTGGGGTTGTCGCCATACAGCTACAACACGTCCAATGAACTGACCTCGAATCCGAGCACGAGCTACGGCTACGACTCAAATGGAAACCTCACGAGTGAGACAAACTCCTCCGGCACTGCCACTTACACGTGGGATTACGAGAATCGGATGACGAGTGTGACGCTTCCAGGGACGGGCGGGACGGTTAGCTTCAACTACGACCCCTTCGGCAGACGAATCGAGAAAATCTCGCCCACCGCCACGAGCATCTTCGCCTACGACGGAGCGAACGTCGTTGAGACGGTGAACAGCAGTGGCGGAGAAGTGGCCCGGTATACTCAGGGCAAGAACATCGACGAGCCGCTGGCCATGCAGCAGGGATCAACGACGGATTATTACGAAGCGGACGGCCTCGGCTCGATCACTTCGCTCACGGCCTCGAACAGCACGATCGCGCAGAGCTACACGTACGATTCGTTCGGGAATGCTACAAACTCGTCGGGTTCGTTGACGAACTTCTTCCGCTACACCGGCCGCGAGTTCGACACCGAAACCAACCTCTACTACTACCGCGCCAGATACTACGACCCCACCACCGGCAGGTTCCCCAGCGAAGATCCACTTGGCTTTCGAGCTGGGGTAAACTTTTATCGGTACGTCGGAAACAACCCGCTGTTGTGGCGCGATCCCGATGGCACCGGTCCCGATGGAGGTAGTCTGTATAACTCTTTCAGTAATGCAACCAGCAAAATCGCCTGGATAAACTGCTTCATTAAGCTTGGTTTCTGCAATCCGAAAAAGGTCAGAAATACGAATGACCAGATGACTTGGGAACAAGAACTAAACACTGCGACTGCACTTCAACAGAGCGCAAACCCGCAAAACACAGAATCTAACCTGAACGTGAATCAGGGCTGTGCTAGTGACAAAAACTGTGCGCAGGCCATTGAAGAATGCGTCAAGCAGGTGCCGGTAGCAGGTCCTGCTTCTCCGCCTTCATGGTGGAGTTGGATATTGGGCAAACTGTGACGCGAGCAGTACTCGCGTCGGACGTTTCGGTTCTGTTCTCGGCTCGTTACTGTTGTGCGTTCGGGAGGGCCTGTCGATGAGAAGATGGCATGCATCAGCAATCGCTGCAGTGGTTGGCGTTTGTCTCGGTGCGGGCGTTGGCTACGTAGCTGCTCTCTTGGCAGCGGGGACAAACACTCCGCTGATCTCTCGCCCCGCCGGGAATAGTTTCAATCAACTATTCTTGGGTATGGGCAGATTGGAAAGCCTTGAGATCGCCGCCGCAAACTGTGGGGGCGGAAGCGATATGCCGTCGGTGCTAAAAGGCGAAGCCGAACTGATTCCAAGTATCAAGGGAGCGGCACATGCTCAAGGTCTTAATCCACCGATGGATGTCGCCGACGCGATCCGGGTCGTCAGGAATGAAACAGCGGTCCAGAAAGTAGCCAAGCAACAGGTTCAATCACAAGAGGAGGCGCAAGCGCAGACTCTACTCGAAGGTGTCGGATGGGGGGAAGAATCCGCCTCCCGCATACGGGAAACTGTCGCTCGATTAGATGAAAACGAATGTCGCCAGGCGTCTGCCAACGGGGGGCAAGCACGATGACAAATGCACTGCGCTATGCACTGTTCGTTGTCTTAGGCCTGGTCGTAGGACTACCACTCGGGTTCGGTGTGGGACACCGATCATTCGACGAGGGCACGAGAACACTTTCAGACATTCTAGCCCTTGGAGAGTATGAAACCCTGACAAGTGTGCAGTACAAACGGGCAGACGTACCTCACGCGAGAGAGGCCCTCCTAGACCTCCTCGGATTCATGGACAGAATGGAGGCGAATCACAGGGCCGAAATTCAGAAGGCAATCGATCTCGACCGTGGCGTGACCTACATGAGGCTTGCGTTGCTGGAGGAAAAGTCAGGGAATGTACAACAAGCTCAAGACGATATTGCGAGAGCGCAGGAGAGCATGAAGAAACGCGACGGAAAGGACGCGTCAGAGGACAAGTTGCGGGCAATGGTGACGAAATTCGACAATACGCCTGAATATAGGCTGCCCGGCATTTTTCTGCTAACCAGAGGAGTGACTAAAGCATCTGCTGCCGCTTCCTTGCAGTGACCGGAGAGCGCGACCTTCAAAGTAAGCGTCAACCAAAGGCCGTCTTGACAGTTCGACATCCATCTGTAGGTCTGGTTGACTACCTGGCGTGAGTTGGTTCGAGAGATTGACCTGCCCCGCTTACCGCTTTACTTTTCTTCGCCTCCGCGCGTTGCGACGCGAACGCACTGCCGACCGCAAGCGGGTTTGTGCGAGGTGCCTCGCATACGGATCGAGCCTCTGAAAAAAGGGGACGCAGACCAGGTAAATCGAGTGCCAGGGCTCGCGTGTTCTTCGCATTTCGACGGCACGAGTTATGGCTGCATCGCAGGGTCGTCCACGTCGCAAGGGCAATTCGGCTCTAAGGAACCTAACTACATGCGTTCTGAAGGCCCGGAGATCGCGCTCTATCTCTCCGGCGAACTCAGCGCGGAGTTGGCGCGCGAATTTTCGGATCGCTACGCCCAGTTTTGCAATCGGTTTTCGCGATGGGCAATGTTGAGATAAATTTGGGCGCACCTTGCCCGCAAAATCGGGGTCCAGAGTCACCAGAACGCAACCTCCAGGGTAACCTTCGGGCAAGTCTTGGGCAAAACTTGGGCAAAGAACCGGGGTTGAAAGGGGGGAATTTGCGGGAGCGAGACCGGAGCGCAGCCTGATTCAGCGGGACTTAGAATTGACCTCTCAGGCTCATAACCCGGAGGTCGTTGGTTCAAATCCAACCCCCGCAACCATCCGAATGCGCCAGTGCTAGAACTGGCGCGTTCGGGCCAGTTCCCAAGAGATCCCACGTTCCCTCCGCGACATAGTGCCATTTTTCCCGGTCTTCTGCTGGCGTCATCTTCACTTCGCTCAGATGTCTGTGCAGCTCTGTTTTTGCGAGAGCAACGTCGCGATTCAACAGCGTACGGAGGTCAGCGATTCCCTTCTGCACAAACTGGCGAATCTCTCGGAGCTGGCCTTCTATCGAGGCAGTGCTTGCGGACAACTGGCGGTTTGTGATGGCCTTCAGTTCCTTCTCCCGAGCAGCGATTTGTTGCACCAGCGTGTCGAGTGGGCCGCCCTGTGCGATCGCGTCCGCGAAGCGTTGGATCTCGACTTCGAGCTGCTCCTTTCGCCGGCGAAGGCCTGCAAGTCCAGTCGACATACTTGACAGCGCCGCGTTGAGTTGCCGGCCGAATTCGCCGATCGCGTAATCGATCACCTTGGGCCTAAGCAATTCGCGCTGCAAACGGCCGAGCAACCGCTCCTCGACAACGTCCCGACGGATGTAGAGATCATTCTCGCACGTGCCGCGATTGAAGTAGTTAGAGCATACGTACTTCTTGTGTACATGTGTCCCGCCACCAGTGCCAATGATCAGATTCGCTCCGCAATCACCACACTTAAGCAAACCGCTGAAGAGGTACGGACTGGTCAGAGCCCGAGAGAATAACCCACGGCGCCGCCCTTCCGATGCTTTACGGCCGCAGAACGCGAGACGGGTCTGGACCTGATCCCACAGCTCGGCCGGCACGATGGCTAGGTCCGGCCTTTGGACGCGAATCCACTCGCTCTCGTCTCGTATCTTGCTGCGGCGCTTGTTAGTCCCAGGGACCTTCTCGAACTTTGAGCGGTTCCATACGAATTCACCTTTGTAAAGCTCGCGCTTGAGCATCGAACGAATTCCGGTCGGGCACCAATTGTCGCGACCGCCACCGTGCTCCTCGTTCAGCTTCTTCGTGATGCCCTTGAGCGAATGGTGCGCTGCTGACATCTCGAAGATCCGCCTGACGACCTCAGCCTGAGCTTCGTCGATGACAAGCCGCTTCGATCCTGCAGAGCCATGGGGAACTGTCTTATAGCCGAAGCACCTGCCGCCTACGTGCAAGCCGCGCAGGACAGCAGACTCGCAGCCTCGATGTGTTTTCATCGCCGTTTCGCGAACGTAGCTGCTATCGATTAACCCATGAATGGTGAGGAGGGTCTCAGCCTGGTCATGGTGGCTGTCGATGTTCTGGCTCACGGCGATGAGTTGTACGCCATCAAATTTCAGCTTTCGGTAAATCGAGAGAACGCTTTCCGTGCTTCGCGACAGTCGCGATGTGTCGTCGACGAGGATGACATTGAAGTCGCGTGTCCGAGAGGCGGCAGCCTGCAAAAGTCTCTGAAGAGCCGGCCGGTCCATGCCGACGCCGCTCAGCCCCTCATCGCAGTAGACGTGGTGATCCACGATGACGATCTCGTTGCGTTCGGCATATTCGCGGCATTTTCGTTCCTGGTCTACTGGCGACAGAGGGTTTTGCTTGTCCGTGGAGACCCGGGCGTAAATCGCAGCACGACGAGGGGGCGTTTTCATCCGGCAGCCTCGGTTCGCGAAGAGTCGGCTAGCGACCTGGACAATGCCATGCTTTCGGACTTTTCCGCAATTTGTTTCTCGCCCAGCTCGTAGAGATATGTCCGCACGAGGATGGGGACCACGGCGCGGTCGATAAAATCCTTGAGCTCAGGCGTGAGAGGCGAACCTTCTCGCGTCTTGACGAGAACTGATTGTGGAGCACGCGTCGTTTCCTATGAGTTACAGGTTTTGGCCTTCGCGTATGAAGAAAGTTGGGAATGTCAGTCCCATCCGCCCGCCAGGCGCTAAGTGAATTTCCTTCTGAAACTTGCATGGCGGGCGGATGGGCGGGCAGATGGCGGTCGGATAGATTGCGATCTGCTCGCCGGCGGATGTGTCCGCCCCCTCCAAGTGCAAGCAACATACCGGGATAGCACTTAGGGGAGCGGATGAGCGCGTCTCGCTGTAAAGTTTCCCGCAGCCTTGTCCATAAAACCCTTGCGAATGGCGAGTCTCGCGACGCTGCAACTGCAGCTGGTTAGCCGCGTGGCAAATCCGTCTCGAAATCAGGTGGTTTTTGAGCGGAGAAGCTCACTGTTATTGTAAAACCTGACGGGCCGACCGCTGTCCAGCTGCAGTTTGAACGCCAACTCGTAAGCCGTGCTCTCGCCGGGCCGCCCTCCCCCACTCCCAGATCGCCCGCCCTGACCGCCCAGGAACGCAACCGCAAAGCACTCTGCTCGGCGGTCAGGATCGCGAACTTACTGCTTTCGGCTTGCTGGACGCAACAACCGGAGTTTGCTGGCGTGGGTTGCCTTCCCTCGGGTTGATGGTGTCGCTGGCCCCCGAATGCTCGTCGCAGCTGTACTGCTGTAGCAACTTCTTCGGCACTGTCACCTTTCGCCAGGCAAGATTTCGTGACCGTAGCCCATGGTCTCGTAACCTGCCTGTTCTTTGTAAGGTTCAATGTTAACTTCTCATACTTCTTGATGAAATCTAGCCCCTTAGAACTCATGGGCATCTGATTTTGCCCCGAGTCTTTATCGATATGAACACACGGCGCAGCTCTTGACCACCTCGGTCCTTGGAATTTCAATCGGAGCCGTCCTTGACACAAAATCTACAAGCTGTTGAGCCCTTTTGTAGCTGTAGACGCCGCCTAGCGTTTCAGTGACGAGCCAGTGTCCTTTGCTCGGTTTCAGCGAGGCCGTGTTTATGAACTCGAACTGCAGACAGTCACTTCTTCGCGTGACCAGCAGCTCATAAAGCAACGCCGATTCGCCATCTCTGCCGTATACGATCAGATGTAGTTCGTTCTCCCGATCAACATTCGGATCTCGGACGCCATAGTAATAGCGCACCTTAAAGGCCCTATCATCGACGAAGGAAGGGTCCAGCCCGAGACGTTGCCCACTACGTGTCAGGCAATCTAACACCTGGGTCAGCTCCGCACGGGGGATCATCCCTCTCCGGCTTTCCTGAGTTGCCTGGGCGATACCCGGCACCGCGACCACGGCTAACCCTGCAATGAGAAGGGCAAACCTACTCGTACATGTTGACATAGACACCTCTCGCTGGGAGAACCACTGTTGGATACGAGTTGTTGAAGGGCCCGGAATGGGTCTTGATCGGGAACCCTGGGGCCCTTGTCCCGGGCGGTCTGAAGTTCCCGCTGGAGGCGTTTCCTCGCATGTTGAAATGCGTGGCTCCTCCGGTTGGATCCTTGCCTGCCTTCCAGCCACCGTAGGCAGCTTTTGCTGCCGCCAGGCTGGACTTGTACGCGTCGGTTTTCATTGCGGCACTGGAAACAGCCGACGGGGCAGTGCCAGCGAGCTCGTCACGCTTGTCCCCGTACTTCACGTCCGCATTGATAATCGCGCTCGCGACGTTGGTCCGGGCGGTGTCGATGGATTCGTTTTGGCTACCTGAATTGGTGAGCGACGCGGTTTCGTTATAGACAATCCCGGCGATCTGACCCACAGTGAGCTTATTGACGATGGAAGACTCGGTTACCTGATGTTGCGCCTTGGCGCCTTCCTGCGCTGCGATCTGGCTGGTCTGTGCTGACATCTCGCCCGAGGATTCGCAGCTTTCGGGGTGGGCGTCGCATGACAGCGCCCCGACGCCTGAGTTCCCGATGTCTCCCTCGCCGGTCGTGGGCGGAGTTCCACCTCCGTTATTGCAGGGTTTGGCTGATAGCGTGCCGGACATCGCCTCCGCTCCACAATGCCCATCGAGATCCGCAAACGATTCTGGGTCGTCGCTGACCATGGCGTACAGGTTCAGCGTCTGCGGATTGGAGAGGTTGGCATAGGGGACCGGAGCGGGAACGGAGGACCAGTCGGCAGAGAGCCAGCGACCGAGGCGGAGGGTGTAGTAGCGAGCGCCGAAGTCGTCGTTGCCCGTTTCGGCGTCACGCTCTTTCCCTTCAAACTTGTAGAACGGCCTAGCCCCGCAGTCGGCCGTGACATCCTTCTCGTAGCCGAAGGGCAGAAAATCGATGTCGGAGCAGACGCTGGTTTGTCCTGCTTGAACCATCGTGCGGGCACTGCCGAGCATGTCCTCCTCGTAGTAAAAGACCGTTCCAGTCGAGACGTTCAGCTCGGCGATTCGCTTCCCGCCGAAGAAGACATATTCGTATTGGGAAGCTCCGGAGCTAGTCGATATCTCGAGCACCTCTGTGCCTGCCCCATGCCAGTAAATATTGCCACTGCTTTTCTCAAGGCGGTTGCCATCCCCATCGTAGGTATATTTAGTTCGAGTGCGGGACCCGTTTCTGCTGCAGCCCTTGTTCATGTGCTAACTCCGACTAGCTCTTTTAGGAGTGGGTACAAGGCCAGCATCGCGCTGATAGTACTCCCGACGAAGTAAAGTGCCAACACTTTTGGCTATCATCAGAGTTACTTCGGCTCTTAGAGGCGCACTGGTCCATCATGGCACTTAGGGTCCGACCTACAAGGCGAAGAAAGTGATCTACGGAAGCGGATAGATCTATCCGCTTCCGTAGATCGGCCGCGCTTTCTGGAACGGCAGTGGTCCGGGAACGATCAGGTGTTTGATCGTGTCGAGCAGTCGGCTGATCGGGTGACGCGCAGCCGCGGCACGCAAGTCATCGGCAGTGACGTGCAGATAGATCTGCGTGCTGGTAATGAGCCGGTGGCCAAGCAAATCACGAATGGTCACCAAACCCACACCCGCACGCACCAGGTGTGTGGCGAACGTATGCCGCATGCGATGCGGAGATAACGGAATGCCGACGCGGCTGCGCTGGCCCCAGGTGTGAACGCGTTCGTAAACAGCGCCGCGCGAAAGCGGCCGGCCGAAGCGCGAACGAAAGAACGGAGCGTGATTGGGTGCAGCACCGCGTGCTTCGACATACGTTCGCAACACCTCCGCCAGTTCAGCGTTCAGAGGAATGGTTCGCTCGTGTCCGCCCTTGCCCTGCACGGTGATGGTCAACTGCTTGAGATCAACGTTGGTGTTACGGAGCGATGCGCATTCGGAAGCTCGGATCCCAGTTCCGTAAAGCAAGGCCAGTAGCGCGCGGTCGCGCAGACCGATCACGGTATCGGGCTTCGGCTCTCGCAGTAGTCGGCTCACTTGTTCGGAAGAGAGCGATACCGGGAGTTTGCGCGGAACGGCCTTGATCGAGGGAAAAACAGCCAGTGGATTATCGCTGTGATCGAGGTGACCCATGGCGACCATCGCGGCGTAGAACCTGCGCAACACCACAACGGTCCTATTAATCGCGGAATCGCCATTGTTGCGCACCTCACGCAAATGCTGAAGATAGGCGAGCACGTCACGAGCGGTGATCTGGTCCGGTTCACAGTCAGCTTGCTTGCTGCGCGTCCACTCATGGAACTGCTTGAGGATCTTCTCGTACGCCGCCAGTGTGAGCGGACGGAGCCCGCGCGCCACACAGTGTGTTCGAATGTAAAGCTCGATCCAGTAGGACCACTTCATGGGTGATCTCCCGTGATCAGCTTGCCTACGGCGGCTTGGGCGCGACCCGGCAGCACATGCAGATAAACTCCCGTTTCTTGCGGACTGCGATGCCCCATCAGAGACGCGATCACGGCGAGGTCGACGCCGCGATCCATCAGGTGCGTGGCGAAGCTGTGGCGCAGGGTGCGCGGCGTGACCGAGTCCGCAAGACCGGCTCGGCGAGCGACGGTGCGGACAATCTCGCAGACGTCGTGAACGCTCAGCCGGGTCTTGCGAATCACGGTTCGGAACAGAGGACCACGCTTGCCATGATCGAGGAGATACGCGAGCAGCTCGGTGTAAACGGGGTCGGGAATGGGAACAGCACGTGGCCGGTCTCCCTTGGCCTTCCACACCAGCAACTCGCGACGTTCGCGATTAACGTGCGCGATATCGAGCGAGCACAGTTCGTCGGTACGCAACCCGCAGCCATAAAGCAGCAAAATAACAAGGCGATCACGCCGCGCCGCCGATCCTGGCACGGCGGTCGCTTCGATCAAGCGTTCGGCCTCTTCGAGTGTCAGTGACTTCGGCGGAGTACGCGGAGTCGTGTGCGCCAGGCTGAATCCGTCCAGCACGTTGCGCTGGCTCCTTCCGCTGCGCCACGCATACTCGAGCAGCCCCCGCACATGGCTGAGGTACTTCGCGAGCGTAGTCTCAGTCGATCCGCTCTGCCGCTCCGCTTCCAGCCAGTGCAGATAGTCCTCCAGTTGCAAATGCCATAGAGGAATATCGGAACCGAGCCCGGCGACAGCACGACGCAACGTGCAGCGCACGTCGATGATCGTGCGCGGCGTCTTGCGCCCGACTGTATCGAGATAGCTGAGATAGCCTTCGATCAAAGGATCCATCCTGTCTGGGTTCGGCTTCTTCATGCGGTCGCTCCCTGTGGCTGCAACCAATCGTTGATGGGGTGAAGCGCAATCGCAGCGCGGCGTTGCGGGTCGGCGATGTGCACATAACGCACGGTGGTCGAGATCACCGAATGGCCGAGAATGCGCTGCACCTCGGCCAGGTGCACGCCCGCCTCCAGCAGATCGGAAGCGCAACTGTGGCGGAACTGGTGAAGGCTATGAATGGGAACCTGCGCGACCCTCGCGATGCCATGAACCCCGTTACTGATCGCACTTCCGCTGAGAGGACAGCCGTAACGACTCACCAGTAGTGCCGTCTCGTGGACTAGGCCCACGCGCTCCAGTTGGTTATGACGCAGCGGAAGGTACGCTTCCAGGCAGCGCAGCACCATCTCGGGCAGCGGCACGCAGCGTTCTTGCCCCGTCTTGCGACCGTCGATGCGGAGCGTTCCCTCGTTGCGATCGAATGCATCGACCGTTAATCGCGCCAACTCGCCGCGGCGCAGACCCGTCCCATACAACATCGCCAGGACCGTCACCCAAAGATGCGAGCTATAATCGCCGCCGCGGTCGGCCGCTGCACGCCACAAGGCTTCCATGTGCGCCTGATCGATCCGCTTCGGGAGGCGGCTGTACGGAGTGACCTTCGGCCCCTTCATCCACCGCAAAGGATTAATCTTCCATAGGCCCTGACGAACCAGATAGTCGCCGAACCCGCGCATCGTGCTCAACGCTCCATACACCGTGGCCTTCGAACGAAAGCTGGCACATGCCTTCAGGTAACGCGTGATCGACTCCGCATCGATGCCCTCAATCGTGACACGGGGACGGCGCCTCTTCAGCCAGCGTCCCCATCGATCCAGCCGCGCTTCTGTGTACGCCACCGTCTGCTCGCTCACTCCTCTGGCCCGGTACTCCTCCATGTATGCGTCTTGCAACCGATCCCATCTCCTCATCGCTGTTCTCCTTGCGTTCCTGCCGCGCGAGCTAACGATCGGCGGCTACAACGTTACGAAAACAAACAATATGACCTCCAATATGACTTTCTTGGAGGTCGCGATGAGTCCTGAACTGAACTAAAAATCCATTTACGTGAGTTACACGGACAACGCTGGTTTTAAGTCGGCCGTTTGGAAATGGAACGCGGATGGTTCGAATCCCGGCAAGTTCGTGGACGACTGCGGCGTGGGTACGGACATCGACCCCGGCGGGCGGTACCTACTTGGCGTCGTATCATCGGGAGAAAGAACTGGGGTCTATGAGGTCTCCATCTCCGATGGGAAATGCATCCCTTTGGTTCGTGGCGTAGCAACCGAGATTGCAACTTTTGCTCGCGATGATAAATCGTTTTTGTATGCAGTTCCTTCCCGCGGGGAAGCCACGATTTACCGCCAGCCTTGGAAAGACGGTAAAACCATTGGGGCTCCCCAGGTTGCGTTGAAGGTCCCTTTTGTTTTTCCCATGAGAAACTCCAGGGGTAGCGCTTACGATTTTTCCAGAGACCTCTCCACCATCGTCTATGCACGTCCAGGCGGTCACGCTGACCTCTACCTTCTGAGCCAGAAATAAATACTGGTTGTGGAACGCAAGCCTGCTAGTTTTCTCCCTCGCCACTGCAACCAGCCGGGATTGACTTGCCTCGTGACGCAGCCTAACATCCGTCGCCGATGAGCGATTCCGCTCTCATGCTCGGCCAAACGGTCTCCCATTACCGCATCATCGAGAAGTTGGGCGGGGGCGGGATGGGGGTGGTCTACAAAGCCGAGGACACCGAGCTTGGCCGCTCCGTGGCATTGAAATTCCTACCTGAAAACCTAGCCCGAGATCCGCAGGCGCTCGAACGTTTCCGTCGTGAGGCACGAGCGGCGTCCGCCCTCAATCATCCCAACATCTGCACTATCTACGAAATCGGCAAGAGTAGGGACCAGTCTTTTATCGTCATGGAATATCTCGATGGGATGACGCTCAAGCACAAGATCGCAGGTAAGCCGCTCGTGGTCGAGGAGACGTTGGAACTGGCGATTGAAATTGCCGACGCGCTCGATGCGGCTCACGCCAAGGGGATAGTTCATCGGGACATCAAGCCTGCGAACATCTTCATCACAGAGCGCGGCCACGCCAAAATCCTGGACTTTGGACTGGCGAAGCTGGCACCGGCGGCGAGTGCCGTAAATCTTTCGGCGATGCCTACAGCCAGCGAGCTAGAGCAGTTCACGCGGCCCGGCGCGGCGGTCGGCACTCTGACTTATATGTCGCCCGAGCAGGTGCGGGGCGAGGGACTGGACGCACGGACGGATCTGTTTTCGTTTGGTGTGGTGCTCTACGAGATGGGGACAGGT
>Ga0187783_10003130_pt1 | contig 12221 bp, 13 predicted proteins | sample 1015_SJ02_MP02_2_FD_132471 | JGI IMG/M metagenome (GOLD analysis project Ga0187783, IMG submission 132471) | Tropical peat soil microbial communities from peatlands in Department of Meta, Colombia - 1015_SJ02_MP02_20_MG | ecosystem: Environmental > Terrestrial > Soil > Wetlands > Peat | place... | reverse complement strand
GTTGACTTTGACGTCGAAGTATCCCTTCCTTTGGAAATAATCGACGAGAGCTCGCTGGCCTTCATTGACAAGATCCGGATCGATAGATCCCTCCGAATAGACGGGAATCAGCTTCTCGGCTTGTCTGCGGGATGTGAAGGACAACAACGCCAGCTTGGCTCCGGTGACCTGGACCACCACGACCGGGCCGAGTTCGATCTTGTAAGAGACATCAACCTGATTGGTGTCTGGGTTGTAGCGCGGCGGCTGTCGAGTCACTTGGCTGGCCAGGTAGTTATGCTGACGAAGAGCACGTTTGATCAGATTGGTGGCGTCCTCGACCCGCGAGGAGGTGTACGTCTTCCCGCGTTTGAGGAGGCCGCCGCTCAATCTGGCCCGCAACGACTGCACCGCACGCAACAGCCGGGCAGTCTCTTCTCCCGCCCCCTCGATGTCGACATTCCCGATGCGAGCCCGTGGACCGAAGGTGACGTGAAAGATAAGGTTGGCGAGCTGATTGGGGTCGTCGAGCTGGGTTTCGGTGTGAAACTGCGCCTGAAAATAGCCCTCGCTTCGCAACAGACGCTGCAAACTGGTTTCCGCCTCCGGAATCCTCCCCTTGTCAAAGGGTTCCTGGTCAGGAAAATTGACGGTCTGGAGCAGCCGGATATAGCTGAAGAGTTTTGTCGCTTCGGGAAACTCTACGATTCCGATGTAATAGGCCGGCTCGAGGACAAAACTGAGGCGCAACCCGTCGGGGCGAGGACTCACGTCAAGTGTCACGCTTTCAAACTTCTTGGTGGCTTCAAGAGCGGCAACACTTGCGCCCACGTCCTTGGTGGAATAGGCCTGCCCTGTCTTTTGCACCACCAGCGCTTGAAGAGGTTCGGTATCCACGTGGGGGTTGGTAACCAGGTCAATCGCCGTTACGGTCTCGCCCTCGTATGCGGCCGCGAGTTCTTGGTAAGACTGTTGCGCCGATGCGGTTGCCACCATGGACAAACACAATAGGAGACTGGGCCGAAGAATCATCCGCGTTCGTTCAAGACTAAAGACCTGTCTGACAAGCCAGTCTGAGACCGCAGCCAGTGAGACGGCCCATGGGTGGGATGGGTTCATTCGATTCTGCGACTCCAAAATGCGATTCTACGGCAAAGATGCCCGATGCACTTGGCCAGCATTCCCCATGTGACATCGGCTCCGCGCAATGAACCTAACCGATGGCTACGTTTTCATCACCAGTCAATCGTGGACATGAGTTTCGACCGCATTCCAATCGCAGAGAAAGTTGCGCAACACGACTCTGGATACAATTCTATGTGCCATTTAACTGCAGAAAAAAAACTGCCCACCTTTTTCGCGGCCGGAAAGCTTCGAAGTAGGGAGAGAGACAGAGGAATCCGCTGAGCGATCGGCTTCGCGTACTGCGCGGTCACCAGTTGGCGCCGGCAACCAAGCTCCCCCGTAGTTCTATCACGCCCCAATCGCCGCCCCTGGGCAGCTTCTTCACCGTGGAGGTATTCAACTGACCCAGGGGTCGGTCCGCCGCGCCTAATATTTGGTTGGATGGTCTTTTCCTCCAACAGGTTGGCACATAGGAAGGCGCGCGCCGAGCAGACAAGAACACCTGACGGCCGAAGGCCCTGCCCTACAGCGCATCGCAATTCCCGAGTACAGCCTCAGCCGGATGGTCTGCCTAGAAGTGTGGGATCTAGGCTGGTTTTTGTTGCGCTCTAGCAGTTCGAAGCGACCACCAACAAGGAGGCTCCATGCTCTATTGGGCATTAGTATTCTTAGTCGTTGCGATTGTTGCCGGGATTTTTGGATTCGCTGGGATCGCGGCGGCAGCGGCTGGAATGGCGAAGCTTTTGTTCGTCATCTTCTTGGTGCTGTTCCTGATTGCGCTGATTTCCCATCTGGGACGCAGGGGAAGCTCAGGAATCTAGGCATTCGAGTTTTGTGTGGCCGGTTCGAGCCAGTCGGACCGCGGCGTTTGCGCCTGATCCGCCCGCTCCCGTGCGCGCTTGGCGAAGTTCGGGGTCGCCCTAGAGGCCAAGTCTGCGGCTCGGTTTCCCATGCGAGAGGGGTGCCTCATGGCGGGTGAGTGCCCTTTGACTCGCGATTCGACGTCGGGTATCGATCAGTGAGCCGAGGTAGATTTTTGCACAGAGGCCCGTCTCTCAGAGATGAGCTGCGCAAAGAGGCGGAAACTGCGGCACAGCCGAGGGTTGGCTTTGGCCGGTGCGCTCGAGACCTCGACGGTCGAGACCAACTTTTTCTTCCGCGGCATTTTTGATGCTGGGACGAAGGCCAACTTCCTGCCGGCTCTTCTGCTCTTGGGGCTGAGTCCGCGAAGGCTGCAGCAGCTCACGGATTCGTAGCCTGGCTTTATGCAGCTGCGACTTGGAGTTGCCCACAGAGCAGTTCAGCATCTCGGCGATTTCCTGGTGCTCATAGCCTTCCACTTCATGGAGGAGGAAAATGGTGCGATAACCATCCGGCAGTTCTTGGATAGCGCGTGCGAGGGCAATGCGGTCGACCGAACCGACTAACCGATCGTCCGTGCTTCCGTATTCGCGCCGCACGGGTTTGTTCTCCTGGCGGCAGGGTTCGTCGATCGAAATCTGCCGGAGAGCTTTCTTGCGGAAGCGCATCAGGACCGTGTTGACCGCGATCCGATAAAGCCAGGTAGAGAGGGCTGAATCTCCACGGAAGGTGGAGAGTTTGCGGAACACCTGCATGAATGCGTCTTGGGTCAGATCCTCGGCCTCTGCCGTGTTGTTGGTCATGCGGAGGCAGACCGAATAGATTCTCGCCTTGTGGGCGTGGAACAAAGAGGCGAATGCGTCGGCGTCGCCCTGCTGGGCCCGCCGCAGCGGGTCACTACTTGCATCAAGCGGTAGATTGGATTCGGCTTCGCGGCTCACTGGCATCTCCTTTCGACAAGAAGCATTTTTTCCTGCAAAGTGAGGCTAGTATTGCCACGACAGTCCAACCATCCGGTGCACGCTGTAGGGGCATCAATGAGTTGCTGTATCTCATTGGTGCAAGCTACCTGCGGAGATTCCAATCTTGTCGTTCGCAATTCGACAGAGCGAAGTATCGAAGGCGGGAATTACCAGGCGGCGCCTGACTACAGAAACATCCCGAGGCAAATTACAGAGTCGGCCGGATGGCTCAATTCCCGCCTCCGGCCTAAGCTCGGACCATGCACGTTGCCCGCAATACACCTACCACCAAGAGCAGGCGCCAGGCCCTCAACGGGGCCGGCTCCTGCTTCTCGCCATGCTCCTAGTGCGATCGGCATAGTGAACGGATCAGTTCCTCGGCTCGGATTTGCAGAAGGAGCTTTTCAGGATTGATCGGATTCTGAGAGGCTTTGCCGGACGGTTTCTCTGCGATCGACTGGAACCGCTGTCGTCTCAATTGTCCCTGAGTTCATTGCGGAACGGTTCGAGCTGAAGTGACCATCGTTCGGAAGCCAGACGGCAAGACAGAGCGACCTTTGTCGCGCCCCGCGGAGGTGACTCCGCCTTCCAAATGAAATTGTGGAGCTTGGAACTGGTCTCTCGCTGGACTACAAAGGTGGAGACTAGGGTGCGACTCCGGATCTCTTGGCGGCGAACCAGGTCTCGGCGACCCTCGAGGCACCGACACTGTTACTGTGGTGTCTCCACCCCGGCTTGCACCACGTGCACAATATTATTGCGCACCGCATAGAGCACGAGGTCACTAACCGAGTGTAGCTGTAATTTGCGCATGATATTCGAGCGATGGGTCTCGGCCGTCTTTACGCTCAGACCCAAGACAACGGCGACTTCCTTGGTGCTCTTTCCTTCGGCGAGCAATTGAACGATTTCGCGTTCTCGCGGAGTCAGCCGGTTGCGGCCGATGGTCGCCGGAGCCGGACCCGCTCCACCTTTTAAATAGCCCTCGAGCACCATCGCCGCGACTTTGGATGTGAAGTAGGTTTTGTCCCGTCGCAGCGCCTCGACGGCAGCCACCAGATCGCGGGCCGCATCGGATTTCAAGAGAAATCCCCGCGCTCCTGCATTCAAGACATCACGCACGACTTGGTCGGAATCGTGCAATGTAAGAATCAGCACTTTTGCCTGAGGATCCAGTTTCAGGATTTGGCGGGTTGCCTCGAGCCCGTTCAAACTGGGCATGCCGATATCGAGAATGACTACGTCGGGTTTCAATTCCCGGGTCTTCTCCACTGCTTCCCGTCCGTCCGCGGCCTCGCCACAAACCTCCCAGTTCGATTGCTGCTGCAACAACGCCACCAGTCCTTTACGCACGACTTCGTGGTCATCGGCTACTAGGATTCGAAAAGCAGCCACACAACACCTCCGCAGAGTTTAGGGGGGCCGAACTTCCGCTGCCCAACTTACCATACGACGCTTTGAGGCTCAAGACCACTGGCAAAACATGTCAGAACCCCAGAGTTTGCAATTCGTCTGTGCACTGCGGTTGCCAAAATGAAATGCCGCAAATTCAATCAGTAGCAGCGGGTATGGGTGTAATTCTTACTCCCGCCCTACTGTATTGCTCAGCAGTTGTTGGCTTCCCTCAAGGGCATGCCCGCAAGCGGTAAGTCATTCAGTTCTGCCGAGTCAATCTCTATGGGCGTAATCTTTAATCCGCTTGCCGGATCGAGTACCAGGCGAAAACTGGTTGCACAGCGCAGACACAGCCAAAATTGAGCGGTTTGTGTGCTGGGTCTTTCGTCGAATGGCCCACTACTCTCATCGCTGGCGGAGATGGAAATGGATACGACCTCAAACTGAAAAAGGCGCCCTTCCGCAAAGGAATGCAACGGAACGCCGCAGTTCGGATTGACACAATGAGCCAACATTCGCCACTCTCTGAGCTCAAAGCCTCGGCCGAGACCTTACAGTTTTTGCTACAACCTGCCAATACAGTATCTACTGTATCTAGTCCGGCGCGATGCGATCCTTCTTCTCAATGCATGTTCCGGCCCCACTAGGCCTTCACACTGGGTTGGATGCATCGAAGTACGGGAACGCTCCTAGAATCGGTTGCGGAAACACAAACCGCAGAACAAATACCCTTCCTGCCGAGGCCGGGGCTGTCCCTCGAGGCACGCTGCCCGTGGCGGGGCGATCCCCCCGAGCGACCTGTGGAAAAACGCGGCTCAGCCTTCGGGTTTGCCCGAGGTATGTGGAACTGAGCCAAACCGTCGGATGACCCACCAGTCTCGATTGACAATCTTCGTGGTCGATCATAATGTTGACGCCCTCGTCGAATGGATATCATCAAGGCCACACATCAATTCGAACAATGGATGGGTCGGCAGACCACTCTGGTAAGACGCGACCTCCGTCTTAAACATCAACGCATGGCGGAATCGGCCTTTTTCTTTTTTCGGGCCACCTTCTATCGCTGGATGCAGCTTTGGCCGAAGATCTGTCCCGATTTGTCCGAAGCCCCCGAGGTTCTCGCGGTTGGTGATCTTCATATCGAGAATTTCGGAACCTGGCGTGACATCGAAGGCCGCCTCGTTTGGGGGGTCAACGATTTTGATGAAGCAGCGGTTCTGCCCTACACAATCGATCTCGTGCGTCTGGCAACCAGCGTCATGTTGGCCATTGATGAAGGGCACCTTGCCCTGAAGAAGAAAGAAGCGTGTGGCACGATTCTTGGCGGCTATCAAGAATCGATGGGCGAGGGCGGACGTCCGTTTGTGCTCGAAGAAGAGAACACCTGGCTGCGGCGCATTGCCGTCAACAAGTTGCGGGATCCGGTCCATTTTTGGCAAAAGCTGGGCAGTCTGCCAAGATTTGATGGCCGCATTCCTGGCAGCGCCAAACAGGCTCTCGCGTGTCTCTGGCCGGAACCAGATCTGGACTACGAACTTTTCCGCCGTGTGGCTGGACTGGGGAGTTTAGGTCACCTTCGCCTGTTGGCCATCGCGCAGTTGCACGGCGGCCGTATCGCTCGTGAGGCCAAAGCTCTCCTTCCCTCGGCTTTCTATTGGGCCACCCAAAAGAGAGCTCCCGCCAAGCTGCTCTATGAGAAGATCATGACCTCTGCGGTTCGCTGTCCCGATCCCTACGTCCGGTTGCTGGGGAGCTGGGTTGTCCGACGCCTATCGCCTCACTGCTGCCGCATTGAATTGAATGTCTTGCCACGCGATCGAGACGAACTCCGACTCCTCAACGCCATGGGACGGGAGACGGCGAACATTCACCTGGGCAGCCGGAATGCGCGCGAAATTCGCCGGCATCTCCATCGCATGCACCCCAATCTGCTGTCCTCGGCTGTCACGGAGATGGCTGAGGCTGTGCGCAAAGACTGGCTGGTGTGGAGAGATGCCAAGGTATAACGGCTAGCCAGCCGAACGAGCCAACCGCTATCATCTACCCACATGCCCACCACCGCCCTGATGTGCCCGCCTACCTTCTTCGATGTTCGCGAGGCAAAGAATCCCTATATGGGCCTCCCCATCGACCGGGTTCGCGCCCAGCAGCAGTGGGAAAATTTGCGCCGCTCCCTCGAAGAAGCGGGCCTCAAGGTGGAGTTGATTGATCCGATTCCGGACTTGGACGATATGGTGTTTGCCGCCAACCCCATCTTTGTGGGCGAAGATCGGAAGCAGGGCAGATTCGTGGTTCCCAGCCGCATGCGGTACGCTTCCCGCCAGCGCGAGGTGCCTTTTTACCTCGAATGGTTTCGCCAGAGGGCCTACCGCATCATCGACCTCGAACTCGAAGGCGAATACCTTGAGGGACACGGGGATCTGCTCTGGCATCCCGACCGCTCTCGTATCTGGGCAGGGTATGGCTTCCGCTCCACCCTGGGAGGGGTGGAGAAATTCCGGGCGGCGATGGACGAGTTTGAGTTCCCCGTTACCCTCATCGAGCTGGTCGATCCCCATTGCTACCACCTCGATACCTGTCTTTGCCCCCTCAACGACCAATCGGCGCTCATCTATTCGGGAGCCTTCTCGGCCGCCTCCCTGCGAGCGGTCGGTGCAGGTTTTCCGCGAATCCACGAGCTCAGCCGCGACGAAGCTATTGAGTTCATGGGGAACGGCATTGTCATTCACGGACGATTCATCACGCCTCACCTTAGTCCGAATCTCTCGCGGATTCTCAGCCTGGAAGGGTTGGTACCGGTCGTGGTCGAAACTTCCGAGTTCGAAAAGTCCGGCGGGAGCGTCTTCTGCATGAAGGCCTTCCTCGATTAGCCGTCGTCGGCTGGAAGAGGGTCCTAGAAGACGTCCTCGGAGCGGCTGGCTCGGGGTCTTCGCTTGCTAGACTGTAGGAAACACGCGGTGGAGGGTCAGATTGAAACGACGGGTGGTGATCACCGGCATGGGGGTAGTCAGCCCGAACGGTGTTGGTAGGGATGCTTTCCGCGACGCGGTTCTAGCCGGGTGCAGCGGCGTGCGGCACATTTCGCGCTTCGACCCATCGGAATTATCGGTCCAGATCGCGGGCGAAGTCGTTGATTTCGATGAATTGGCCTGGGTGGAAAAGCAGGAACGAAAGCATGTGTCCCGAGTCCTGCCGCTGGCATTAGCCGCGGCCACCGAAGCCTTGTCGAACGCAGGCATCGAGGTAGCCTCCCTTGGTTTGGAGGAGAAGCGCCGCTTCGGAGTGATCCTTGGTTCCGGCGGGGGATCGCAGGAGTTTACCGAGGACCAATATCGCTTATTCTTCCGCCAGAGATATAAGCAGATGAGCCTGTTTTGCATTCCGACCGGTGTCATGGGCACGCTTTCGAGCGAACTGAGCGTGCGCTTTGGCTTGCGCGGTGCCAGTCATGTGGTCACCACCGGTTGCACCTCCTCGACCGATGCTTTCGGCTATTCCATGCGGCAAATTCAATCCGGAAGGCTTGACTTGGTGCTTAGTGGTGGCGCCGATGCGCCCATCTCGCTTGGCATCGTCAAGGGATTCATTTTGATGAAGATTCTGACCGATTCCTGGAACCACGCGCCCCAGCGCGCATCGCGCCCGTTCTCCGGGGATCGCGATGGGTTTGTGCTGTCCGAGGGCGCGTGGATGTTCGTGCTGGAAGAATACGAGCATGCTCGGGCGCGGGGAGCGAGAGCCCTGGCACAGGTCCTAGGATACGGCTCCACCTGCGAGGCATACCATCGCGTGCGTCTGCAGGAGTGCGGGGAAGAGCCAGCCCGCGCCATTGGCTTGGCGATGAGACAGGCGGGAATCTCCGCCCAAGATGTGGATTACGTGAACCTGCACGGAACCTCTACCCAGCTGAACGACCGCATCGAAACCCGGGCGTTGAAGCTGGCCCTCGGCGAGCGCGCCCCGAGCGTACCGATGTCGGCCCTGAAATCGCAGATTGGGCATCCGCAGGGGGCCTGCGGCGCCGCTGGCGTGGCAGCGACCATTGTGGCCATGGAGAGTGGACAGCTGCCTCCCACCATCAACCTGGAGACCCCGGATCCCAACTGCGACCTCGATTACGTACCCCAAGCTGGACGGAGGAGGGCGATCGAACACGCGGTCTGCAATTGCATTGCGTTTGGATCCAAGAACTCGGCCCTGGTGCTCGGGAAGGCAAGCTAGGTTGGGATGGCCGGTCACGGACCCTAAGCTGGTTTGATAAGATCCGTGTTCTGTTGCGATTGCGGGCGCCGCTCGCTCAGGATTTTTTGGCGAACAACGCCATGAGCGCCTCCATCTGGCCCTTCTTTTCAGCGTCTTGCTGGGAAAGATCGATACCCCAGAAGTTGGCCGGTAGGTCCTGCGCCTGGAGACCAACTTGCACTTCGTTGGTACCCAGCTGCTGAATCCAAATCACCTTGAAGTTCGCTTTCTTCGAGCCACGCTGTAGGCAGACGGTTTCGCCAGGTTGTAGTGTGCTGCGCAATCCGCCGACCCGCGCTCCGTTGCGGGTCAGATCGCAGGTATGGGCGAGATAGGTACTGCCAGAGAGCGTAACCTTCACCGGCAATACCATTTTCGTGCGCTTGGATTTACGGCGCTCCACGGCAGTTCGATTATGTCCTCTGCCGAGGGGAGACGAGAAGGTTACGGAAGTCATGACGAAGCCTGCGGGCCTCGGAGTGGAGAGGCGAGCTTCGGAAGGTGGAAGCATCAGGCGGCGCGCGACATCTGCTGGTCGAGATGGGCGAGCACCCTAGGCCAGGCCTCCTCGTGCCGCCTCTTTGATTCCGGATCTGGAAAGCCCGCTTGCACCAGACGGAGTTGCGTGCCTCCGCCATCGGGCAAGAGCTCCACCGTCACAACCGTCTCCGCGCCTTGGGTCGCAGCGGTAAGCCAGGTTAGTTCCACCAGACGACCGCGCTCCAGTCGGAGGAACCGGCCGTAGTGAGGGTGCCGGGTGGCCTCGAAGTGGGTCTCGAAGAAAAAGGGGGTGTTGATCTCGCCCTTCATCAACACCGAACCAGGGATGGCAAACCAGCGATCGAATTGTTCCGTCCAGGCGCGGAACAACACCTCAGGCGAGGCCAGCATCCGGCGCTCAATGGTGACGCGGAGAGGCCGTGTTGTGAGGTCGGGCGCAGCAATGGTTATGGTCATCGGACACCTCCTTTTGATTCGCGCGCTCGGGAAGGGAATCGAGAATAACGCCGGATGACCCCCCCTCGAAAGCTGAATCCTAAGTTCCCATCAGATGCCGCACCGTAGTCTCGACTTTGAGCCACGCCCTAGAGCGTGGATCGATCAAATCGAAGTGTCCGGCGGTCGCGATCTCGAGATAATGCACATCTTCCTCTCGCCGTTTCTTTTGTTCGGCGTAATTCCGGCTGAAGTAGCAGGGCACCACATCATCCCCGGCACCATGAATGAGCCATTGCGTGCTGGTCGGCGGGAGTGTGGCTGCCATGGGGTCGGCCTCCCGATAGTGCTCCGGAACTTCGCTCGGCGTGCCGCCAAGGAAGGCCACCACTGCGTTGTTGCTGAGATGGAGCTCCCAAGCCTGGGCAAGATCTACAATGCCGGCGAGCGAGAGGACCCGGGTCAGGGCCGGCTCGTGGGCCGCGAGACACAGCGCAAGTTGCCCTCCGGCGGAGTGTCCCATGACCAACACCTTGGCGGTGTCGAGGTTGTATTGTTTCCCCAGCTGAGGAATGAAGCGATAGGCGTTGCGAACGTCTTCGAAAGAGCCCGGCCAACCTCCCCCGGGGTTGCCCACGCGACGGTACTCCACATTCCAGGTGGCGAAGCCTTGTTGGCTGAGTGCGGCGCAGAGATGTCCGGTATGGCTAAGATCGTATTGCGCCCGCCAGTAGCCGCCGTGCAGGTTCATCACCACCGGGAAGGGGCCTTTGTCTTTCGGCAAACGAATCTCGCCGAATTGATTGGAATCGCCGCCGTAGGCGAGACGGGCGTCAGCTGCCGTCGGCGGGAGCTTGAGAATATCTTCAGAGGACATGCAGACAGTTTAAGCACATCCCACACCTCGAGCCCAGCCCAAGTCCGGTTCCGAGGTGTCTGCGGGCGAGCTCTGCGCTCGAATGATCTCGGGGCCGACTGAACCCGAAATCCAGGATCGACGGCTAGCCAATGGCCTCCGGCACCAGCTCGACGGGCAAGCCTTCCCCCCAACCATACTTCTTGCGAGAAAGAGCCTGAACCTCATGATAAAGGTCGGGCTCTCTGTCGGCTGAGAGGAAGCGTGCTTGGGCGAGGAGTTTTTTCGATCCCAGGCGCACCTGCGCTTGGGGGTGGGCACGCAGGTTTTCGACCCAATGAGAGGTGGGGTACTCGGCGATCACATAATAGCGCCCGTCGCGGGTGGTGAACCAGATCTCGATTTCGCGGGGCCGGCCGGTTTTCCGTCCGCGCGTGGTGAGATAGAAATACTCCGCTTCTCGCTCCCCAGTCCGCACGGAATCACTAGCCCTTGAGCTTGAGCTTCTCTTTGTTTTGCTCCAGGAACTCCCGGAGTCTGTCGCCTGCCTCGAGGAGCCGTATCCATTGCTCGTAGTACAACGTGGTTGGAAAACGGCCCAGGCCGTACACGCTGACGCCACCTTTTTCCCCGATGCGGAATTCTAAGGAGCCGGAACGGCGCTGGCCTTGCTGCTTTTCGAGTTCCATCAAACGCGACTTCAGCTCTTCATACGTTGGTTCAGACATTGCATGTCCTCTGCGATCAAACTCCCATAATAGGCATTGCACCGAGATTCGTCGAGAGGGAGTCGACAAAATTGTGGGAAGCTGTTTGTGCTCTCCCATCGCCTGCCCAAAATAGGACGGGTTTTGCTTCTGGGGGTCGGGCAGCCACCAGTATCGTCTGCGGCTTCAGGCAAAAGCTCTATAATCCTTAGTTTCCTCGGAGGACTCTTGGCCTACGATGACCTGCGCACCTGGATCGCCGCACTGGACCGCGCTGGCGAACTCAAGAAGATTCAAACCGAAGTGGACCCTATTCTTGAGATCACCGAGATTACGGACCGGGTCAGCAAGCGTGGGGGAAGATCGCCCACGGCCGGCGGCGCGGCTCTTCTGTTTCAGAGCATCAAGGGCTACCCTGGCTCGCAAGTTCTCATCAACCAGTTCGGCTCAGCCCGCCGGATGAATCTAGCCTTGGGCGTGAGCTCGCTCGACGAAGTCGCCGATCGCATTCGCGCCTTTATCGACGTGAAATCACCCCAGGGATTTCTCGATAAAGTAAAAATGCTTCCCATGCTCGGCGAGATGGCAAAGTTCTTTCCCAAGACCGTTTCGACCGGTCCCTGCAAGGAGGTCGTCAATCGGGATAATTTCTCCCTCCTCGACTTTCCCATTTTGCAGTGTTGGCCGGGGGATGCAGGCCGCTTTATCACCTTGCCCTGCGTGATCACCCGTGATCCTGCGAGCGGAAAGCGCAACGTCGGCTGCTATCGGATGCAGGTCTATGACCCGCGCATGACCGGCATGCATTGGCAGCGACAAAAGGTTGGGGCCGAGCATTATCGCCAAAGCTTGCGGCAGGCGGTTAGCGCAAGCACGAGCGGCTCAGACCGCGGCGCAGCTTCCACCCCCGGCCCCGAGGCTAGCGCGGGGGAGCTCAGCTGGGAGGCGGCTCGTCGCGCCGTCGACATTATGGCACGTACCTCTGGGGCTTCGCAGTTGCCTGAGGACCCGTTGCCCTCCGGCAAAATGGAAGTTGCCGTGGCCATCGGCACCGATCCTGTGGTCACGTTCGCTGCGATTGTGCCGGCTCCTCCCGATGTCGAAGAATATCTGATTGCTGGTTTCCTTCGTCAAAAGCCGGTCGAACTGGTCAAGTGC
>Ga0187783_10003129_pt1 | contig 12221 bp, 11 predicted proteins | sample 1015_SJ02_MP02_2_FD_132471 | JGI IMG/M metagenome (GOLD analysis project Ga0187783, IMG submission 132471) | Tropical peat soil microbial communities from peatlands in Department of Meta, Colombia - 1015_SJ02_MP02_20_MG | ecosystem: Environmental > Terrestrial > Soil > Wetlands > Peat | place... | reverse complement strand
GCGCCGGCTCGGTCGGCGAGCATCGCGCAGGCGATGAGCACGGCGACGAGGACGACGCCGATCCGCGACAGGCGCAGAGGACGTGTTCGACTCGCGCGCTCCATGCCCGTCAGATCACGTCAGGAACGCCCGCGGAGCGCCCGTCGCGATCAGGCAGCAGGCGCCACCTCGGGGCTGGGGCACCCCATCGCGTGAAACCCGCCGTCGACGTGCACGATCTCTCCCGTGATCTGGCGCGCCAGTGGCGACATCAAAAAGCAGGCCGCATCGGCCACCGGCGTGGCGTCGCCGGGGTCCCAGCGCAGCGGAGCCTGCTGGGCCCATACGTCCGCCAGCCGCTCAAAGCCCGGGATCCCGCCCGCGGCGAGCGTCTGCACGGGGCCCGCCGAGACGAGGTTCACGCGCACCCCGTGCGAGCCCAGGTCCCGCGCAAGATAGCGCGTGACCGCCTCGAGCGCCGCCTTGGCGACGCCCATCCAGTCATACGCCGGCCAGGCGACTGACGCGTCGAAGTCCAGGCCCACGACGCCAGCCCCGTCGGGCGCGGCCTCGAGCAGGTCGAGCATGCCGGCGGTGAGCTCCTTCAGCGAGTAGGCGCTCGTCTGAAAGGCGGTCTGCGCGCTCTCATAGGGTGTCTCCAGGAAGCCGCCTCCCAGCGCGTCGGGCGGAGCGAAGGCGATCGCGTGCAGCAACCCGTCGATCCTGCCCCAGCGGCTGGTCAGCTCGCCGTGGAGCTGGCGCACGTCCTCGATGCGATTGACGTCGAGCTCGAGCACCTCGACGCTCTGCGGGAGCTGACCGGAGGCCCGTTCGGTCATCCTCCTGGTGCGTCCGAAGCCCGTCAGCAGCACCTCTGCCCCGAGCTCCTGGGCTCGACGCGCGGTGGCGAAGGCAATCGAGTCGCGCGTCAGCACCCCGGTGACGAGGATCCGCCGTCCGTCGAGCATCACAGCGGGATGTTGCCCGCGTGCACCTCGGATCGCTCGACGTCGGCGAGCATCGCGAGGCATGAGACGAGGCGCTCGCGCGTGTCGTCGGGCTCGATCAGCTCGTCGACGAAGCCGCCGCCGCTGGCGCCGTCGACCTGAAGGTGCTCGCGGGCGTAGTCGCCGGCGAGCGCCTCGCGCGCGGCGAGGGGGTCCTCCGCGGCCGCGATCTCGCGGCGGTTGAGGATGCCGACGGCCTGCTGGGCGCCCATCACGCCGAGCTCGACCCCCGGCCAGGCGAACACGTAGTCGGCGCCGAGCGCCTTGGAGTTCATCGCGATGAAGGCCCCGCCGAAGGCTTTGCGCAGGATCACGGTCACGCTCGGCACGCTCGCCTCGGCGAAGGCGTGGACGAGCTTGGCGCCATGGCGGATCACGCCGTCGCCCTCCTGGCGCGTGCCCGGCAAGAACCCGGGCGTGTCGACGAGCACCACGAGCGCCACCCCGAACGAGTTGCACGTGCGTACGAAGCGCGCCGCCTTCTGCGAGGCCTCGGCATCGAGCACACCGCCCAGGTGACGCGGCTGGTTGGCGATGATGCCGACCGAGCGGCCCTCCAGGCGCGCGAACGCGCACACGACGTTGCGCGCCCGCCGCGGCTCGACCTCGAGCAGGCGCCCGCCGTCGACGAGCGCCCTGGCGACGTCGCGCACGTCGTAGACCTTGCGCGCCTGCGCCGGCACCGGCGTCGCCGGCGACGTGCCGGGCGCGTCGGCGGCGGCGATCAGCGCCGGCGCCTGCCCGCGGTGCTGGGGCAGGAACTCGAGCAGCTCCCGCGCCAGCAGCGCGGCGTCGAGGTCCGAGCGCGCCGCGAAGTGGCAGACCCCGTTTCGCTCGTGCACGCGCAGGCCGCCGAGCCCGACCGCGTCGACGCGCTCGCCGGTGACCTCGGAGACGACCCCGGGGCCCGTCAGGAACATGGCCGAGTCCTCGGTCATGATCACGAAGTCGTTGAGCGCCGGTCCGTAGGCCGATCCGCCCGCCGAGGCGCCGCACACGATCGCGATCTGCGGCACGACACCCGACAGGCGCACGTTCTCGGCGAAGATGCGCCCGTAGCCGGACAGCGCGGCCAGGCCCTCCTGCATGCGCGCGCCGGCCGACTCGATGAACGACAGCATCGGCACACGCGCGCGGCCTGCGAGGCGCATGACCTCGATGATCGTCTGCGCGTGCGCCTCGCCCAGCGACCCGCCGGCGAACGACGCGTCCTGGGAGTAGCAGTAGACCGGGCGTCCGGCGACGCGCGCGTGCGCCGCGACGACGCCGTCGCCGGGCCTCGCACGCTCGCCCATGCGCCGCGAGGTGACGCTCGTGCGCAGCAGCTGAAGCGAGCCCGGGTCGGCCAGCGCCTCGAGGCGGCCGAGCGCGTTCAGGCGCTCGTCGAGGCCCTCGTGCACGCGGTCGATCACGCGCACGCTCATCGGCCGTTCTCCCGGATGCCGTCGGCCTGGAGGCACAGCACGGCGTTGTGGCCGCCGAAGCCGAACGAGTTGGACAGCGCCACGGGGGCCTTGCCGTCGGGCAGCGACAGGGGCCGGGCCGAGTCGGGCACGTAATCGAGGTCCAGACCGTCCTCGCGCTCGGCGAAGCCGATCGTCGGCGGCGCCACGCGCTCGCCCAGCGCCAGCAGCGTCGCGACCGCCTCGACCGCGCCCGCCGCGCCGAGCAGGTGCCCGATCGCCGACTTGGTGGAGGAGATCGGGATGTTCGCGGCGCGCTCGCCCAGCGCGCGCTTGATCGCGACGGTCTCGGCGCGGTCGTTCAGCGGCGTCGAGGTTCCATGCGCGTTGACGTAGTCGACCTCGCCCGCCTGCACCCCGGCGTCGGCGAGCGCCGCGGTCATGGCGGCGGCCTGCCCCGCGCCGTCCTCGCTCGGGGCGGTGATGTGGAAGGCGTCGGAGCTAGCCCCGTAGCCCCTCAGCGTGCCGAGGGCGCGCGCCCCGCGCGCTTGCGCCGCGCCCGCGCGCTCGAGCACGAGCACGGCCGCCCCCTCGCCCATCACGAAGCCGTCGCGGCGGGCATCGAAGGGGCGCGATATCCCGCTCTCAGACAGCGTGTCCAGCGCGCCGAACGAGGCGCGCGCGAGCGGCGTCAGCACCGCCTCCGAGCCGCCCGCGACGACGGCGTCGGCTTCGTCGTTCTGGATCATGCGCAGCGCGCTGCCCAGCGCGTGGGCACCCGAGGAGCATGCGCTCGAGACGGTGAAGCTCGGGCCGCTCAGCCCGTGGCGCAGCGACAGCGCGGCGGTGGCGGCGTTGCTCATCATCAGCGGGATCGACAGCGGCGAGACGCGCTCGGGCCCCTGGTCGCGCAGGACTTCCTGGCCATGGACGATCGTGCCGATGCCGCCGATGCCCGTGCCCATCACGCAGCCCACGTGGCGCGGGTCATATGGCAGCTCGCCCCAGCCGGCGTCGGCGAGCGCCTCGCCAGCGGCCACGATCGCAAGCTGCGTGAAGCGATCGGCCCGGCGGGCCTCCTTGACCGAGAGGTGGTCGGTCGGCTCGAAGTCCGCGCACGGCGCCTCGCCGTCGCGGATCCCGACCTCGCCGGCGCTCCAGCGCTCATGGAGCACGCGCGCGCCGACACCCAGCGGCGTGACCGCGCCGACACCGGTGACGACGACCGGCTCCACTCGCTAGGCCCGCCCGGCGATCAGCGTGATCGCGTCCCCGACGGTCTTGACCTCGGCGACGTCTGCGCCCTTGAGCTGGATCTCGAAGCGCTCTTCGACGATCTGGGAGAGCTCGGCGAGATCGAGAGAGTCGATGTCGAGCTCCTCGAGCGTCGCGTCGCGGGTGATCTGGGCGCGGTCGGCGCCGAAGCTCTCCAGCGAGTCGACCACCACCTGCTCTACGTCCGCTTCTGTCACTGCCGTGCTCATGCTGCTCCTTTCGCGGTTGTCATTCGGGCGAGCCTTGTCACTGCACTGAAGCCGCTACGCGGCGAGGCCTCCGTCGACGAACAGCGTCGAGCCGGTCACATAGCCGGCCTGCTCGGAGGCGAGGAAGCGCGCGCACGCGGCCACCTCCTCGACGCGACCGGCGCGCCTCGCCGGCACGGCGCTGAGCAGCGTGCCGTCGAGGTCGGTGGTCATGTCGGTCTGTATCAGCCCCGGGGCGATCGCGTTGACGGTCACGCCGCGGCGGGCCACCTCGACGGCAACGGTCTTGGTCATCCCGATCAGCCCCGCCTTGGCCGCGGCGTAGTTTGACTGCCCCGCGTTGGCGCGGGGACCGACGACCGAGGCGATGTTGATCACGCGGCCGAAGCGGGCGCGGATCATCGCGCCGAGCGCGCGTCTCGTGGCGCGAAACGCGGCGGTCAGGTTCGTGTCGATCACGCGCACCCAGTCGGCGTCGTCCATCGACAGCGCGAGGTCGTCCGCGCGCAGGCCGGCGTTGTTGACGAGCACGAGCGCGGGGCCGAAGCGCTGCTTCAGCGACTCGAACGTCGCGTCCAGCGCCTGCGCCGAGGTCACGTCGCCGCGCACCGCCAGCGCCTGCCCGCTGCCAGCCTCGATCGCCGCCACCGTCGCGGCCGCCCCGGCCTCGTCGCTTGCGAAGTTGACGCCCACCGGCCAGCCATCGGCCGCGAGCGCGCAAGCGATCGCACGACCGATGCCGCGCGAGGCCCCGGTCACGAGCGCGCATCCCTCGCGCGCCTCGCCGTTGGGGGGCTGGTCGCCCGCGGCGCTCATGCATCGCCCCACGTGAGCACCGTGGCGCCCCAGCTCAGTCCGGCTCCGATCGCGCCGAGCACCACGCGGGCCCCCGGGCGCAGCACGCCGTCGGCCACCGCGGCCCCGAGCGCCAGCGGCACGCTGGCCGCGCTCGTGTTGCCCAGCTGCGCGATGCAGTCGAACACGCGCCCCTCCGGCAGCGCCAGGCGCTCGGCGACCGCGGCGAGGATGCGCGAGTTGGCCTGGTGGTAGACGAACAGATCGATATCTGACAGCGCGAGGCCGGCCCGGTCCACGACCTCCTCGGTGCACTCGCACAGGTGGCGTACGGCGGCCAGGAAGGTCTCGTGGCCCTCCATCTCGAGCACGCCGCGCTCGCGCGTGATCCGGATCATCTCGGCGGCGGCGCCGTCGCTCCCGAACGCGAACGGTCCGACCCGGCCCGGCGCGTGCAGCGAGACGACGAGCGCGCCCGCCCCGTCGCCGAACAGCGGCGCCGTGCGGCGATCGTCGTGGTCGATGTAGCGGCTGAGGATCTCCGAGCCGATCACGAGCGCGTGACGGGCGCGTCCCGACTCGATCCACGCGGTCGCGTGCGCGAGCCCCGCGACCGACCCCGTGCACGCCGCGCCGACGTCGATCGCAGCCGCGGCAGGTGCGCCCAGCTCGTGCGCAACCAGCGGCGCGACCGCCGGCGTGATCTCGTCCGGCGCCAGCGTCGCGACCAGCACGAGGTCGAGCTCGGCGCCGTCCAGCCTGGCGTCGGCCAGCGCCCGGCGCCCGGCGCCGATCGCGAGATCGCTCACCCGTTCCCCGGTGGCGGCATAACGGCGCTCGCGGATGCCGGTTCGTCGCTCGATCCACGCGGCATCGACGCCCAGATTCGCCGCGATCTCGGCGTTGGCGACACGCCGCTGCGGGACGGCCGTGCCGAGCCCCGTGATGCCCGCCGTGCGGATCGCGCCGGCGCGGCCGTCGTGGGGACCCCGACCGGGTGTGCTCGCGCGCGCGCGCCTCACCTGCGGCTGCTCTGTGGAGGCGAGCGCCGTCGCACCGGCGCCCTCTACCCGCTCAGGCGACACCGCTTGCCTCCCCCCTGGCGACGAGGCCCAGCCCGTCGACCTCGATCACGCGCGCGTCGGGCAGGTTGCGCGCCACGAGCCGCTGCAGCACGCGGCCGGGCCCGAAGTCCACGAACGCCCTGGCACCGAGGCCGTCGAGGGCGAGCATCACCTCGCGCCAGCGCACCGGGCGCACGATCGCCTGGGCCAGCTCGGCGCGCACGTCGGCGAAGGGTAGCGCGCTCGCGCCGGAGACGACCGGCACCACAGGCGCCTGCAGCTCCACGGTGTCGAGCTCGTCGCGAAACGGCTGCACCGCGCCGGCCATCGCCGGCGTGTGGAAGGCTCCGGTGACGTCGAGCATGATCGCTCGCACGCCGAGCTCGCGGGCTTGCCTGGCCGCCTCGCGCAGACTCTGCACAGTGCCGGCGAGGACGACCTGGCCGGGCGCGTTGTCGTTGGCCAGCGCCACGCCGTGCTCGTCGGCGAGCCGTGCCGCCTCCTCGTCGCTGCCGCCAAGCACGGCGAGCATGCTTTCGTGCGCGCCAGCCGACGCCTGCGCCATCAGCTCGCCACGGCGGACCGCCAGCGCCAGCCCGTCGTCACGCCCCAGGGCCCCGGCTGCGACGAGCGCGCTCAGCTCACCGAGCGAATGCCCCGCGAAAGCGACCGGGCGCACGCTTGCTCCGACGCGTTCCCACGCGGCGACGCTCGCGCAGAAGATCGCCGGCTGGGCAAAGCGCGTGCTCTGCGCGACGAGCGGGAACGGGTCGTCGCCGACGAGCTCGATGCAGCGCTCCAGCAGCTCCGGCGCCAGGCGCGCAACCTGCTCGCGCAGGTCGGCCGTCTGGCTGCCCTGACCTGGAAATAGGCCGGCTATGGCAGGCACGGGCACGCGCAGACGTGGATCGGACCGGGCAACAGCCGCTACTTCTAGCGGGCCGCGGCCACTCCTGCGTGCGAGAGGCGCCTCCACACCCGCCATCCGGTGACAAAACCCCCCACTTGGGGGGTGGTCAGGCGCGTCGCGGGGAAAGGCCGAGACGCTGGGCGCGCTGCACCGCGTCGGCGCGGTTGCGGGCGCCGAGCTTGCGATAGAGCGCGCTCGTGTGCTCCTTGACCGTGTGCGGCGAGAGATGCAGGTGCCCGGCGATCTCGCGGTTGGTCGCACCGCCGGCGATCAGCCCGAGGATCTGCGACTCGCGATCGGTCAACGCCGGCAGCGCGGCGCTGGCGAGGAAGACCTCGCCGCCGTCGCCCACCGTGCGCACGAGCTTTGCGATCTCACTCGCGGGCCAGTCCTTGGAGATGAAGCCCGACGCGCCGGCGGCGCGCGCCGCGCTGGGGGAGATCCCCCCGGCTCCCGACATCAGGATCACGCGCGGGGCCGGCGCGAGCGCGCGCAGGCGCTCGCACACGTCGGGTCCCGACTCGCCGCCGAGAAACAGGTCCACGAGCGCCACGTGGGGCTCGAACTCGCAGCAGATCGCGAGCGCCTCGCCGCCGGTGCGCGCGCCCCGGCAGCGCTGCACCCAGGGCAGCTGACCGAGCATCAGGCGAAAGCCCCAGTGGACCACGTCGTGGTCATCGACGACGAGCACGCGCAGCTGGCGCGCGCCTTCGCGGGCGCCCGCGGCGCCGTCGCCGCTGCCAGCGTGCGCGGGTGCAGCGCGGGTCGCGCCCCTGGCGATCATCGCTCCCGCCCGCGCTTGCCGGGCTCGACCGTCGGGACCACGAGGCGCACCTGCCAGGTCCCTGGCGAGGGCTGTCCGTACTCGAGCACGCCGCCGTGCTGGAGCGCCTCCAGCGCCGCGAGGCGCAGCCCGATGCCGCGCGGCTGCCCGTCGCGCCTGGATGCGGTCTGATTGCGCACCTCGAGCACGAACGTGCGCCCATCGTTGCGCAGCGACACCTCGACGCGGCGGGCGCGCGCGTGCTTGCGCGCGTTGCGCACAGCCTCCACGAGCACCGACTGCGCGAGCGCCTCGAGCTCTGCCGGGACGTCCTCGGCGGCACCGTTGCACAGGACGATGTCGGCGTCGGCATGCAGGCCGCGCACCCGCGCGAGCTCATCGCCGAACGTGACCGCCGTCGGACGGGGTGAGTGCCCAAGCGGGCGCTCCAGGGCCGTGCGCAGGTCGCCGAGCGCCGTCTGGACCTCGTCGGCGCAGCGGCGCTGGGTCTCGGCGTCGAGCGGCTTGGGCTGGGAGAGCGCGAGCGACACGCCGAACAGCCGCTGGAGCACCCCGTCGTGTATCTCGCGGGCGAGGTCGATCCGCTGCTGCAGCTGCCTGCTGCGCTCGTTGGAGGCGGTCACCTCGCGCGCGACCGAGGCCATCGCGATCGCCTTGCCGAGCATCCACAGCAGGTTGCGCTCGTCCTCGCCCATCGGCGGCGCGGTCGCGTCACGCTCGCTGAGCACGACCCCGACGTAGCGGCGCGCGGCGGCCATCGGCGTGCACACGATCAGCGCGTCTTCGAACGGCTCGCGCAGCCAGCGCGGCACGTCGAAGTCCGCCGTCCCGAGGACTTCGAGCACGCAATCGCTGCCGAGCGCGCGCCGCGCCACGGGCACGGAGTCGATCGTCACGAACAGCTCGGCGAAGCGCTCGAGCTCGATCCCGTGCGCGCCCGCAGCGCGCACGCGCCGATGGTCTGAGTCGTAGCGGAACAGCACCGCGCGCCGCATCGCCGTCAGATGGCAGATCGCCTCGCACAGGCTGCTGAAGAAGGCGTCCGCCGGCGAGCCCTCGCCGACGCTCAGCAGCAGGCTCGACATCAGCTCGAGCGCCTCGACGTGGACGGCATCCGCGCCGGGCCTGGCGCCCGGGGCGTCCACGCCGGCCTCGACCAGGCGGCCCTCTGGCTGCAGCAGCGCGTCGTCGTGCACCTGCCCAGCATCGCACCAGCTACGCGATCGGCGCCGTGCGGGCCGCGCGCGGGCGGCGCGGGCGATCGATCGCGGGCGCCACCACGGCGACGTTTTCGCCGATTCTTAGGCGCCAGCGGCAACTTCGCGCTGCATGGCGGGTCCCACCGGTAGGATCGGCGCCCCCGGCGCAGGAACGTGACCTGCACAGCTCGCCCAGCGGGTAGCGCGCGCCCGACGCCTCCGCGGCGCGCACGACCACCGACGGACCACACACACGCACACATGAACGATCTCAGGCGCCCGGGTGGCGCATTCCGATATCGCGAGCACGCGGGCAGCGAGAGCCCGGCAGCGATCGCCGTGGACCGCGGGTGGACCAGTTGACGTCGGTGGCGCTGCGCAGGTCGCTGGCCGGCGCGGGCGCGCTCGTCGCGCTCGCCAGCGCGACCACGCTCACCTTCGCATCGCGGCGCATCGTCGCCGAGGAGGCGGCGTTTCGCTCGCCCCCGGCTGCGCGCTGCGTCCCTACCGTGCTCAACCGCTCCGACGTTCTGCCCGGGACGGCGCTGGCGGTGTCACCTCTGCCCGACTCATACGACGCCTCACCGGCGACCCAGATCAGCCTGCTGGGCGTGCCGGCGCAGCTGCTCGGCGGCGTGCGCGTCACCGGCTCGAAGACGGGTGCCCACCGCGGCCGGTTGATCGGCTACTCCCAGGGCGACGGCGCGAGCTTCGTGCCCGCAAGGCGGTTTCGCCCGGGAGAGACCGTGACCGTGCAGGGGCGCGTCGCCGACACCCACGGGACGACCCCGTTCCGGTTTCACTTCACCGTCGCGTACGAGGATCCGATCACCACTCTCGCGATGGCGCACGCGGCGCTCAGCCGCGATTACAACGAGATGCAGCACTTCCATACGCTGCCCAACCTGCTGGCGCCGTCGCTACAGGTGACCGCGCGCTCGCCGGCCACCGCGCCGGGTGACATGTTCGCCGCGCCCTACGGCGGACCGGGGCCGAGCGGACCGATGATCTTCGAAGAATCGGGCAACCTGGTCTGGTTTCACCCGCTCGCGCACGGCATCGAATCGACCAACTTCCAGGTGCAGCAGGACGACGGACAGCCGGTGCTCACCTGGTGGCAGGGGGTGATCCCACCCCAGGGCTTCGGCGAGGGTGAAGAGATCATCGCCAACAGCTCCTACCAGCAGATCGGACGCGTGCTGGCGGGCAACGGATACAGGGCAGACCTGCACGAGTTCCACCTCACCGCCCAGAACACCGCCGTGCTGACGGTGTTCAACCCGATCTACTGCAACCTCTCACAGTGGGGCGGGCCCCAGGGCGCCGCCGTCACCGACAGCGTGTTCCAGGAAGTCGACCTGAAGACGGGCCTCGTTCGCCGCGAGTGGCACAGCCTCGATCACGTTCCGTTGTCGGCGTCATACAGCTCGGCCGTCACCGCCACGCGCGAATGGCCGTTCGACTACTTTCACCTCAACTCGATCGACCAGCTGGCCAACGGCAGCACGCTGATCTCCGCGCGCAACACCTGGGCGCTGTACTACCTGAGCACGCAGACCGGTCAGGTGACGACGAGCATCGGCGGGCGCAGCTCGAGCGTCAAGCTCGGCCCCGGCGCTGCCACCGCCTTTCAGCACGACGCCGACGTGCAGCCCGACGGCGACATCACGCTGTTCGACAACGGCGGCGTGCCGAAGGTGCATCCCCAGTCGCGCGGCCTGGTGCTGTCACTGAACCCGACGACCCGGACCGACAGCGTCGTTAGCGAGTACGAGCACCACGGTGCGCTGCTGGCCGGCAGCCAGGGCAACATGCAGGCGCTGCCCAACGGCGACGTGTTCGTCGGCTGGGGCTCTGAGCCCTATTTCTCGGAGTTCAGCGCGGGCGGGCAACTGCTGTTCGACGCCCACATGCAAGGGACCTATCAGTCCTATCGCACCTACCGTTTCCCGTGGACGGGCACGCCTCCCGGCCCGCCCTCGATCGCCGCGCAGGCGGCGCCCGCCGGCGGCCCGCTCACCGTCTATGCCAGCTGGAACGGGGACACCCGCACGACCGCCTGGCGCCTGCTCGCCGGCCCCTCCCCCCAGCAGCTGCAACCCTCGCTGACCGTCGCTCGCAGCGGCTTTGAGACCGCCATCGCCGCCCCCGCACCGGCCCCCTACGTCGCGGTGCAGGCGCTCGGCGAAGGTGGCGTCGTGCTCGGCACGTCCAAGACGATCCCCGGATGAGGCGGCGCGCAGCGCCCGCGCGCGTCAGCTGAGCGCGGCGCCGTGCAGGCCGGTGGCCGGGCGCTCGCGCTTGGACCACCACTCGTTGACGACGTTGAGCGAGTCGCCGATGATGCCCTCGCGAAACGACGCCGTGGTGTTCAGTCGCGGCAGCGGCTCGACCGGCGTCGGAACCCCCAGGAAGCTGCACAGCGGCCCCCATCCGTCGGCGGGGTCCCAGACGAGCAGGCGCTCGGCGGGCACCGTCTGCTTGACGGTGTCGTTCCAGCGGTTCATGACGTCGATCAGGCCGGCCTCGGTCGAGGTGTCGCCAGCGAGCGCGCCACCCTCCAGCCAGGTGATGCGAGCCATCAGCGATGTGTAGGCGCGCCACTGCGGGTCGAGCACCGCGCGCGCCTCGGAGACGTGGTGGATGACCGAGTCCCCGTGGAAGATCCCCCACACGGTCTCGCGCATGCTCGCGGCCCAGCTCTCCCCGCTGCGCACGCTCAGGAGCACCTTCGCGTCGGGGTAGTGTTCCATCAGCTCGCGGTAGTAGCGCGCAGAGGGCCAGTCGACCGTCGACTGCGCATCGCCGAAGATCTGCTCCCAGTCGGGTTCGCCCGCGGCCACGCTTTCCCACAGCGGCAGGCCCTCGGGCAGGTCGGCCAGCAGGTCGCGCATGTGGTAGCACGGGGCAAAGCCCAGCTGCTCGAGGGCCGCCAGCTGAGTCGTGGTCGCGGTGCGCGGCAACCCCGCTCCGATGACCTTGATCATGCTCGGGTTTCTATCAGCTTCGCCAGGCGATCGGGACGCTTGCCGCCGCACGGCTGGCGCGCCACGCGCAGGTAGGCGAGCACCGCGAGCACGCGCCGATGATCGTCCTCGCACGCCGGCAGGCTGAGCTTGGCGAAGATGTTGGTGATGTGCTTCTCGACGGCGCCCGGCGTCACGACCAGGCTCTCGGCGATCGCCGTGTTCGAGCGCCCCTCGGCCATCAGCTCGAGCACCTCGCGCTCGCGTGCCGTCAGGCTCGCCAGCGCGTCCGTGGGGCCTTCGCGTGGGGCCAGCAACTGCGTGACGACCTCGCGATCGAGCACCGTCCCGCCGGCCGCCACGCGACGCAGCGCATCGAGGAACGCCCTCACGTCCCCGATCCGCTCCTTGAGCAGGTAGCCGATGCCGGCGGAGTCCTCGCCGATGAGCTCGCTCGCGTAGGCCGTCTCGACGTACTGGGAGACCACGAGCACGCCGAGCCCGGGCTGCAGGCGCCGCGCCTCGATCGCCGCCCGCAGCCCCTCGTCGGTGAAGGTCGGCGGCAGGCGCACGTCGACGATCGCGAGATCCGGCGCGTGCCCCGCGATCGCGCGCAGCAGGCCCGGGCCG
>Ga0187783_10003128_pt1 | contig 12222 bp, 6 predicted proteins | sample 1015_SJ02_MP02_2_FD_132471 | JGI IMG/M metagenome (GOLD analysis project Ga0187783, IMG submission 132471) | Tropical peat soil microbial communities from peatlands in Department of Meta, Colombia - 1015_SJ02_MP02_20_MG | ecosystem: Environmental > Terrestrial > Soil > Wetlands > Peat | place... | reverse complement strand
GTTTAAGACCTGCTCCTGAAAGCCGGCCCTGAAGGGCCTTCCTTCATCGATTGCACAGCTCGTCCACGTTTTCGGTTAGGTCATGTGACCTCCTTGTCCGTGCACTTCTGCAGCACACTCGGCCACTCAGAAGTTGGAAGTCCTGTTCGGACGCAGGCCGTTACAAATTAAACTTGCCTCGACAGGGAACAACACGGTAGAACATGAATGTTCCGGCCACTCCCATTGGCCGGTTTTGGAGAGATAATCGATGGCCGGTTTTCAAGTGATCACTGAGCTGATTTCGTCAACCAGCGAGGAAACACTGACCTGCCTCCCACCTCTAGCGCCTGACTTTGGCTTGATAAATTTAACAAAGTTCTCTGGTAGTTCAAACAGTTCTTCCCTTGTTCTTCCTGCAGTGTAGTAGACGGAGAAAGTTTAGGAGCAGCCCCACGTCTATGAGGACGAGGCGAGTTGAGAGCAATTATGGTGGCGCAATAAAGCTCGAAGAAGCTGGGCTATTTCTGCTCTTAAGACGACGCAACCTGAAAGCCATTATGACTCGAAGATTGTTCCTAGATTTCCTCGCTCTCGCCCTTGCACTCGGGATGGTAGCCTGCAACTCCGGGCCTGGATCGTCCGTCGGGGCAGAGCAGAAGCCCGGCATCGAGCAGGCCGTTTCCGACGCCATTAACGTTTATCTCTACGGCTACCCGCTGGTCAGTATGGATATGACGCGGCGTTTGTTGACTAATGTATCGGCACCCGACGTGGGTCATGCTCCGATGGGGCAAATACTGCGGGCGCGCACCTATCCAGCTGTCGAGAACCATAGCGTCACGGCCCCCAATGCCGACACGCTCTACACCACGGCCTGGGTGGACGTCTCGAATGAGCCTTGGGTGCTCAGCATCCCCGACATGGGTAACCGCTACTACATGTTCCCCATGCTGGATGGCTATACCAACGTATTCCAGGCGCCGGGCACCCGCACGACCGGCGAGAAGGCGCAGAGGTATGCGATTACTGGCCCAGGATGGTCGGGCACGCTGCCAGACGGCGTACAAGAGTACAAATCCCCCACAGACATGATCTGGATTCTCGGCCGTATCTACTGCACCGGAACGCCTGACGATTACGCTAAGGTTCACGCGCTGCAGGACAAGTTCTCGCTGCTTCCACTGAGCTCCTACGGCAAGCCGTACACGCCAGTGCCGGGTCCCGTAGATGCCGCGTTCGATATGAAGACGCCCATCCGCGAGCAGGTTGATGCCATGGGTGTAAACGACTACTTCAATTATCTCGCGAGGCTGATGAAGACCAATCCACCGGCGCCGGCGGATGCGTCCATGGTCGAGAAGATGAAAACCATCGGTTTGGAACCCGGGAAAGATTTCGATCCCAGCAAGCTGGCCATGTTCGACAAAGAAGCGATCAAGGCTGTTCCCAAACTGGCGCAACTGAAAATCCTGAAGACCTTCAAAGAACTGTCTCGAACGAATGGCTGGTGGTACGGCACAAACGTCGGCACTTATGGAACTGACTACTTGCAACGCGCTCTGATCAGCATGTTTGGACTTGGCGCAAATCTTCCTCAAGACGCCATCTATCCCGTTGCGCTGGGAGATGCGGCAGGAAAGGATCTCGACGGGGCTTCGAACAAGTACGTCCTGCACTTCGACAAGGGACAATTGCCACCGGTGAAAGGCTTCTGGTCGCTCACGATGTACGACAAGGACTTCTTCTTTGTCCCGAACCCAATCAATCGCTACACGCTGAGCCAGCGAAACAAACTCCTGACCAATTCTGACGGCTCGATTGATTTCTACCTGCAAGTAGATTCGCCCGGCAAAGCCAAAGAAGCGAATTGGCTACCTGCACCAAAGGCCAAGTTTATTCCGATCCTTCGGTTGTATTGGCCGAAGGATACGCCGCCGTCAATCATTGACGGCACATGGAAGCCGTCAGCCATCACGGTAGCGCAGCGAACTCATACGGATGTGCCGTGATAACAAGAAAGGAAACCCAATGAAAATAGCATCTGTGAGATTTCTGACACTAATTCTCTGTGCTCTGGCCGCAAGTCGCGCCGTGGCACAGGACACCCAGCTCAAGCCCGGCGCGATCAAGGGCGAGACGTTGACCTTCACCAAGGCGCGCAATTACGAATTCTGCGAATTTTATGTCGGGTCCGGCCCAGTTGCTGCGAGTACAGAGCTAGAATGCTACAACTCCACCTCTAGCAGCACCGGATGTCCGGCAGCGGCTTTCGCCACCATTGAACCCAAGAAGCTCGCTGCCGACCTGGGCGCCTCCATCGCCATTTTGAATCCCGTAAAGCCGACCGCGCAGAAATGGTGGGTCGTGGATGAGTTGTACGTCTATGCTGCCGGAGAGACTCATGACTTCGCGGGGATAAAAGCGACCTGGGTGGCCAAAATGTCGGTGGGAGACCTGGAAGCGGCCGCAAAGGCCAGCCAGACTCCATACCAACCTTTGACCAACACGCAGTTGTCGAAGTGGGTGTTCAAGAAGGGCAACGCGGTCTTCCTGCTCCGTGCGCCGGGAGGCAAGGTGTATGTCATGCAGGCGTTCACCAACATCGCGGACCCTAGCCTTACGTATGATCAGCTTCCTCAGCTTGGTAGCAAGATGCAGAAGTTACCGGCGGGGTGGAAATACGAGGTTAAGACGCTCACGCAAGACCTTGCGTTCGACGTTAGAAAAGCTACGCCGTCCGGTCTCAAACACCTCACTTTGGATGAATTCGCAAACGTGTACCTGGGCTGCGGCTTCGACGGGGCCTGCAACTACGTTCCATAGGTTTCCATAAAGCATAGGTTTCCATAAAAAAGGGGAGACGGCTCTCTCGAGGAGTGGAATACAGCATGTGCGGTATTGATTTTCCGAGGACATTTGGTCTAGGGTCGGTAAAGATCCAAAAGAATTAGCGTAGGCAAATGGCTGCGATCACTCGAGCGCGGCTTCGCATAGGCTGAGAACAACCACTTCAAGCCACGGATTCGGAGCGTGCCAGAGCCAATTATGTCATAAGCCGGCAGGCAGTTCTGTCTTTAGCGAGTGCAAGAGATCGATGGCTTCGAAATGCCTCGGTCAAGAATGATGGAGATAATTATGAAAATCGTAGTGATCGGCGGTACTGGACTCATCGGATCAAAGCTCGTTCTCAAACTGCGTGAGCACGGGCACGAAGCAATCGCGGCATCACCCAACACAGGGGTCAACACCGTCACGGGCGAGGGACTGGCCGAAGTGCTGAAAGGTGCCTCGGTAGTCGTTGACGTAACAAACGCTCCCTCCTGGGAGGACGCAGCCGTGCTGAAGTTCTTTGAAACATCAACCCGTAACCTCCTCACCTATGAAGCGGCAGCAAGGATAGGACACCACGTTGCGCTGTCAGTCGTTGGAACTGAGCGCATGCTCGAAAGCGGTTACTTCCGTGCAAAAATCGCCCAGGAGAATCTGATCAAGGCTTTCTCGATCCCTCACTCAATTGTGCGCGCGACGCAGTTCTACGAATTCGTCAAGGGCATCGCCGATTTTTCCACCGAAGGCAACAAAGTACGCTTGCCACCCGTGCTCATCCAGCCCATGGCTGCCGACGATGTTGCGAGTGCCGTGGGCAGGGTTGCAGTAGGTCCGGCAGTAAACGGCATCGTCGAAATTGGTGGTCCGGAAAAGTTTCGCCTCGATGAACTCATCCGGCGGGGTCTGGTCGCGCGCAGGGATCCGCGCGAGGTTGTTGCTGACCCGCACGCGCGCTACTACGGCATCGAGGTGAAGGAGCGAACACTCGTCCCCGAAGACGACGCGAAGCTCGGAAAGATCCGGTTCGAAGACTGGCTTGCTCAGCCCGCAGCACAAATTCCGAGTGCGCAGCCTCAGCCCACAGGCGTCGCAGTGTGACCAAGGAGAAAGAGAATCATAAGAAAGCTGGCTGATATCGCCACCGCGTGCGCCAGTGGTGAGCGCGGTAAAAAGCACAGCGGCCGTCGCCTCTCCCCGACACACGACGAGATCGCACTACTCGCCTTCAGTCTGTACGAGTCACGTGGCCGGGGTGAGGCAACGAGCCAACCGTAATTCTCCGACGGTTTGCATGCTCCGCTCCTTATGTTCGTCTCACATGGTCATTGTCGTCCGAATGACGTAAGTGCAATCCGGAAGTAAATTGTTGTAATCAGGCGCCTTCCATTCGCCTTTTTGGAGGTCGGTGAGCGCTATCGGGATATTTCGCCAGCAAATCGACCATGTTATGATCGGTTTGGCACGGAGGTCGGGGTTGATGCGTACACCTGTGCTCGTTTCGTTTGCGGTTCTCGCCCTCGTTGCAAACCCTCCATGCACTGCTCAAGGCTCCTGCGAGAAGCAGTTCGTAGTATCGCAAGTGAACTTGCCGACGACGACCGACATGTCGTCGAGTGACCAAGCGGTGACTAGGGATCGGCTGATCGGCGATTGTTTCGACGATCAGCAATTTACTGAACTGATTGGTCGAATCCGGGACACACTTCGAAACCTCGGCTATCTCCGAGCAACGGTTTTAGAACCGTCGATATCAATAGTCGACGCCAGTCAGCATCCGCAAACTGCTTCGTTGAGCGTTAATTTCGAGGAAGGCGCACGATATCGGGTTGAGGCGATTGAGATAAGAGGGAATCGAGCGCTCTCTGCCGACCAAATTCGTGGCCTTTCGCCGATTCAACCTGGAGAGTTCTTCGACAGCAAGAAAGTAGTGGAGACGGAGCGCGCAGTCCGTAAACTGTACGAGGGGCCAATGGCTATTCCAAAGTGTCGCTTCATTCAGAAATTAGAGAGATGGAAGGCCGAGCCCACGTATTTGTGATATTCACAGTCGTGGAAGGTCTGCGGTCGGATTAGCCCAACTCCTTGAGCAGCACCCACGCTTTGCCGTGTGCCCGATGACTGAGTGGCCCGAAGAACTCCAAAATGCGGAGCTCGGTTGCTTTCCGCATGTACAGATATTAAAGCCACTGAGGGATAGCTGTTGCAATCAGCGATTGCACTCAGAACCCCTGGGGTGCCGGGGTGCGGCGCACTGAGTGCAATCAGTATTACGTCAACCAGTCTTCTTGAGACTCCACAACTTCCCAGCAATCATTGACTTGCCCGACCTGCGGTCCTAAGATTTCAAGCCGATGATCGGCCAGACGATTTCCCATTACCGCATCGTCGAGAAGCTGGGCGGCGGCGGGATGGGTGTCGTCTACAAGGCCGAGGACGTGAAGCTGCACCGCTTTGTCGCCCTAAAGTTCCTGCCCGACGACGTCGCCAAGGATGCGCAAGCCCTAGCCAGATTCCAACGTGAAGCGCAGGCTGCGTCTGCCCTGAATCACCCGAACATCTGCACGATCTACGAGATCGACGACCAGCCGGGACAGGCGTTCATCGCCATGGAATACCTGGAAGGCGTGACGCTGAAACACAAGATTGCTGGAAAGCCATTGGAGATCGAAACAGTGCTGTCGCTGGGGATTGAGATTGCGGATGCGCTCGATGCAGCCCACTCAGCAGGTATTGTTCACCGAGACATCAAGCCTGCAAATATCTTTGTCACGAAGCGGGGACATGCCAAGGTTCTGGATTTTGGGCTAGCAAAGGTTACCGTCACCGCCAGTTCCTCGAGCAACATCGCGGCGGCGGGCACACAAACAGGCTCCGTTGACGAACAGCATCTTACCAGTCCCGGTTCAACGCTTGGAACCGTCGCATATATGTCTCCGGAGCAGGCCAAGGGCAAGGAACTGGACGCTCGCACTGATCTATTTTCTTTCGGGGTATTGCTGTACGAGGTGGCGACGGGAACCCTGCCATTCCATGGCGAAACGTCGGCTCTCATCTTCGATGCCATACTTCACTCTGATCCGCCTTCGGCAATTCGCTTCAATCGCAATGTCCCACCCAAGCTCGAAGACATCATCACCCGTGCACTAGAGAAAGATCAGAACCTGCGCTATCAACACGCTTCTGAAATGCGAGCCGAACTGCAACGGCTGAAGCGGGATAGCGAGACCGGACGGGTGCCCTCAGCGAGTTCTGGAAGAGTAGCAGCAGTGCCGGTAGGCAAGAACAGGAACTTCTGGAAGATCGTGGTTCCCTCGGTCGCGGTCGTAATCGCATCGATAGCTGGTGGTCTTTACTACCGTTCGCACCGCACCAAGCCCCTCACCGACAAAGACACTATTGTTCTCGCCGACTTCGACAACAAGACCGGGGATGCTGTCTTCGACGATGCTCTCAAGCAGGCACTGGCCGTAGAACTGGGACAATCTCCATTCCTGAACGTGCTCTCAGACCGCAGAGTCAGCGAGACCTTGCAGATGATGGGCCGCCCCGCGAACCAGCACATCACAGCGGATGTGGGCCGCGAGCTTTGCCTGCGCACCGGCAGCAAGGCCGTGCTGGGCGGGACGATTTCCAGCCTGGGCACGCATTACCTGATTGGCCTCAATGCGGTCGTGTGCAGCACGGGTGACACCTTGGCCAAGGAACAGGCTGAAGCCGCCAGCAAAGAAGGTGTTCTGAAAGCCCTCAGCCAAGCTTCGTCGGCTCTGCGCATAAGACTGGGCGAGTCGCTGCCATCAGTGCAGAAGTTTGAGGTTCCCATCGAAGCCACGACGTCCTCGCTCGAAGCCCTTCAAACGTACAACCTAGCCGAAAAGGTAACGGATACCGATAGCACCGCCGCCGTGCCCCTTTACCAGCAGGCCATCCGTCTCGACCCGAAATTCGCAACGGCCTATCGCGAACTTGGGGTTAGCTTCTATAACCTTGGAGAACTGAGTTTGGCCGCAGAGAACTTCCAAAAGGCATACGACCTTCGGGCACGAGTTAGCCAGCCGGAAAGGTTTGGCATCGAGGAAAACTTCAAAGAAATGGTCACAGGTGAGTTGGAAGATGCCCGCCGAATCAATGAACTGTGGACGCAGACGTATCCCCAATACGTCCCGCCGCATGCTAATTTGTGTGAAATCTACCCGACCCTTGGGCGGCAGTTCGAACGATCCCTCGCAGAGTGTCGTGAGGCCCTCCGCCTAGACAACACAAACCCTCGGCTTCTTTCGAACTACGTTTGGAACCTTCTCTTGCTCAATCGCCTTGACGATGCCCGAGCCGTTGCCCAAGACGCGCAGGCGAAGAAGTTGGATTCTCCCGACCTGCGATACTGGCTATACTTAATTGCCTTCTTACAAAATGACGCCGCAGGGATGGAAGATCAATTGAGCTATGGCCTGGAAAACCCTGCGTTTGCGAACTGGTTTCTCTGGCTAGAAGCAGCCACAGCGACATACAACGGAAAGCTCATGAAATCCCGCGAGCTGATGCGCCGGGCTGTGGAGTCGGCAAAGCATGCAGAACAAAAAGAAGTGGCGGCCAACTATCAAGCCACGTGGGCACTAATGGATGGACTCCTCGGCAATAAAGCAGAGGCGAAACAAGTAGCAACTCAGGTAGTACGGTTATCAAGCGGCAGGGATGTGAAGTACATTGCGGCACTGGCATTATCAGTCGGCGGGGATACGGTTGGTGGGCAGGCATTGGTCGAGCAATTGAACAAGCAATTCCCGAAGGCTACGCTCGTGCAGTTCAACTACCTGCCCGCGTTACGCGCTCAACTTGCTCTCGGTCACAACGACCCCGCGAAGGCAATCGAAGCCCTTGAGATAGCCGGTCCGTATGAGTTGGCTCTTGACATAGCCGCTTTCTCGAATCTTAATTTGTACCCAGTCTATGTGCGCGGACAAGCCTGTTTGGCAGCACATCGAGGCCGCGAAGCTGCAGCCGAGTTCCAGAAAATCCTCGATCATCGGGGACTTGTTTGGAACTCCATTGTCGGCGCACTCGCGCATCTGGAAATCGGTAGAGCCTATGTCATGCAGGACGACAACGGCAAAGCAAAGGTTGCATATCAGGACTTCCTCACCCTTTGGAAAGACGCCGACCCCGACATCCCCATTCTGAAGCAAGCCAAGGCGGAGTACGCCAAACTGCAGTAGAGAAGTCTAGATAATCGTTTCTAATCCAGCGCAAGCCATGGCGCAGGAATGCCATCCCGCCACGGAAGCTGTGAAGCCCGTGCTCGTGTGGAATCAATATCTGCTGCGAGTCACGATCCATTAGTCGTGGGCCTTGACAGGACCTTCGATCACCTCGGGCTTCTGGGGCTGTCTACCAAGGTTAACAATGCCGCATTAGGCACCGTAGTGTTAACCTCCCATCCTGCCCAGCCCCCCGTCGCAATGGCTCGACACGATCCGTTGCTAACCACATGAAAATCGGCTATCCTTGCGGCGTTTCACACGACCTGGAGTCGTCACGCGGTGGTCAGATTCAAACCCGACACTTCAGTTCAATCTGTCAACGACTCGGGGCATCGGTCCAAGGGAGTTGCACAGCCTTTAGGTAGGGAGTAAATGAACAAGCGCAGAAAGCAGTACACACAGGTGCCAGCACTCGCTGGCTATTTGACGTAATTGTGGTGCTGACGAGTTGTTCGCTCCTGTCGGCCAGTTCGGTGGCGGTAAACTCGCGGCCCACACTCATTCGTAAACTCTACAAAAAGGAGACATCTCATGCTTAGGAAATCTAAGACTCGAGTGATCTTGGGCGCCCTGATGGCCGCGGCAATCGTCTGCGCGGCACCCATGGCGCGTGCGGCGGACCCGTCCAACGTGGCCGGCTGGGTAAAGAATGGGAAGATGATCGGCACGGCGCCCGGTGACCTGTCGGTGCAGATCGCAATGTACATGAAGCTGCGGAATTCCGCGAGCCTGAAAGCGATAGCGACGGAGGTTTCCTCGCCCACGAGTAAGCAGTATGGGCATTACCTGACGACGCAAGTATTCGCTGAGCGCTTCTCGCCGAACGCCGCCGACGTCGATGCGGTCAAGGTACTGCTCGAGCAGGCCGGCATGTCCAATGTGTCCGTCGGCCCGCAGGGCGCTTACGTAGCCGCGACGGCGACCATCAGTCAGATCAAAGCTACCTTCCATGTGAGCCAGGACCTGTATTCCTACAAGGGCATGACGCTGCGCGCCAACAATGAGGAACCGACAATTCCCGCCGCGCTGGCTGGGAAGGTCCTGTTTATTGAGGGCCTCGACGACAGCGGGTTGCTCCGTCAGCCATTCCATCGGTCAGCCGTCCAGGGCAAGCTGGTGGCTCCGGCAAAAGCGACTTCCCCGTCCGTAACTCCGCCGCCGGTTGCAGCCGGCAACCCGTCTCCGTATTGCAACACTGATTTTGGTTCCAGTGCGCATGTGGCGACGCTGAGTACGGCGGCGGACGTGTACGGGGCCGCCATTCCCTGGTTGAACTGCGGATATACGCCGCAGCAGGTCCAGGCGGCGTATGGCCTGAATCAGGTTAAATACAATGGCAAAGGCGTAACCGTCGCCATCCTCGACGCCTTCGCCTCACCGACACTGCTGGCCGACGCCAATCGTTACTCGGCCCATCACAAGTTGCCAAAGTTGGTGCCGGGAGTTAATTTCTCGCAGATCATTCCGGCCGGTATTTACAACGTATCGCCGTCCAACCCCTGCGGCCCTTACGTCTGGTGGGGGGAGCAGTCGCTCGATATGGACGCAGTGCACGGCGCCGCGCCGGGAGCGAACATCCTCTTTATCGGCTCAAGTGACTGTGCCACGTCGCTCGACATCGCCCTCGAAAATGCGCTGTACAACCATTTGGCAGACGTCATTACCGACAGTTGGGGCTACAACGGCGAATCGATTGCGCCGGGTCAACAAGCGACCGACGACCAGGCGGCGATGGCGGCCGCCGCTCAAGGCATGACGGTGTTGTTCAGCTCCGGCGATGACGGCGACTTGGCGTCGGACAACGGTGTCGCCTCCGGCTCCTGGCCGGCCACCAGCGCTTGGGTTACCGGTGTCGGCGGCACCTCGCTCTGGATCACGGACTCCTCGACTGGGGTGAAGGCCGAATACGGCTGGGGCACCTATCGTGACTTGCTGACGGATGTCACCGTGCACAGCGCAACATCGGTCACGACCTCCGGCCTTGCGCAGACCACGGCCTTCGGCTACACGTTCGATGCCTTCTCGTTCTACGCGGGCTCCGGCGGCGGCATCAGCCTGCTCGAGTCGCAGCCCTCCTACCAGGCTCCGGGGGTGCCCGAATACCTGACCGTCTCGCTCAACCTCGCGAGCGCAGAGACCGAGACGCTGCCCAATCCTCACCGCGTCAGCCCCGACGTGGCAATGGTGGGTGATCCGTACACCGGGTACCTGTATGGCGAGACCTTCACGATTGCCGGCAACCCGATCTCCGACCATGGATGCAAGCCAATTTCCGCCACCGAGGAATATTGTGAGAACGGAATAGGCGGCACCAGCCTTTCATCTCCGTTGATGGCCGGCGTGCTTGCGGTCATGAACCAGTGGCGCGAGGCCAACGGCAATCCGGTGGTGGGGTTCGCCAATCCGCTTTTCTACAGCATTGGCAGCCGCGGCAACGGCGTTGATTTCAACGAGCCGCTCAACCAGATTGTGGCTCCCGCTGAGCCTGTGTCCGTCTTGCGCGGCTATGTCGCCTTTCCGACGAGGCTCCGGGTGGTCACGATCAACTCTGTGCCATTCCTGGTGGACACTACTCCGTTCCCAATTTTTGCGTGCGGCCTGACGGTCTGTCTCGGTTTGGATGATGTGTGGAACTATACCTCGCTGTCCCCGGGCACAATCCCAGCCACGCCCGCCGGCTACAACGACGTAACCGGCCTCGGTGTGCCCTACTTGCCGAAGCTTATCGGCGAACAATAAGCGAGGTCCGGCGTCTCACCGGGCTTCGCTTCACGGTGCTTTCGCAGGACGCGCTCGCTGCGTTAAGAGAGAGTGAGTTGTTTGCTGAGTTCTCATCTACCGCAACAACTCACCAGTTCGAGAAGGCCGCTCGATGTTCGAGCGGCTTTTTTGCGGATCACGACCCGACGCTGGTTACGCATAACTGTCGAAATCAGGATAGCGCAAGTGTGCGCCATCTGTTCGCCCCGTCAGCCGATGTTTCAACATTTGCCCTACAACGTCGATGGCGCCGAAGTAAGCCGCTTATTAAGAATCCGGGAACCGGACCTGTGAGGTCGTGCGCCTGCGCTAGTATTCCGCAGGTTAGAAAACGAGGGGTGCTTGCCCGGCAGTGATGGGGTGCCCGCGAAAAGGTTGGACCCGACCTTGCGGTGCAGACTCATCTTGGCTGCCACGGTGCGCGCAGTAATTTTTTGTTCTATCGTGACCTCATCGTGACCGAAAATTCTTGCTGAAAACGACGAGTCAGGTAAGCCATTTAAAATGTTGGCGTCCCCGACGGGATTTGAACCCGTGTTACCGCCGTGAAAGCACTGTGTCCTGAGGTAAGTTACTGAAACTGCGCAACACGGATGGCTACCAAAAGCGGTTTCAGTAGCGGTTGGAAGGGCTTCGTGGATCATAAATGGAGCAAGAACAGTGCTGGGACTCCATCCGCTGATTATGTCTCCACAACCAGATTACCAGCAATTGTCCGTGTGTGATCGGCTGCTCCGGAACTTCCTTTACACCTATGCACCTCAAGGATTTCGCTCGTTACGCCAGACGTAACCTTCAGGGATGCCCGGAAAATATCTTCCCGCTCTGCTGAAGAAACGAGTAAGCCTGATGTCGATGTTGTGGGATCTTTGGAAAGTTTGCGCGAGATCATTGAGCCTGTTGACCGCGACATCTATGGCGAATTTGAGGGAGAAGCAGGAGAACGCTTACGCGGTCACGACGAGACTGATTGGCCAGTTCTTGGAACAGCAGTGGCGCCGGATTGTGATATCGGAGCGAGGATGAGGACTTTTTCGCCATGGGTGTGGCAGTTTGGACAACAGGTCGCATTGAGATTCTCTTGAGGTCACGACCGTGCAGCGCTGAAACAAAAATTGACTATTCAAACTTCAAGCCTGAAATAACCTCTCTTCGTCCGCAAAAGCAGCTCGAAAGACCACTCCGGCCTAACTACACCATGAAACAAACCGGTGGTCTCGTGAAAGTCATTTATTAGCCAATACTGAAATAGCAACGGCATTTATTTCATTCATTGCTGCAACCTCGGCCGCGTCGTAGGCTCCATTTCACCAGAATTTTCTCGAATTGCGACTCGGCATGTTGACATGCTCCCATAAATATGGGAGCATGGCAGAATGAAGACAACGCTGGAAAT
>Ga0187783_10003127_pt1 | contig 12224 bp, 7 predicted proteins | sample 1015_SJ02_MP02_2_FD_132471 | JGI IMG/M metagenome (GOLD analysis project Ga0187783, IMG submission 132471) | Tropical peat soil microbial communities from peatlands in Department of Meta, Colombia - 1015_SJ02_MP02_20_MG | ecosystem: Environmental > Terrestrial > Soil > Wetlands > Peat | place... | reverse complement strand
AGAGCGGGCGTCAGAGCTCTGGCGCCCCTGTGACACTGGGCCGTTTACCGGACGTGCCGCTAGAAAGCCCTGCGTCTTGAGCCAGTCGATGACGCTTGTAACGCGGTCCGGACCAAACGGGCCCGTAAAAACCACATAGACCTCGCCGGTGGAACTCCGCCTGGGTATGACCGATACGGGCAAGCCGAGATCTTCGATTTTCTTGGCGGCTGCTTGCGCCCGTTCCTCGTGCTCGTATCGGCCGACCCACACATAGCTGGCCATGTGATCGTTCAAAGCGGGGGCCATGCTCTGTCCCGCTTGGGCGTACGATTTGTGCGGAGCCTTCGGTGCGTTCTCAGATGAGGCCCCTTGCGTATCGGAGGGTGGCTCGACCTTCTCCTCTCCGGGCGTGCCTGCCAGAACGTGTCTCACCGGCTTCGCTTCAGTCGGTACAGCCGCTGCGGGTTTTTCCTCCTTCGACTCTGCGCGTGCAGGCTCGGTGCTGGCCGTTTGAGCCGCAGATGTATCCGGGGCTTCGGGCGTAGCGGTATCCGGGCCTGAACGCGGCGCAGCGGGCTCGTTGTCTGGCTCAGCGGGCGTAAGCGAGAAATCAGGTGGCTTCGGCGCGGCCGGCGAGGGGGGCGGTGCCAGGATCTCTTGGGCCCTTTGCTTCAGTTCTGGCCAGCGCGTGCCGGCAAATGTGGCGCCACACAAAAGCAATACCACAAGAACCCACGCGAATACCGAGGCGCGCCGCTTGGGACGGGACGGGGAGAGGGCTGAAGAGCCGTACAGCGGATGCGAAGCAAAGGGCACCCCGTGACTGGAATGGTGCTGTGCGGTCACCAGAGAAACAGGTGGCGCTGCATTTGTAGGAGTTTTCAGAGCATTCCTTAGGTCCGCTACGGTCTGGAAACGCTTCGAAGGCTCCTTCTCGATACACTTCAGGATGGCCCGCTCGATGGACACGGGAATGGTCGGTTCAATCTCGTGGGGCGCGGCTGGCGCTTCTCGCATCTGTTTGAGCGCAACGGCCACAGCATTTTCTGCCTGAAAAGCCGGTGCCCCAGTGAACACCTCGTACAGAATCAGGCCGAGCGAATAGACATCGGTTCGATAATCAACCGATTTGCCGGCCACCTGCTCGGGCGCCATATATGCCGGCGTCCCAACCATGGAGCCGGTAAGCCGCGTGCCCGCCTCCATCGAGCGCGCGATGCCGAAGTCCATGATCTTGACGTTCCCCTGGGCGTCGATCATTACGTTCTCAGGTTTAAGATCGCGGTGTACGATCCCTTGGGCATGTGCCTCCTGGAGGCCGGAGCAAATCTGTTGAGCCAAATCGACCGCTTTGCGGACCGGAAGTCCACCAAATCGGTTCAGCACCGACCGTAGGCTCTCACCCTCGACGAACTCCATCGAAGTATAGGCAACGCCACCTAGGCGGTTGAATTCGTGGAGCCGGCAAACGTTCTTATGGGTGATCTTTCGGGCAAAGAGGAGCTCGTTCTTGAAGCGGTCCATCATAGCCTGGTCGGAGGCAATCTCCGGCTTCAACAGCTTCAAGGCTACGATTTCGCCAGTCTCGCGGTCGCGGGCCTTGTAGACGCTGCCCATGCTTCCGTGGCCGGCTTCGGCCAAGACGTCGTAGCGCTGCGAGAGCACCCCCAGGGCCTGCGAGCTCAGCCGATGTGCGGCATCCGACGGCACCGCTTGCAACTCCGGTCTGAGAACCGAGGCGGCGGGCAAATCAGTCAACAGAACCGTGTTCTGGTGCTCGATCCGCTCGTTGAGAGGCCTGAGGGGCGCTTTGGGATTGTCGGTTGAATTCATGGTTCTAGTACTCTCTCTTAGAGTATGTTGAGGAGCGGGCGGCTCGCTATGGTTGATCGACGGCATGTGAAGAAAGAGTATCTATAACCATCGGCCGGACCGTAAGAAACCGCGCCGAGAATTCTCTTGGCGACTGCCGCCCCTTATACGAAAATGAGTCACCTATCGGTATTGCCGCATTTCATATTCCCAGGAGACCTCCTTTGAGAATTTCAGTGATCGGTACAGGCTACGTAGGCCTGGTGACGGGCGCCTGCCTGGCAGAAATCGGACACGAGGTCGTTTGCACGGATAGTGATGCAGAGAAGATCAAAACTCTCGAGCTAGGCGGCATCCCGATCTATGAACCTGGCCTTGATCACGTCATCTCCAGGGCCCGCGAGCTGAAACGGCTGAGCTTTCGCGCAAATCCCGTGGACGCGGTCCGGGCAGGGGACGCCATCTTTATCTGTGTGGGCACGCCGCCCCTGCCGAACGGCGATGCCGATCTGAGCGCCATCGACCATGTGGCACGGGTGATTGCGACAGAATCGACGTCTCCGAAGCTTGTCGTCGAGAAAAGCACGGTTCCGGCACGAACCGGTCAAGAGCTCAAGCGGGCTTTGTCGGTCTACGGCCGGAAGTCCCAGGTCTCGTTTCGCGTCGCTTCGAACCCGGAGTTCCTGCGCGAAGGGACTGCCGTCGAGGACTTCCTCCATCCGGACCGCATTGTGGTGGGCGTGGAAAGTGAGTCTGCAGAGCGCCAGCTCAAGGAGATCTACCAGCCGGTTCTCGACCGCCAATTCAATTGCCCGGTCCACCGCAACGCTTGCCCAGACAGGAAAGCGCCGCAATGGCTGGTCACAACGATTAACAGTGCCGAGCTGATTAAGCACGCATCGAATTCGTTTCTGGCACTGAAGATTTCCTACGCCAATATGGTGGCGGATCTGGCCGAGAAGCTGGGAGCCGATGTGGAAGAGGTGGTGCGTGCCATGGGCTTGGATCCGCGTATCGGGCGAAGCTTTCTCTCAGCCGGACTCGGCTTCGGTGGATTTTGTCTGCCAAAGGACTTGCAGGCATTCGTCCATCTTGCCGAGCGCTCGGGCGTGGATTTCACCATGCTGCGCGAGGTGGACAAAATCAACAAGCGCCGGATCGACCGCTGTGTGGAAAAGTTGCGCAGTGCCCTTTGGGTGGTGCGCGGCAAGCAGGTGGGCGTGTTGGGGCTCGCCTTTAAACCCAATACGGACGATATTCGCTTCGCGCCGGCCATTGATCTGGTGAATCAGTTGCTTTCCGAAGGGGCACGCGTGCGTGCCTACGACCCGCAGGCCATGGAAAGAGCGCGCGCGACCCTGCCCCAGATCGAATATGCAAAGTCGGCTTACGATGCGGCCACTGACGCAGAGGCACTGCTCATTGCCACCGAGTGGGACGAATTCCGTAAGCTCGATTGGCCTCGAGTTCGAGACGTCATGGCGCGGCCTCTCATCATCGATGGTCGAAACCTATTGTCGCCCGGCGAGATTAGAAGCCTGGGCTTCGAATATCGTTCCTTCGGCCGGCCGGACTGATTTTAACAGACGCCTGCGACTTAGCTCGTTCGCCCGGTCGAGGCAACCTGCTGTCGGAAGAACTCGAACGTAATCTTCAGCCCTTCTTCCAGACCCACGCGGGGCTCCCAATCGAGCAAGCGACGTGCCTTGGTGATATCCGGGCAGCGTTGCTTCGGATCATCCTGGGGCAACGGATGAAAGATGATCGGCACGCTGGATCCGACCAGAGCTCGCACACGTTCCGCAAATTCGAGAATCGAGATTTCCTGAGGATTGCCAATGTTAACGGGCTCGTGCTCGTTTGACTCGAGCAGCTTATAGATGCCTGAGATCAAGTCGGAAACGTAACAGAAGCTGCGCGTCTGTTTGCCATTCCCGTAGACCGTGATGGGTTCCCCGACCAGGGCTTGGTACATGAAATTCGGCAGCGCTCGGCCGTCATTCAGGCGCATTCGCGGCCCATAGGTGTTGAAGATCCGCACGATGCGCGTGTCCATCCGGTGGTAGCGGTGGTATGCCATCGTGAGGGCTTCGGCAAATCGCTTCGCCTCGTCGTACACCCCACGCGGTCCGATCGGATTCACGCGCCCCCAGTAGGTCTCTGGCTGCGGGCTTATCTCTGGATCGCCGTAGCACTCCGACGTAGAGGCCAGCAGAAACTTCGATCCTTTGGCCTTGGCCAGTCCCAGCGCATTGTGCGTTCCAAGCGCCCCCACCTTCAGAGTCTGGATGGGCAACTTTAGATAGTCGGGTGGGCTGGCAGGGGACGCAAAGTGCAGTACCGCATCGACCGGCCCCGGCACGTCGATATATTGCGACACATCCTGTTTGCCAAACTGGAACCTTGCGTGTGAAAGCAAATGAGAGATGTTCGAGTCGGCACCAGTAACCAGGTTATCGAGGCAAACCACCTCCCATCCCTTTTCGATAAGGAAGTCACAGAGATGAGAGCCGAGAAATCCCGCCCCGCCGGTTACGATCGCACGCAAATTCGAGACCCCCCTCCCCGGTGAACTCCCGGTTGTGATCCCATTATCCATGAAAGACAGCCCCTGCACCTAGCTCAGCGTCCAGCACTTACGGGCAAAATCTAAATGCCTTTTACGGATCGACTGACCGTGTCAGTTGCCTGATACGCCATGGCGCTGCTTCATTTCGTCACACCGGGGTCCGGTTTCGTGTTCTAAATGATTAGGGCAGGTTTGTTCGACATCAAAGCACGGGTCTGAGGAGCTCGTATGGGAAACCGCGCCGGCTACTGGCTTGCACTCTGTCTTGCCACGGTCGCCTGCCTGGCGGACGCGGCCTGCACCGGCACGCCCCCCTCGTTCCATATGGTCACGCTCACCCCTAAAGGGCCCGTCGCTGTTGCCAGCGGGGGTACGCAGGTCATCACCGCGCAGGTGCTCAACGATTCCTCCGGCGCGGGCGTAAACTGGGCACCACCCGCCCACGGAACCCTCACAGCCGTGACGACTACATCAGCCACCTACAATGCTCCCGTTGTCGCGCCCGGCACGTCGGTTTCCGACACGGTCAAAGCCACTTCGATCACCTTTCCCAATCAGTCCGCATCGCTTTCCATCACCGTCCAGGGAGCGCCGGTGATCTCGACAACTTCCTTGCCCTCCGGCAATCAGGGAACCCCCTACAGCGGCACGGTTAGCGCCACCGGCGGCGTTGCTCCTTTCACCTGGTCGGTTTCCTCCGGTTCGCTTCCAACGGGCCTTTCTCTCGGCGCTAGCACCACCAATTCAGTGACGATAACGGGAACCCCGAGCACGCAAGGATCCTTCAATTTCACGATCAAAGTTACTGACTCAAGCGGCGCCTTCGGCACCCAGCCCTTGAGCATTACGATCAACGCGCCGCTGCCGCTCAAGGTTACGACAACGTCGCTGCCGGACGGCGTTTTGAACGCTGCTTATCCGGCCACCACGTTGCAGGCCACAGGTGGTGTCCCCCCGTTTAGCTGGACGCTCACTTCGGGCAGCCTGCCGACGGGACTTACTCTAGCCACCGACGGCGGAATCAGCGGCACGCCGACGGCTACGGGAACTTTCGACTTCACCGTCCAGGTGTCTGACTCCGAGACGCCTGCCATGACCGCCACCGCCAGTCTGAGCATTGCGGTGAACAACCTCGGTCCGCTCAACGGAAACTACAGCTTTCAGTTGAGCGGCTTCAATGCGAGCGGAGCCGTCGCGGTGGCCGGGAGTTTTGCGGCCGATGGTCTTGGCAACATTTCCAACGGCGTCGAGGATTTCAATTCCACATCCGGTGCGCCGATAAATCAAACCTTCACAGGAACGTATACACTCGGAAGCGACAATCGGGGCACACTGACGTTTGCAAGCCTGTCGGGATCGCCGACCTACGCCTTTGCGATCGATGCAACCGGGTCTCACGGGCGCATGATCGAGTTCGACTCAAGCGGCATCCGCGGATCGGGTCAGATCGAGAAGCGAACGGTAAGCACCTGCGTGGCCAACACGCTCAGCGGGCCGTACGCCTACGGTCTGGCGGGCAATGCCGTTTCCAGCACGCTTACAGCGGCGGGCCCCGTCGTTGTGGTCGGCAGCTTCACCGCAACGCCGCCGGCCGGAATGGGCGCAGGCAGTATCGGTACCGGCGAATCCGATTCCAATCTGCCGAGCGGCATCACGCAGGGAGATCAGACCGTGTCGGGCTCCTACCAGACGACTTCGCAGAGCACGCGTTGCTCCATGTCGCTTATAGAGAAGATCGGAACAACGAATTTCAGTGTCTACCCGGTGTCCTTTTCAGAAGCCTTCCTGGTTGAGACCGATCAGGTAAATTCGAATGAACCTTTGTTGCTGTCGGGCAAGCTTCTTCAGCAAACGGGAGCCCCGTTCACCGGCATCGGTGGCAGCACCTTCACGGCCACGAGCGTCGGCGGGCTGACCGGTCAATTCCTCTCTGGAGCCACCTACGTTCCCGACCTGGCCCTCGTCTTGCTCGCGGGGTCTGGCTCGGCGAGCTACACGATTACGCTTGTCGACAATCGCGCCGGAACCATCACCGCGTACGCCCCGACCGGCGCAACCTTCGTTAACCCAGATCAGTTTGGCCGAATCGACTCGGGCATTAGTTCGCCGGTTTCTCCGATCCTCTACATCATCGGTGAGAACGAGGCCTTCTGCATCGGTGAGATCGTGGGCAATCCCTTTTTCGGAATCCTGGAGCCCCAATCTCCGACTCCCTTCGCGATCACGGCTTCCGAGCTCAATGCATCCTTTGCGATGGGGACTTCGTACCCGGCGACGTCCGCAGTGGCCGATCTCTCCGGAACACTTACCTTGGCCAACACGTCGGCAACGGCAGGCACAATCAATGGAACGCAGGATCAGAGCACGTCGAGTGCAAACACCGCAGCTCAAACCGTTACAGGCACCTACGCGAACTTGGTTTCCGCAGCCGGGAGCGGCATCGTTACACTGACGGCGCCCACCTCTTTCAGCGGCCAGTTCCTCGCAGTCTCGTCGAGCAAAATCGTCCTCTTGACCACCACGGCAGGCAATTCCGAGCCAGTCCTAATCTATTTGGGAAACTGCGAGAATACCTGCGGAGAGGACTGAGGCTTCCGCGTTTTCTAGTACGCCCACCGCATGAGCACCGATCCCGCCGTATAGCCAGCGCCCACGGCGACCATGAGCACCAAATCGCCCTTGCGCAGACGCTTTTGCTCTACCGCATCAACCAATCCCAGAGGAATCGTCGCTCCCGTCGTGTTTCCGTAACGGTCGATATTGACAATCACCTTGGAATCATCCACTCCGAGTCGCTCCTGCATGGCGCGAATGATGCGCAGATTGGCTTGGTGGGGGACGACGAGTGTGAGGTCGCGGCTCGTCAATCCGTTCCGTTCCAGCATCTGACAAGCCAGCTCGGCCTGCCGCCGCACCGCGTACTTAAACACCTGCTGGCCTTCCTGGTGAACATAGTGCATGCGCTTGGCTACCGTCTCCATCGAGGCCGGGTGCAGCGATCCGCCTCCTGGCATGTACAGGTTGCATCCGCCCGAGCCATCAATGTCATGGGCAAAATCGAGTATGCCCTCTGAATCGGACGTGGTGTGCTCAAGCAGCACCGCTCCGGCACCGTCGCCGAACAGCACGCACGTGGCACGGTCTTTGAAATCAAGAATCGAGGTCATCACGTCAGTGCCGATGACGAGAACCTTGTGGTGCGACCCGGCAGCGACAAACTGTGCTCCGACCGTGAGCGCGTACGCGAATCCGGAGCAGGCAGCCGAAAGGTCAAATCCCCAAGCCTTGTTGGCACCCAAGCGGTCCTGGATCAGACACGCTGTGGCAGGAAAGAGCATGTCCGGGGTGACGGTGGCAACGATGATCATGTCGATCTCGTCGGCCGAAACACCCTCCATCGCCAGCAGCTTCCGCGCCGCTTCGGTGCCCAAGTCCGACGATCCCACCCCGGGGTCAGCGTAGCGGCGCTCCCGAATGCCGGTCCGAGTCCGGATCCATTCATCGTTCGTATCCACGATCTTTTCAATATCCGCGTTGGTGACAACTCGAGGGGGGACGTATCCGGCGACTCCTGTAATCTTAGCGGCGATCGGCCTGCTCATTTCTCTCCTTGTCGTCACAACAGCTCGCGATTGTATGCAATCCCCCACGGCGGTGACAAGCAAAACACCACCTTTTTGTGCGGTTGCCGTTCTTTTTCTCAAACGCCGATTGAGGCATGATGAGAGATCATGTTCTCGAGCGAAAGAACGCGCTGGATTTGCGAGCGGGCACGCGGCTTTGGCTTCGACCTGTGTGGCGTAGTCACCCTGAGGGAGGGCGGTCACCCCTTCAGCGATAACGAGACTTCAAACGAGCTCGCTCGTTTGCCCGAATGGCTTGCTCGCGGCTATGCCGGCGAGATGAAGTATCTGCACGATCCGCGCCGCGCCGATCCCCGGCGCATCCTCGAGAACGCGCGCAGCCTGATTGTCGTAGCCATAAACTACTACGCGCCGTCACCAAACACAGCCCCGGAAGAAGAGGCTCCCCGCGCATGGATTTCGCGTTATGCCCGGGGTGAGGACTACCATCGAGTGATCGAGCGACGGTTGCGGGCGCTCATTCAAGAAATGCGAGCTCACTTTTCTGAACCTTTCGAGGCCCGCGCCTATGTGGACACCGGCCCGATTCTCGAGCGCGTGGCCGCGAAATACGCGGGATTGGGTTGGCTTGCCAAGAATACTTGCCTGATCAATGCGCAGCTCGGATCGTGGCTCTTCCTCGGCGTTGTGATCACAACACTGCCTCTGGAGGCAACGCTCGCGCCAGGTGCAGCTCCCCCCGCCGACCTCTGCGGAAGCTGTACGCGGTGCTTGGATGCGTGTCCGACGGGGGCATTTCCACAGCCCTACGTCCTCGATGCACGCCTCTGTATCTCGTATCTCACCATTGAGCTGCGCGGTTCGATTCCCGAAAAGCTACGGCCGAAAATGGGCCACGCCGTGATCGGGTGCGACATCTGCCAGGAGGTCTGCCCGTGGAACCGCAAGGCTCCGGTGACACACTTAGCCTCCTTCCAACCCCGTGCGGCGCTCTTGGCGCCGGAGATCGAGCGCCTGGCATCGCTTTCTCCCCAGCAATTCAGCATTCTGTTTCGCGGCAGTGCAGCAAAACGGGCCAAATGGCGTGGCCTGGTACGGAACGCCTGCGTGGCGCTTGCCAATTCGGGAATCGAGCGAAGCTGGCCGGCGTATCGACGCGTCGAGCAACTGCTGAATACCCTGGCTGCGTCTGACGACCCCCTCGTTGCGGAGCACGCACGCTGGGCTCTGGCACGGATTTCCGACGGGCCCATCGACCAGACTCACCCCGTGGCGGTTTAGTTCAAAAACCCAATAGACATGGCAACGCCGTGTTTGCCATACTCTCCCGTTTGAACGGCTGCCCTTTGATCTTCTGGGAGTGAGCCGCAATTCATCACCCGGGAAAAACTCGATGAACGCAATTTGCAGATGGCTTCTATCCGCAATCATTTTCCTCTTGGCCGGTGCGGGCGCTTCGCGGCTGTTTTCCAGGGAAGCACCTGCTCGGACTGCTCAGAAGGCCTCCAGTTCTCCAGCGCAGGAAGGCTCCCTTGAGCGAGGACGCTATTTGGTTGAGAACGTGGCGATGTGTGAGGAATGCCACACCCCCCGCGACGCCAAGGGAAATCTCGACGAGTCTCGGCGGCTCCAGGGAGCGGCCATTTGGATTGTCCCCGTACATCGCACGACGAACTGGGCCAATCGGGCGCCGGCTCTGGCCGGTTTTGAGGAGTTCACAGAGGAACAAGGTGAGCAGATTCTGGAAAAGGGGATAGGTCCGAACGGGCTCGAGCTTCAACCGCCGATGCACATCTACCACATGACCCATGCAGATGCGCAAGCGGTGATGGCATACCTGCGCTCTTTGTCCGGTGCGTATCCTCAGACGCAGTAGGCCGGCCGGGGTCACGGAGTCGTAACACGCCCGTAATAGTTGTCGTATATCGTCGCCCGCCTCAGGTCCTCTATGGCAAAGCAAGCAGTGGCTGACGCCAACCAGTTCTTTAATCGCTATTTTTCGTGGATGCAGTTTAACCGACGCGTCCTCGAAGAGGCTCATGATCCGGGTAATCCCTTGCTCGAGCGGGTCAAATTCCTGGCCATCACCGCGAGCAATCTGGACGAATTCGTCGAGGTGCGCGTCGCGGGATTGATGCAGCAAGCCGAGCACGGGAACCGCGACCCGGGCCCCGACGGGCGAACGCCGGCCCAAGTGCTCGTCGAGTTGACGAAGCAGATTCACAAGTTCGTCGAGGACCAATACCGCTGCTGGCGCGAGGAACTGGTGCCTGCGCTCGAATCGGAATCCATCCGGGTTCTCAGTCTGCGCCAATTGCGGCCCGAGGCGCGCGAGCGAATCGAGAATTTCTACAGCAAAGTCGTGGAGCCACTCCTTACACCGGTGACCGTGGACCCGGCGCATCCTTTCCCCCACGTCTTGAACAAGGCTCTCTGCCTGGCATTTCTGATCCGGAAAATGCGGCGCGGCGCCGAGATCCGTCTTGGCGTTGTAACGGTGCCGCGCGCCCTGCCGCGTCTCGTGCGCCTGCCTTCACCCGAGGGCAGCGCCGAATATATTTTCTTGCACGACATCGTTCACGCCTTCGCCAATCGGCTCTACCACGGATACGAAGTCCTCTCGGCGGCGGCCTTTCGCGTGACGCGCAATAGCAACCTCTATTTAGAGGAAGAGGAATCCCGCAGCATTCTGGAATCGGTTGACATGCAGCTTCATTTGCGCCGGAAGGGATCGGCAGTCCGCTTGGAAATTGAGTCAAGCGCCAAGCCCGAGATTGTCGAACGCCTTCAGGCCAATTTCCATTTGGCTCCCGGAGGGATCTTTCCGATCAATGGCCCGATCAATCTCTCCCGCATCTCTCATCTCTACGATGAGACAGCCCGGCCCGATCTGAAATACAGGCCCTTTCAGCCCCGCGAGCTGGTTCTAAAGCCGGGCTCGTCGTCGATCTTCGAGCAGGTGCGTGGGCGTAGCCTGCTGCTACACCATCCGTACGATTCCTATCAAGCCGTGGTGCGGTTCATCGAGAGTGCCGCGCAAGACCCCGCTGTCCTCTCGATCAAGCAGACACTCTATCGCACCAGCGAAAACTCACCGATTGTGCGCGCCTTGATCGAGGCAGCGGCAAAAAAGGAAGTTGCGGTCGTCGTCGAACTCAAGGCGCGCTTCGACGAAGCTTCGAACATCCGTTGGGCTCAGAATCTCGAGGAAGCCGGTGTGCAGGTTTTTCACGGGGTGGTCGGCCTGAAAACGCACTGTAAGCTCGCTCTGGTTGCCCGCCGCGAACCCGACGGCCAGATTCGCCGCTACGCTCACCTCGGCACGGGGAACTACAATCCCTCCACCGCGCGCTTCTACACCGATCTGAGCTTGTTGACGAGCGACCCTCATCTGACTTCTGCCGTCCACCACGTCTTCAATTATTTGACTGCTCATTCCGAGCGGCCGCACTACACGCCGCTTTTTGTCGCGCCGTTGAACCTCGGCCGAAGCTTCCTGAGCTTGATTCATCGCGAGACGGCTCACGCCAAGGCGGGGCAGCCCGCCTTCATCTTCGCGAAGTTCAATTCCCTGCTCGATCAAAAGATCATCGAGGCGCTCTATCGCGCTTCGCAGGCTGGCGTACGGATCGAGTTGCTCGTTCGCGGCGCGTGTGCGTTGCGGCCCGGCATCCGCGGACTCAGCAGCCGCATTCGTGTGCGCAGCGTGATCGGACGGTTCCTTGAGCACAGCCGCATCTTTGTCTTCGGCAACGGGGGCCGAACGGATGTCTACCTGGGCAGCGCCGACTGGATGCAACGCAACATCTACGAGCGCGTGGAAGTGATCTTTCATTTGAAAGACCCTGCGCTGTGCAACCAGATGTTCCTAGAGGTGGTCGCGCCCTATCTTGCCGACACCGAAAAAACTCGCATCCTCATGCCCAGCGGCGAGTACGTTCGGCGCGACGCCGTGCGTCCGTTGGCCCGGGCCGACAACGGACACCATTTCAACGTACAGGAGTTTCTCATCAATTTTGCAGAGAGCCGTCAGAATCTCGATTCTCTCCCGCCGTTGCCCGCCTTCATGAAGGTTCGGCCGTCTGCCCTTATGGCCACAAAATCCGCTTGATCCGCCGTTCATCCCGATTCGGCAGGACTCCTCTGTATAATCGCCTGCCATGGAAGGATGGCTCGAACGAACCATCAACTGGTGGCTCGCGCCGGAAGTCTCCGATGAGCGACATCCCGGGCATCTTTGGCCTCGCTGGATTTTCCTGCGCGCTTTGGGACTGATT
>Ga0187783_10003126_pt1 | contig 12225 bp, 11 predicted proteins | sample 1015_SJ02_MP02_2_FD_132471 | JGI IMG/M metagenome (GOLD analysis project Ga0187783, IMG submission 132471) | Tropical peat soil microbial communities from peatlands in Department of Meta, Colombia - 1015_SJ02_MP02_20_MG | ecosystem: Environmental > Terrestrial > Soil > Wetlands > Peat | place... | reverse complement strand
CGGCTTGGCGAGAGTCTAAGCTCTCTCCAAAAATTTGACGCGCCCCTCGACCTTGCCACCACCAGTTCGCTCGAGGCTTTGCAAGCCTACCGCTCCGGGCTTACCCTCTACCGCTCCGGAAAGCGTCGCGAAGCGATCCCGTTTTTCGAAAGAGCTGTCGAACTCGACCCTCAGTTTTGCTCCGCCTACGACCTGCTCGGCAGAGCGCAACACAGCATAGGCGATAGCCAGGAGGCGACGGTCAATTTCAAGCGAGCCTTCGCGCTCAAGGATGGCCGCCTTACGCAGGAGGAAAATTTTCAAACTACCGCGCTCTACTATTCGGCCATTACCGGCAATCTAGAAAAATTAGCCCCGGTCGTGCTTTTGTACCGCCAAGTCTACCCGCGCAGCGTGGATGCCGCCAATCTCCTAGGTATCACCTACGCCCAGATGGGCAAAACGGCCGAAGCCCTACAAGAGTTCCAGTGGGCCATCGCTCATTCTCCTGTGCCTTCCGCTCAGTACAATTCCAACGCCAGCCAGGCTCTGATTATCCTTGGCCGCTTTGACGATGCCAAAAAACTGCTCGACCAATGGCACCAACAGGGCTCCTTCACTCCGTTTCAGTTGAAGTTGCGTTACCGCCTCGCTTCCATCGAGCACGATACCGCTACCATGGAGCAGCTTGCTCGCGAAACTTCCGTCGACGATTCGCCCTGGGTCCGTCTCCAAATGCAGATGGCATTCCTTCGCGGCGACGTCGCGACAATTCGCACCCTCAGCGACGCTCTGGTCAGTCGCCAGAGGAAGGCCAACCACATGGAAAACGTTGCCGATGAGCTCGCCTACCACGCCGGGGAGGAGGCCTATCTTGGGAACTATGACTTAGCCCGCAAGCTGTGCGCGCAGGCCGCCGAAGCCGGGAATACTTCCGGACTTTTTTCGTGCGCCCGCGCTCTCGGGCAGGCCGGGGACACATCCCGCGCGGAGGCACTCGCCGCGAAACTGAACGAGCTGTCCCCCGAAAATCCTTTTGAGCAGAAGGTTTTGCTTCCCATCCTTTACTCCACTATCCAGCGAACGCGGGGAAATCTTAGGGCCGCAGTGGACTTACTCTCGCCCATCACGGGTCCGAATGTCGTGCTCTTCTACAATCGAGCTTGCGCCTATATGGCCGCGGGAGATCAGGCCAAGGCTATTGCCGACTTCCAGAGCGTCATTGACAATCCGGGTTTGCCGGACTGGGAACCCTTTAAGCCGCTTTCCCAGCTCGGTCTGGCGCAGGCCTACGCGAAGCAAGGCGACTCCGAACGCAGCCGCAAAGCCTACGATGATTTCTTTGCAACTTGGAAGGACGCAGACCCTACAATCCCGATACTTCGTCAAGCCAAAGCCGAATACAGGAAACTCACCACACCCGCACCTGCTGCTGTTTCACCACTAGGGGCACAGCGATAGCCTCGTTTTCCGTGGTACTAACTCGATAGAATCGCCGCGCGGGCCTTGTTGCCGGACAGGGATGAGTTGCGAGTCAAAACCGTATACGGACGGCTGGCCTATAGGGTCGGCCAAAGATCCCGCGAGATCGGACTTCGGATGGCGTTAGGCGCTGGCCAAACCGACGTGCAACTGATCTTAAAAAGGGAGATCGTCCCTGCCGGCGTCGGGATTGTGGCGAGTGTGCTGTTCTCTGCATCCACAGCCTCGATGATGGCCGCTTTCCTCTACCGCGTTCGGCCGCATGATCCAGGCGTATTCCTGGCCGTGCCCTTGCTGTTACTGACCGTCGCTGTTTTGGCCAGCTACCTTCCCGCGCGGCGAGCGGCCAGGATGGACCCCGTGGTTGCGCCGCGCCAGGCCTGAGAAGCTGACCCGAGTCAGCCGGATAGCCGCTTAGAGAGACAATCTCAGGTGGAACGACTTAGGTTGGGTCAGCGCCGCGTACCCCAGCCGCGAAAGGGTGCAGCCATGTCCGGAGTCCTTCACGCCGGTCCAGGCCAGCGTGGGATCCAAGTAATCGCAGCGATTCATGAACCAAGTGCCGGTTTCTATCTGATTGCCAATCCCGACGGCGGCGTCGAGGTCCGAGGTCCAGATGGAGGCGGTTAAGCCGTAGTGGCTATCATTCATCAGGTGTATGGCCTCGGCATCGTCTCGCACTCGCATGAGTGGTGCCACCGGTCCGAAGGTTTCTTCCCTCATGGCACGCATTCCGTGATTGACGTCCACCAGAACCTGCGGGGCAAGATACGGCGTGCCGTCCTTACTTTGGGGAAACCTTCGACTGTCAATTAAAGGCCTGGCTCCTTGGGAAATCGCTTCCGCTACCTTTTCCCGAATCGAGGCAGCCGCCCGTTCATGAACAACCGGTCCCAAGGTGGTCTCCGGATGGAGCGGATTATCCAACACGTATCGGTAGGTGAGTTCGACAAATCGATCGACAAATTCTCTCCACACCTTCTGATGGACGTAGATCCTTTCCACGGCACAGCAGGACTGCCCCGAATTGAAAAAGACCCCCTCGACCAGATGCTCGGCGGTCTGCTCGAGAAAAGCATCCGCCCGGACGTAGGCCGGATCCTTTCCGCCCAGTTCGAGGCCGGTGCCAATGAATCGCCTGCCCGCGGCCTGCTGCACGGCGTGTCCGCCATCCACCGATCCGGTGAAGGCGACAAAGTCGACGCGCGGGTCTCGAATCATCCGCTCTACCTGCTCATGGGCTAGACAGAGGACCTGAAAAACACCCTGGGGAAGTCCGGCCTGTGCGAAGGCCTCGGCATAGCTTTCAGCGACCAGGGGGGTTTGGGCAGCGGACTTTAGAATCACCGCATTTCCCGCCATGATGGCGGGGACGACGACGTTGACAGAACACAGGTACGGGTAGTTCCAGGGCATGAGGGCCAAAACCAAGCCTACGGGGTCACGACGGATGAAGCGCCGAAAGTTGTCTTTCGGCTCGATGGCGATATCGGCCAGCTCGGTTTTCGCGATCTCAATCATATACAGGGCACGTTCCTGGAAGCCGCGCTCGATCTCCATCGGACTGAAACGCAGAGGACGCCCTATCTGCCAGGTAAGTTCGGTCCCGAGTTGCGCCGCTTGTTTCACCAGGTGGGCGACCATTCGCCGGCAAATGGCAGCTCGCTCGGGGACGGGCACGAGCTTCCATTCGCGCTGCACCCTCCTGGCCTTGGCGAGTTTGGACTCGACCTCTTGGTCGGATGCGAGTGGTCGTTCCACGTAGATGGAGCCGTCGACCGGGCTGATGGTCCGAATTGGGGAGGTCGCGGCGGTCACATGCTCTCCATCGGGGGCTTCATTCCGGGGTCACATACGCGGCGGTTATGCCGCCGTCGACGAGGAACTCGGTCCCGGTCACGAAGGAAGATTCGTCCGATGCCAAGAACAAGGCGGCCTGCGCAATCTCCTTTGCCTCCCCAAAGCGGCCGAGAGGAATATGGACCAGTCTTCGCTGGCGTTTCGCTTCCGTGTTCAGGAACTTCATCAGCAACTCAGTCCGCAGAGGTCCTGGGCAGAGCGCATTGACTCGAATTCTCTCGCGCGCGTGCACCACCGCAAGCTCCCGGGTCAAGGCCAGCACGGCGCCTTTGCTGGCCGTATAGGCGACCTGCGCGGTTGCCGCTCCCAGCAAGGCCACAAACGAGGCGGTGTTGACAATCGAGCCTCCCCCGGAGCGGCGCAGAGCAGGAATCCCGTACTTGCAGCCAAAGAAGACTCCTTTGGCGTTGATATTCATGGTAAGGTCCCAAATCTTTTCTTCCGTGGAAATGGCATCGTCGTCCTGGCTGTGCATGATACCCGCATTGTTGAAAAGCACGTTGAGTTTGCCAAACTGCTTTTCTGCCGCCGTGATCATCTGCTGGCAGTCGTTGGCCCGCGAGACGTCGGCGTGGACAAACAAAGCTTTGCCTCCCTGCCCTGCGATGGCGGCGACTGTTTCGTGACCGCCTTGGTCCTCCACATCCGCCACGACCACCGAGGCACCCTCTTGGGCGAACAACAGCGCCGTCTCACGACCGATACCACTGGCAGCTCCGGTGATCAGAGCAACCTTATCGTTGAGCCTCAAGATGTCTCCATCCTTTCGTTCAAGCTTGTGGACGGCGATGTGCGCGCATCAGATCCGTTCAAAATATCGCTTCCGTTCCCAGTCGGTGACCGCACTCTCAAACATCTCGTGTTCGGTGCGGAAAAAATGTGCATAGTGCTCGACTACGTCTTCGCCGAACGCGCGCTTGGCAAAGTCACTGTTCGCGAAAAGGCCAGTCGCCTGCGCCAGGGTCTTGGGCACGCGATCTACTTCCGTTGCCCGATAAAGGTCCCCTGCGATCGAGGGCGGGGGATCTACCTTCTGGACAATTCCGTTCAATCCCGAAGCCAGGACGGCAGCAATCGCCAGGTAGGGATTACAGTCCGCTCCCGGGATCCGGCATTCGATGCGAAGACTCTGGCCTTTTCCCACGACCCGGAACCCGGCAGTGCGGTTATCGTGGCTCCAGGCAATGCGCGTTGGCGCCCACGACCCCTCCACATAGCGCTTGTAGGAATTCACCGTGGGCGCGTAAAACACCATGACTTCCGGCACGTGGCGAATCCAGCCTCCCAGGAACCAGCGGAACAGGCTCGAACACTTCACCGGGCCAAATTGCTCGTCCCCCACAAAGGCGTTGACCCCGTCTCGCCATAAGCTGAGATGAATGTGACAGCTGGATCCCGCCTGTGCCGTGGCCACTTTTGCCATGAAACTTACGCTGATGCCCATTTGCTCCGCGACTTCCTTCAGACATTGTTTATAGATGGCATGACGGTCCGCCATCTCCAGGGCTCCGGCATGGCACACATTGAGCTCGTGCTGCCCAGTGCCGAATTCCCCCTTGGAACTTTCGACCGGAACTCCGGAGGACTTGAGATGATGGCGAACGGCCGCGGTAAAGGTTTCGTTGCGCGTGCCTTGCAGAATGTGGTAGTCCTCCGAATACCAACCCGCCTCTTGCAATCCGGCATAGCCCTGCGCCGCCGCCTCGCGATAACTGTTCGAAAATAAGTAGTATTCGAGTTCCGAGGCCACGACGCTCACCAACGACAGTGCCTGCGCCTGGGCCACTTGACGTCTCAGAATCGAGCGCGGCGCAACCGTGAGCAGATCCTCTGTCTTTTCACTCTGGACATCACAAAGCACCAGGGCAGTTTTCTCGATCCAACTCGCTAAACGCAGCGTATCCCGGTCGGGCACCAGATGAAAGTCGCCATAACCCCGCTCCCAGTTGGCAAAGCGGTAGCCCGCGACGGGTGTCATCTCCATATCGTTCGCCAATAAGTAGTCGCATGCGTGGGTGCCGTGGTGGCATACGTTTTCGAGGAATACCTCACCATCGAAGCGTTTGCCGAGCAATCGGCCGTAGTGATCGGTAAAGGCGACGATCACCGTCCGAACCTGGTCATGCTGAACCAGTTCTTTGAGCTCTTCGACACTCAACATCCGCGACACTTGGGCTTTGCTATCAGGCAACGGATCCCCAGACACTCAATGGTAATATGCGCGCCATGCCGCCGATAGCGGAAAGCGCGCTTGTCCTGTACTGGCCGAACACTCCTAGTTGAGATCCGAGTGGGAGTTTCTCGGGCCCTCCCAGTTGGGCCGGTACATCTTGTGCTTGCCACTGGCTAAATGCAGCAGAAACAACAACCCCAGAACCGAAACCGTGCCCCATCCCGCGCGCACATTCGGCGGCATCACCATGATGATGGAGATAAACACCGTCCACACCACCGCCAGAACGTTGACGGCATTGCTCGCTCCGCCCAGATGCCAGGGTCCTCGTTTGCTTATCCAAACGCTTTTCTTGCGCCAACCGAGGTACACCGGAGCGATGTAGGCAAGGTAAAAACCGATGACACTGATGGAGGTGACGACCGAATACGCCCCACTATAGAGCATGGCCGCAAATGCCAAAGCCGCCGATAACCATATTGCGTTCACTGGTGTCTTAAGCCTGGCGTTCACGCGACCCCAGATGGACGCGAGCGGCATCCCCTGATCGCGAGCCAGAGCAAACAGAGACCTTGACACAGAGGTGACCGCAGCCAGTCCACAAAACCACATGGCCAGAACGGTAAGCGCCAGCACGCTGCCGGAAGCGCGGCTGCCCAATCTCAGCCGTACGATCGTCAGCACCGCCGGCAGCGGATTGCCACTTCGATCGGTGGTCTGTAACACCTGGGCGATATTGGGGATTGCCAGGGTCAGAGACAAAATCAGAATGTAACCAAAGATGCCGGATACGATCACCGACAAGACCATCCCCCAAGGCGCGTGGCGTCGCGGATCGACGGTTTCTTCCGCCACATGGGCCGAGGCGTCAAATCCGGTGTAGGTCCATTGCGCTTGCAGCAGACCCAACATGAACAGCCAAGCGTAGGGGGCGCGAACCGGGCTTAGGTTCTGGTTACTCCAAAGAAACGACAGAGGCTGCTTGGGCGCGAAGAACCAAAGTGAACCGATCAGTACCGCTACGCCCAGAATGTGCACGACCACGCTCACATCGCTCAGCCACCCGACCACAGCCGTCGAGTAGTGATTGATGATGCCTTGTGAGACTAGCAACAAAGCATAGAGCGCAAGTAGGGAATGAGGGGTCGATAGCAGGCCCAACATGGGCAGCAGAAACTGGGCGCACCCGTAGTCAATCGCAGCGATCGCGGTGATCAACCCCACGATGTTGAGCCAGGCGGTAAACCAAGCCCAAGTGGGACCACCGAGCTCGGCTGACCAGTGGTACATTCCTCCGGAGGTCGGCAGAGCCGAACAGAGCTCGGCCATGCTGAGCGCCACCATCAGGGTCCCGAAGCTCACGAGCGGCCACCCCAAAAGCATCTCGCGCGGGCCTCCCATACTCAAACCGTAGTCAAACAGAGTCACGGCACCGGTCAGGATCGAGATGATGGAGAAGGAGAGAGCGAAGTTGGAAAAGCCGCCGAAGTCCCGCAGGAACTCCTGGGCGTACCCCATGCGTTCGAGGTCCTGTTCGTCGGTTCGAGGAGAGTCTTCAGGCTTCGTCGACCGCGTAGCGACGCCATCCGGTTCCGGTGGTCTCACACGACCTGCTCCTCGGCAATGAGAACCGAAGAATCTTTGGCCTTGCCTGGGCTTTCCATGCGATTCATGCGCGATGGGCGAATTTTACTACGCCGCCATGGACAGCATCTCGGCCTTCAACCGCCGCCGGTATACGGGAGAGCTAGATCGCCGTGGAGATCCTAAGAATGGGCCGTCGCAAGAACGGCCCATGGGAACCCCGCGAGGAGGTTAGATCACGCTGCGTACTGTTTTCGTCTCAAGGGTTACCGTATTGTTGCTCGCTTGACCTACGGCATAGAGCAGGGTCACCGATTGCGAATACAGGTCAAGGGAGGTCGAGGTGGCCAAGGTAGTCGTGCCCTGGTTGATCTCGACGGTGTAGTCACCCGCAGGAAGATTGACATCGAGCAGTGCGCCCGGGCTGACTGTGTAAGCATACAACTTCATCGTGCTCTTATTTTGCAAGATGAGGTCGAGCGTGGGAGCATCCGCCGCTTGCGCAAACAGCAGCCGTCCGGCGTTTGCGCTCACCGGAGCAAACTGATTGTTAAAGGTCAACAGCGTCGGGGGCCCCGCCGGGCTGAGCGCCACAACCGCCGAGAAGTCTTTACCCCCCTCGAGTGAAATCACGCGTTCAATCAAAGGAGAGTTGCTGCACGGCGCCAGTGAGTTGGCGACGCTGACTTTCACATCGTAGTTTCCCGGGGCCAAGGTGAGCGGGCCGGCTACACTGCCAAAAGAGAAGCCGCGTTCGTAGCAGACCTCATCGTTCAACAAAATGTCCACGGGAAATGCTGGATCCGCCGAAGGCGAGTCATCCCGTCCGGGAATCCCATGGACGAGATAGAGGTAAGCGTTGTCGGATGCGAACATGGCCGTGTTCAGTGCGGCGCAAACAAAGGCCAGGACAAAGATCAGGCGTATGCAATTTTTCATCGTCTTCTCCAAAAAGTGGGTAGAGGTGGCTATTGGCCAAATAGCCAGCGTGCACGGTGAGAGCGGCCGCTCCAAGGCCTAATTGCGATTGTTGGTGAGAGTCGTCGTCTCTCGCTGGTATCAACCCCTGAGTTCCGCATTAGTTCTGCGCAAGATTGCTGGCAGCGAAACCGAGCAAAGGAAACTTGCACAGAAACACCATCGCCCCATCCCGCGAGGGAAATTGAACGTCGTAGGCGCAGCAGGACAAGCCCGAAGATTGAGGAATCTGCCGGCGACTCTAAACAGCGGTCGGCGTAACCGGTGAACCGATTTCGCGCTGCCCTAGGTGTGTCTGACGCGCGAACCGTGTACGGGATGTTGAGGCTTGAGCCCACTCTCGCGGAAGACAGGCCACCCAGGTGCCCTGTCCTGGAGGCCATGGGTTAGGGAACAGTCGATAGGAAGTGTTTGAGTCTGGCGCTGTCTTCGGCACTCATGTTGGTAAACTGGATGCCATTTCCAACTTGGAGGTCGCGGGTTACGACCGTGCCTTCAACGTCCACCTTTGCCTCCTGGAGCCAGAGCGTCAGTTTGATTTTGGTCCCCACTTCCAGGGTGAACATCATCTCGACGTAACAACCGCCGAGGCTGATATCGGCGGTTTGGGCGCGGAGTGGCGTAGCATGTTTCTCCAACTGTAAGCGTACCTCGGCGGCCACCTTTTGTCGCAGATACCGCCTGCGCTCTCCTTGTGCGGGATTGCTAGGATCGGTAGGACTCATCGCTCGCCTCCATACCGCGCTCGGGGTTGCCTATCAATCCGAAGCCTCGGACATGTCCATTTATGTGTCTAGATTCTACCGAGAAAACCGTCACAGCTGTTTGCGCAAGTGCCAGGACTACGCCCAGAAACTTTCCTTGCTTCCCTCGGAGCGGATCCTGCGAGGCTCCTCCGAGGATACAGCTCGCCCGGACCTTTCATTTGGCTACAGTGACAAAGGATGACGATGGCCAATACGATAGTCCTGCCTGATCACCGAGAGCACTCCCAACCACCGCCAGGGTGCATCTGCCTCCATTTGGAACCCCCCGCTTTCCCTCGAACTCAACTTGACTTTTGAAACATCCGGGCAACATGCTCCGGCAGGCCTTGTTCAATTCGGTGGGAGAGCCATAGTTGCAATATTAGCTTCTGTTCCGGCGAAACGGACAGGAATTCCAGCCCAGCACGGCCCTGGTTGTCAAACCAGGAAACCTCGCAGTCAATGTCAAATTCAGTGAGTTCGTCGGGAAGGGTAAATTTGGCTTTCACCACCGCACCGGGTTTAAAGGCCACCGGCGTATGGACCGCGACACCACCTTCGCTGACATTCATGGTTTGGCAGGAGACTGGCAGCTCGCCGGGCATCCGAAGAACCAGAGGTACGGTTGCCGGGCAGCGAAAATACCGCCGGTAGTCACGAATGATAAGTCCGAGCGCGGCTTTTAAGGTGCTTCCGACCAGACCGTCGGTCAAGGGTTTCTGCATGATAAAATTCGGCTGAACCGGAGGCTCCGCCCGAGCGTTCGATTCGACCAATGCAAAGGTAACAGACTTTTGGTTGGCGGGGGAGAACCGGATGCGTTCGAGCACGTCCGCGACCTGCTCGCCCAAGGCGAGATCCACGACGATTACCTCGAACTTCCGCGTGTTGATGATGCGGGATGCGGTGGCTAAGTCCGAGCAAGTTTCCGCCGTAATCGCAAATTGTTGCATGCCATGGGTTAATTGTCTGACGGCGGTGGAATCGTTCGACAGAAGCAGGGCACGTCCTACGCTGGGCAGTGGAACGCTGGGGCTGCTCATGGGTTATTCACCAAAATCGAACTTATTACACTAGTTTGGCTGGGCGCTCCAGCGGTTTATTAAGTTGTGCAGTCATCGTCACGCTCTCAACGGACTCCGCACTGCATTCGAGCATTGTCGGAAAACCGACGAAGACAACGCAGAAAGGAAAAATGTTCGATAAGCGCACGTCTCCGCGCATAAGATGGAACTCTTAAAGCTGGTGAACCAGATGCCGAATCGATTCTTTGGCGCACTACGCAAGAGATCAGCACCGGCGGCCAGTGCGGATTCTGTCCGCGCCCGGCGAATGGCAGGAACGGCATCGGCCCGATGGGACATCATCGATAACGTTGCTCGAGAGGCGGGCCTGGACACGTTTCCGAACGACCTCACTAGGTTGCTATATTTGGCTTCCCTGAGAGACTGCAATAGCGGCGCCTATCTTCATCCTCAGCTCTCAGCCAGGATGGGAACGGAAGTGGCGGATCACGCATTATGCGCCTGCCATGATCGAGTTTTCCGGCGCTTGTTGATCACGCCGATATCGGGATATGTGGTGCAACTTGAGGAGTACATTCGTTACGCCCGAGCCGACAGGAGCACCGTTCTCAACACTTGGCAATCCTTGCGGGCGTATCGTGCCACGGTGCCGGTGCTGGCGCTGCCGGTGTACTGTGAAATCTTCTGGCTGAACATTGAATTGGCACTGACAGTTTTGCAAGCCAAGCGACCGCCGGCCGACGCCAAGCCTCAAGATGCAGCCTCGCGTTGGAATTGAGCCGATTCAAACGGAAGCCAGGCATTGGTTACCCTGCCCACCACGGTTGCCTCGCCGGGCATCTTAAAGCGACGCACGGGCTGCCGGGACAAGGGATGGGGCAAGAGAGTCAGATCCCTGCCATCCACCTGGCACCAGCGGCAAATATGCCCTCCACCGTGCCAGACAAGGTAGAAGGGGCGCTCCCGCATGGTCTGCCATGCGAACACCTGAACCGTGTTCTGAGCGGTGTCGATCTCCACCAGGGATCGCGGAGGCAGCAGGTCCGCCATGCCGTCGTCTTTGGACCCGATGACGGCGTAGCGGTAGCGTACGGGATCAATCCTCGCCTGAAAAAAGCCTGGCAAGTTCTCCAGGCAGTGCGGCGGCCGGAGTCGCAAAAGCGTGGTCTCCTCCGTGCTGAAGTTCGTATCGAAATTAAGTTGAAAGCGGAAACCCGGCTCGACCCCCGGCGCTCGATGCAAGGCGAGAGCTTCGCTTGCCGCCTCCTCTGGGTGAGGTCTGCTTTCCTCGAGGTTGATGCCAAATGGCAGCAGCAGTTCCGGCAAGGGCACCCTGAGACAGGTCGCCAGGCTGAAGAGTTTGTGAATGCTAGGAATCGACCCTGCTTCGATGTCCGCCAAGGTCGAGTGTGAAATGTAAAAGTCGGCGTTTCGTTTGGTGTCCGCAACGGTACGAGTGAGACGTTCGACGTCGCTCGGTTTGATCATCCGCTCTTCGCGTAACGCTCGAATCCATTTACCGGGTTCCATGTTGCCCGCCTGCATGCTCCAGCGTCTGTTTCCTATGGGCTCTGCTTGGCTTCCTGGTTGCATTTTTTTGCCAAATCAACGCTAGTTTAAACGCCCCTGTCGGGAAAGGCCCGACATGCAGTCGGCTATTATAGTCGAGAATTGTTCTCGAGCAGACGGGAATTGTCTCGAGGCAAGAAGGACTTCAAGCTACCTAGGTTAGGATCTGCCAGCCGCGCTGCTGGACTCCTGCCAGAGAGTCGAGCAAGTGTTGATAGCGCACTTCGAAAGCCGGCAGGGATACCTCCCAAGACGGGAAAAGCCATTTCAGCCACAGGGAAAGCCTTGCCAGGAGTAGATTTAATCGGAACTGGATTGCGGTGGCGACCAGCTCATCTGCCTTCTGCGTGAGCGCCGGATCGCCTTTCATGCGAGCCAGCTGCCCCAGTTGGATCAGCATGCCCGCATTCTCTTCGACCAACGTTAGCATACGCAGTGCCAAACGAATTCTCTTCCTGTGAAAATCTTGGAATTCGCCGTCAGGCAGGGAGATGCGAAGATAGCGCTGCTCGTCGCGGTCAAGTAGAGCGCGAAAGATCTGGACGTCAATCTCGTGTTTCTTCTCTTCCCAATCGCGCCCGTTGCGTATCTCGGCATGCCTACCGCGTAGGACTGACCACGCCAGAGCAAGCGCCGAGCACACCGCAGCTAGAACTAATAGCGTCGATACCATTGGTCAACGTATTCGCTTACCGCCTCATTCCACTCCGCCAAGTCGGTTCTTGGCAAGTTCTCCACCGACTTTTCCGACCATGAGGGCAAAAAGTAAGCCGCCCAAATAACAGCGCCGAGATTATATGCCGCCGACCGCACGAGCACAAACGTGGCG
>Ga0187783_10003125_pt1 | contig 12226 bp, 11 predicted proteins | sample 1015_SJ02_MP02_2_FD_132471 | JGI IMG/M metagenome (GOLD analysis project Ga0187783, IMG submission 132471) | Tropical peat soil microbial communities from peatlands in Department of Meta, Colombia - 1015_SJ02_MP02_20_MG | ecosystem: Environmental > Terrestrial > Soil > Wetlands > Peat | place... | reverse complement strand
CTGCGCGCCGTCGATGATGAGCGGGCTGGTCGGGTCGGCGAATGCGATAGTCATCGCCAGCTCCTTGGTTCCCGTCGGCAGCAGCCGCTAGTGCTCGTGCATGATCACGCCGCGGATGTTCTTGCCGTCCAGCATGTCCTGGTAGCCCTGGTTGATCTCGTCGAGCTGGTACCGGCGGGTGATGAGCTCGTCGAGCTTCAGGTCACCTGTCTGGAACAGGCCGATCAGCAGCGGCACGTCGACCAGCGGGCTGCAGCCGCCGTAGATCGAGCCCTGGATCCGGCGCTGGTAGCCGATCAGCATGCCGGGGTTCTCGTCGATCCAGCCCTTTCCCACCGCCGTGATGGTGACCTGGCCGCTCTTGCCGACGACCTGGATGGCGTCGTGGATGACCTGATCGTCCAGGATGCCAACGGTGATAATCGCGTGATCGGCCAGCTCGCCCCAGGTAGTCGCGACCACGAACTCGTGCGCTTCCTTGGCGGTCGCGAAGGTATGGGTTGCCCCGAACACCGCAGCCATCTCGCGCTTGAACTCGACCGGGTCGACCACGACTACGTTCTTCGCTCCGGCCAGGCTGGCCCCCTGCACTGCGTTGCTGCCGACGCCGCCGGAGCCGTAGATCACCACGGTGTCGCCGGGCCGTACCCCGGCCGCGCGCACCGCCGATCCCCAGCCGGTTGGCACCCCGCAGGCCACCAGCGCGGCGACGTCGAACGAAATCTCCTTGGGAATCGCGATGACGGAGAATTCTGACACCACTGCGTATTGCGAGAACGTGCCGAGCACGCATAGTCCGCCGAAGTCCTCGCCGTCCTGGTGGAACCGGAACGTGCCGTCGGGAAACATTCCGGTGCCGGCATTCTTGCCTGCGTCGCACAAGTTCTGCCGCCCGGTCGAGCAGTACCGGCACGAGCCGCACGCCGGAATGAACGAGCAGGTCACGTGGTCACCCACGGATACCCTGGTGACGCCCGCGCCGATCGCGTCGACCACCCCGGCGCCCTCGTGGCCGCCGACCACGGGCATCCGCATCGGGGCATCGCCCTTCTGGATGTGGTCGTCGGAGTGGCAGAGCCCGGCCGCGTAGAACTTGATCCTGACCTCATTCGCCTTGGGGTCATCGAGTTCCAGCTCGGTGATCTCCCAGGGCAGGCCCGGCGCGCGGCAGACCGCGGCCCGGGTGGTCATGCTCATCTGGTTCCCTTTCCCGGTTGCAGCGGTCGGCAGGCGGCGCGCGCAGCCGGTGTGTGATAGCCGCGATCGCCCATGGCTAGTCCACGATGGAGCCAGCGCGATGACCGGCGCCACACCCCTTTTCACTTCGCGGAAGACAAAGGACGCTGCGCTGGCCGCGGCTTCTGCGACGCGGAAGGGCAGGTTCCCGGCCTGGCGGCGGTCGTGCTAACTTCCGCGGCATCCGGCCAGGCCGCTCGTCCTGCGGAGGGACCCCGCGTGATCGACAAGTTCCGTGCCGATCCGATGGCCGCGCTGGCGCCGATCCAGTCAGGCGCCTCCGTCGCCGTCGGGGGTTTCGGCAGCTCAGGGCGCCCGGATACGCTGCTGGACGCGCTCTGCGACCTTGACCGCCGCGACCTGCACCTGATCGTCAACAATGTCGGCAGCGACTTCACCGGCATCGGCCGGATGCTCGCCGAGGGCCGTATCCGGCGCCTGACTGCCTCGTTTCCGGTGCTGCCTGAGTTCTATGACGAGTACTTCGGCGGCCGGGTGGAACTGGAGCTGATACCGCAGGGCACGCTGGCGGAGCGGCTTCGGGCCGGGGGCGCCGGCATCCCGGCCTTTTATACGGCGTCCGGGGCAGGGACGATGCTGACTGACGGCACGTTCCCGCTGGGATACAGCGCCGATGGCGACGTAGCCGAGTGGATCCCGGCCCGCGAGCACCGGGTGTTCGGCGGCCGCGAGCACGTGCTGGAGTACGGGATCGTCGCAGATTTCGCCCTCGTCAAGGCCTTCAAGGGCGACCGCATGGGGAACCTGCGGTTCCGGCTGTCCGCGCGAAACTTCAACCCGCTGGCAGCGATGGCCGGGCGGCACACGTTCGCCGAGGTGGAGCATCTCGTCGGCACCGGCGACCTGGACCCCGACGACATTCACCTGACCGGCGTGTTCGTCGACGAGGTCCTGCTCGCCTCCAATCTCTCCCCGCGGCAGCCGGCGATAGCGAGGTTCGCGTCATGACACAGGCGACAGCGGCGGCGATCCGGGGGCGCAGCAGGGAAGGCATCGCGGCGAGGCTCGCCAGCGATCTGCGTGACGGGTTTGTCGTTAACCTGGGCGTCGGCATCCCGCTGCTGATCCCGCGCTATATCCCCGCGGACGTCGAGGTGATCCTGCATGCCGAGAATGGCGTGCTCGGTCTCGGCCCGCCGGCCGGGGCCGGGCAGGAGGATCCCGACCTGACCGATGCGGGCAAGCAACCAGCGACGCTGATCGTCGGGGCGGCGATCGTCGACTCGGCCACGTCGTTCGCCATCGTCCGCGGCGGCCACCTGGACGTGACGGTCCTGGGCGCGCTGCAGGTCTCGGCCTGCGGCGACCTGGCGAACTGGTACGTGCCGGGAAAGAACCCGGCGGTAGGCGGTGCCATGGACCTGGTGGCCGGCGCGCGCGAGGTCTGGGCGGTGATGGAGCACGTGGACCGCGGCGGGCAGCCGAAGATCGTCGAGCAGTGCACGTTCCCGCTGACTGGTCGCCGGGTTGTCACCCGCGTGTACACAGATCTCGCTGTCTTTCATGTGGTCGACGGGCAGTTGCGGCTGAAGGAATGCGCGCCGGGCATCGGGCCCGCAGCCGTGCGCGAGCGGACGGCCGCGCCCTATATCGAGGACCTCGACAGTGGCCAGGATTGACCTCGCCGCCATTACCGCGATCGACGTGCACACGCACGTGCACAGGTCCGTCCGGAGCGACACCGAGCCTGCCCGCGGTGGCAGTGAGGATATGGGCGAGTACTTCCGGATCGGGACCATGCCCCGGTACACCGTCCCCGAGCTGGCTGATTACTACCGGCAACGCGGCATGGCGTGCGTCACGTTCACCGTCGATAGCATCTCGCAGACTGGCGACGAGCCGGTGCCTGACAATGTCGAGGTCGCCGAGCTAGCGGCCGAGCACGCCGACGTGCTGATCCCGTTCGCCAGCATCGACCCAGCCCGCGGTGCTGCCGGGGTCCGGCAGGCTCGGCGGCTGATCAACGATTTCGGCGTCCGCGGGTTCAAGTTCCACCCGGGCACGCAGGCCTTTTACCCGAACGACCGGATGGCCTACCCGCTGTACGAGGTCATCAATGAGCACGGCCTGGTGGCGCTGTTTCACACTGGCCAGACAGGGGTCGGAGCGGGCACTCGCGGCGGTGGTGGCATCCGGCTGAAGTACTCGAACCCGCTGTACCTGGACGACGTTGCCGCCGACTTCCCGGACATGGATATCATCCTCGCCCACCCGTCGTTCCCCTGGCAGGACGAGGCGTTGTCCATCGCAACGCACAAGCCGCGCGTCTACATCGACCTGTCGGGCTGGTCGCCGAAGTACTTCTCGCCGTTGCTCGTGCAGTACGCCGGCAGCCTGCTGCGCCACAAGGTATTGTTCGGCACCGACTTTCCGGTCATCACGCCGGAGCGTTGGATCAAGGACTTCGAGAACCTGGACATAAAGCCAGAGGTCCGGCCGCTGATCATGAAGGAGAATGCGGCCAGGCTGCTCGGCCTCAGCGACGCGCCGAATGACGGCGGCTAGCCCGGGGTCTCGTCCAGCACGATCAGCGGCTGCGGCCCGGCCAGGTCCTCCGCGGCGGCCGGCGCGTAAGCGAAGTTCTTCGCCCGGGCGCCGCCGTCTACCACCAGGTCGGTGCCGGTGATCAGCCTGGCGTAGTCCGAGCACAGCCACGCCACAGCGTGCCCGATGTCGGTCGGTGTACCTGTCGTACCCATCGGTACCATCGGCGCCCGCTGCCCCGCCCACCGGCTTGGCCGGCGCCACGGCTCGCTGCCAGTCGGCCCGCCAAGCCCGGCCCCCCGGCCGTGTGTCAGCACTCCGCCAGGTCCGATCCCGGCCTTGGCCCGCTCGGCGAGCAGCTCCGGGTTATCCGGGTTCGGAGCGGTCGGAGTGAAGCTGTTCACCCGGATCCCGTAGGGCGCCAGGTCCATAGCGGCAGCCCGCACGAAGTTATTCACGCCGCCCTTGTGGAAGGCGTACGCGATGATTCCCGCGGTCCCGGACCAGGCATTAGATGAGGAAATGCAGACGATCGAGCCCTTGATCCCGCGCTCGGCCATCGCCCGGCCTACGTGCTTGGTGTTGAGGAAGTAACCAAGCGCTGTGACGCGCACCGCCTGCTCGAAGTCGGCCGCGCTTTCGTCGAGTACTCCCCTGCCGCCGAGCAGCGCTGCGTTGTTGATGAGTATGTCGATCCGGCCCCACCTGGCCAGGACGTCGGCGACGTAGTTCTGCACGGCGGCCTCGTCGGTCACGTCGCCCGGCGCGGGCATGGCCTCGCCGCCGTTGCGCTCTATCCGCGCGATGCACGCCTTGATGGCGGCTTGGGCCACGTCGTTGCAGGCAACCCTGGCGCCGTACCGAGACAGGGCCAGCGCTATGCCGCTGCCGATATTCGGTCCGACGCCGGTGACCAGGGCGACCTTGCCATCGAGCGAGACTTCCACTGCTTAAGCTCCTTCGGGTAGGCCAGCCGATCGGGTCTGCGGGCATGCCCACGATCAGGATCGCGACCGCGATTCCTCCAGCGCTCGCGCTACGAGCACCCGAGCCAGATGCTCCCGGTAACCGCGCCCGCCGTTGAGATCGTCGGGCGGACTTGACTCCTCCGCTGCGTACGCGGCAGCCTGCCGTGGCTGCGATCCCGACGCCAGCGCGCGCTCGACCGCCCTGGCCCGCAGCGGCGTCGGGCCCATGTTGATCAGCGCCACGCTGTCGCCTTGTACGGCCACTCCGACAATCGCCCAGTCGATGGCACGCTTGGTGAACTTCTGGAACGACCAGCCAGAAGCCTGCGGTTTAGGGATGCGAATCTCGGCCAGCAGCTCGCCTGGCCGCAACGCGGTCTCGAACAGGTCGCGGAAGAAGTCAGCCGCCGGAATCTCGCGCCCGCCGGATGGCCCGCGCGTCACCAGGATCGCGTCAACCGCCAGCATCACCGCAGGCAGGTCCGCTGCCGGATCGGCATGCGCCAGCGAGCCGCCGATGGTGCCGCGGTGCCTGACCTGCGGATCGCCAACCTGGCCTGCAGCGTGGGCGAGCAGCGGCACCTGCTGGGCGAGCAGTGCGGACCTCGCGACTTGGTCGTGGCTGGTCAGTGCGCCTACCGCGACGTGACTGCCGTGATCACGGATATAACTGAGCTCACCGAGGCGGCCGATATCGATCAGGATCTCCGGGACAGCCAGGCGGAGCTTCATCAGCGGCAGCAGCGAGTGGCCGCCCGCCAGGAACTTCGCGTCTTCTCCGCCGCTGACGGCCAGCTCGATGGCCTCATCGACAGACCCGGCCCGCTGATACCTGAAAGGTGCCGGGATCAACGAAGGCTCCTTTCGGCCGCGGCGGCCAGCACCGCCCTGACGATGTTGTGATAGCCGGTGCACCGGCACAGATTGCCCTCCAGGGCGGCCCTGACCTCGTCCTCGGTCGGGGCAGGATTCTCCGCGAGCAGCGAGACCGTGGCCATCACCATTCCCGGCGTGCAGAACCCGCACTGCAGCGCGTGCTCGGCCCGAAACGCGCGTTGCACCGGATGCAGTTCATCTCCGTCCGCGGCGAGTCCTTCGACGGTGACCACGTCACAGCCGTCCGCCTGCGCGGCGAGGACGGTGCACGACTTAACCGACCGTCCGTTCAGCAATACTGTGCACGCCCCGCACGAACTGGTGTCGCAGCCAACGTTGGTAGCGCTGAGGCCGGCCTCGTCGCGCAGGAAGTGAACGAGCAGGGTCCGGTCAGCGACCTCGGCCGCTACCTGGCTGCCGTTCGCCGTCAGGCTGACCTTCACCGGCTCTGCCTCGCTTCGTCTATCGCTGCCCAGACCCTGGCCGGCGTCACGGGCATGTCTATATGGCGGACGCCGAGATGACTGACCGCGTCAATGACGGCGTTCTGCACCGCAGGAGCGGCACCGATGGTGCCAGCTTCCCCGATGCCCTTGACGCCGAGCGGGTTGATGGTCGCTGGCGTCTCGCTCTGCAGCAACTCGAAGCTAGGCAGCTCGGCTGCCGTGATGATCGCGTAGTCGACCAGGGTCCCGGTGACCGGGTTTCCGTCAGCGTCGTACACCATCTCCTCCAGCAGCGCCTGAGCTGCTCCCTGGGCGATGCCGCCATGCCGCTGCCCTTCGGCTAGGACCGGACTGACCACCGTGCCCGCGTCATCGACGGTCACGTGCCGCAGCAGCCTGGCCTTGCCCGTCTCGATGTCGACCTCGGCCACCGCGAGGTGCGCGCCGAACGGGAAAGTCGGCTGTCCGTCGGTGTAGTTGACGTCAGCAGCCAGGCCCCCTGCGCCAGCGTGCCCGGCTACCTCGGCCCAGGTCCTGCTGGACTCCGGATCACCGCGCACTTGCCAGGCACCGCGTTCGGTGTCCAGTTCCAGGTCTGCCTCGCTAGCTTCGAGCATGTCCGCCGCCACCCGCCGCGCCTGGTCCTTGACGTCGATGGCTGCCTTCTGCACGGCGACCCCGCCGAGCTGCAGCGAACGCGACGCGTACGTGCCTACGCCGAGCGGGATCAGGTCGGTGTCACCGTGCACCACGGTGACCTTCGCCATCTCGATGCCCAGCTCGGCCTCAACCAGCATCGCCCAGGCGGTGTGATGTCCCTGGCCGTGCGCCGAACTGCCGGTGTAGACGGTGACCGTGCCATCGCCATGCACGACGAGCCGGGCGGTCTCGCCGCCTGCCGCGTCCCCGGCGGTGATCTCGACGTAGCTGGCCAGGCCAATGCCCAGCTGCACCGGGTCACCTCGCTCCCGGCGCCGGGCCTGCTCCGCTCGCAAGTCCTGGTAACCCGCTCCGGCCAGTACCTTATCCAGCGCCTGCGCGTACGCACCGGTGTCGTAGACGGCCCCGCACGGTGAGCTGAAGGGGAACTTGTCCGGCGGCACCAGGTTGATCCGGCGCAGCTGCGCCGGATCCATGCCAATCTCGGCCGCGAACAGGTCGACCGCCCGCTCGATCGCGGCTGTCGCCTCGGGCCGCCCCGCGCCCCGGTAGGCGGAGATCGGCGTCGTGTTGGTTACCACGACGCGGAACGCTGTCTCCACCGTGCCGATGTCGTACGCGCCGGTCGCCATCAGGCTGGTCAGGAACGGAAGGAAGCCGCCCATCCGCGGGTAGGCCCCGGTATCCTGCACGACCTCGAGCCGGTAGGCGAGGATACGGCCGTCCCTGGTACCGCCGATTTTGATGACCTGGCGCTGCGCCCGGCCGTGCGTCATGGCGAGCTGGTTCTCGGTGCGGGTCTCCGCCCATCGCAGCGCGCGGCCAGTGCGCCTTGCTGCCCAGGCGACCAGCAGCGCGTCCCGGTCGACTCCGATCTTGGCGCCGAATCCGCCGCCGACGTCCGGTGCGACGACTCGGATGCTGCCGGGGTCCAGGCCCAGCGCGCCCGCCAGGATGAAGCGGGAGATCTGCGCGTTCTGCGTGCTCGACCATACCGTCAGCTTGCCGTCAGCCCAGTGCGCAGCGGCGGCGCGCGCCTCCATCGGGACCGGGGCGAGCCGCTGATTCGCGATGGTGGCCTGCACGACGACCTCGCAGCCGTCGAAGGCGGTTGCGTCGGCGGGCGCACCTGATGTCACGGCCACGTTCGTCGCAGCCGCCGGGAAGACCAGCGACGCCCCGGCCAGCGCCGCGTCGGTACCGACCACCGGCTGCAGCGGTTCGTAGTCCACGCTCACCAGCTCGGCGGCGTCCTCACCCTGGTACTGGTCATCGGTGATCACCATCGCTACCGGCTCGCCGACGAATCGCACCCGGTCGATGGCTAGCAGCGGCTCCGACCATGGTCCGCCCAGTGGCAGCGGGGCAGCCTCACCGCCGCCGCCACCACCATCGTCGTCGGGCGGGGGCGGCGGCAGATCGTCGAGATCTGCCGCGGTGAACACGGCGACCACGCCGGGTGCTGCGCGCGCGGCGCAGGCGTCTATGCCGGTAATCAGTGCGTGCGCGATCGGACTGCGCACGAAGGTGACGCGCGCGGCGCGTGCCAGCTCAGGCAAGCGCAGGTCGTCCACGTAGGTGCCGCCGGCCGTCAGCAATCGCGGGTCCTCGGTCCGCACCACCCGGGTACCTAGGATGCTCATGCAGCGCTCCCTGCCTTCCGACGCCTGACCTGCGGCAGCCGAAGTCAACGTTCAAGCCCTCGCAGTCCGCTCAGTATCACCGGGCATGACGAGCTATGACAACCGATTGCGGCTTTATCCGGCATGACCGGCAGTTCTGGGTCCGAGTCGCGCTTCCGCTCGGTAGAAATAGGGCTGTGCCAGGCTCCACGTGACCAGAACCGCCCAGTGAAGGAGTGCGTGATGATCGAGCCGTATCAGGCCATCGGCCTAGTGCCCACGATGCGCGGAATTCGGCATCGCCACGAGATCCAGGCGAACCTCGAGCATCTGTCGCACCTGATCAAGGCAGCGTCCTGGCTATCCAGCCTGGACCTGCCGGTGCGGCTCATCGCCATACCAGAGGGCGCACTGCAGGGTTTCAACGACGAGGTACTCGATGTCGATCACCAGGAATTCGCCGCAGAATGCGCCATCGACATTCCCGGGCCGGAGACCGACTACCTAGGAGGTCTTGCCCGGCAGTGGAATGCCTTCCTGATGGCTCAGGCGAAAGCACGCCATCCAGAATTTCCCGGACGTTTCTTCAACATCGGTTTTGTGCTCAGCCCGGCTGGCGAGATACTGCTGCGGCATCACAAGCTCGTGCCCCTGCTGCCGGTCGAGCACTCGATGACTCCGCACAATGTATGGGACAAGTGGATCGAGCTATACGGCCGCAATCTGGACGCGTTCTACCCAGTCGCGGATACCGAGATCGGCAGGCTTGGCTTCCTGATGGCCAACGAGGGGTCGTATCCGGAGAATGCCCGCGGTCTTGCCATGAACGGGGCTGAGGTCGTCTACCGTGGCCCGTACCCGCACCCCCACGTCGGTAATGGGCTGTTCGAGATCCAGAATCGGGCCCGCGCTCTCGACAACAACTTCTACCTGATCGCGTGCAACGTGGGCACGTATTACCTGAACTCCGAGTCCACCATTCCGATCGATACCTTTGGCGGCGGATCGGCGGTTATCGACTACCGCGGCCAGATAGTCGGGCGACACGACTACAGCGGCGGGTCATCGTGGGTGGCCGGAACTGTTGACGTCGAAGCGCTGCGACGGTTCCGCGCCAATGCCCAGTGGGACAACTGGATCAAAGATCTCACCACCGAGCAGTACCAGCTGATCTACGAAGCACCGATCTACCCGAAGAACATCTATCTTGACCGGGCGCCATTCGGGCACGAGGAATATCGCCGGGAAGTAATAGAGCGGCAGATCGCGCTCATGCATGAGCGCGATATCTGGGTGCCGCCGCTGGGTTAGCGGCCCGTGGGTCTGCACGCTCGAGCCGAGTGCGGGCGGGCGGCGCGCCGACCGTGACCGGGGTCCCCGAAGGTTCAGCTGATGCGGCCCGCCGGGCTGGGGTGCCGCTGACCGTGCGAGACGTCGACCGGGCGCCCCCGGCTGCGGCCTCGCAGCCACAAGAGGATGGCCAGCACGACTAGCAGGAAGCCGACCACGGCCGCGACGATCGGCACGATCGTCCCCCAGGTCGAAATTGTGCTGCTTCCGCTGTTGGCGTCGTTGACCGCCGCGGTCAAGCTGGACGGGCTGGCATGGTAGGTATCCGACAGCACCGGCAGCAGCGGGAGGATCTTCCCGGTCGGCAGCGCGATGCCGCCGGTCTGCGTCTCGTTCGTGCTGACGTTGACGACCAGTCCGGTGGCCGGGGCGACCCAGTAGGTGTTCGTCGACTGGTAGGTGTACCCGAGCGGGACCGACGTCGCGTGCGGGAATGTCTTCATCAGGCTGGCCAGCTCACCGGCCGAGATGACGCCGGCCGCCGTGATGCGGGGCAGTAGCGAGGCGGGCAACGTCTTCGGCAGGGCAGCCAGGGCTTGCGGGTTCTTGACCGGAGTTGGCGGCACGGTGGACTGATACTCATAGGTGTTGATGCCGCCCTGCGTCGTCTGCTTCACGTACTTGAGCTGCGTGGTTGTCTGGGTTAGTTCAACCCATCCGGTGTAGTTCTGCTGTTTCGCCGGAATCGGGAAGCTGACGGTAAGACCCTTGGCCGCTGTCACCTTCCAGTCGGCCGGGTGGCTCGTCGTCGCCTCGAGGCTCTGCCTATTGACTGCGTAGTGCTCGGTAATCGCGCCGACCTTGGTGCCGGACGTGCTGATCGTCCTGGTGTCCTGGACCAAAGCGGTGTTGCCCGATGTCTGCTGCACCTTCACGTTCATCGTGAGTGTCGCTGGCAGGCCGGTCCGCACCGCGGCGGCCAGGTCTCCTGACGCCAATGCGGCGGGATTGAGCAGGCTATGGATTGTCCCGTCGTAGGTCCGCGTCTTGTTGTAGTTGCTCGGCAGGCGCGCGATGTAGGAAGGCGTGATCCACCACGCCAGCAGGCCTGCGGCAACGAGAAGAACCACGCCGATCACGCCCGACGCGATCGCGGCTTTGCGCATCACGGCTCCAGCCGTGCGTGCCGCCGGGCCTTCCCTGTCGTCGGCCCGGCCGAACCGGCACGCCCTACTTTCACCTTCTTCTCTGTCCTCCGCTTCCGCCTCGCCCGTTCCAGGTGAAAAGGTAGGCGTTAGCTATGCAGGCCGCGGGTCTCGTCGCCCGCATGTGCTGCGAGCCCGCGGATGGCAGAACGGGGTCTGAAGCATGGACCAAGGTCTTCGGCTGACCGGAGCCGTGGTTTTCGTTCGGAATCTGCATAAATCGGTGGACTTCTACCAGGACCTGCTCGGGCTCGAGGTTCTCGACACCAGTTCCACGGCAGCCTTGCTGTCGAGCGGCGACGGAACGTACCTGGTCTTGCGGGCGACCGGCCCTGACGCGTCACGTCCGCTCGGGGCGCTAGGCGTCCAGTACGTGGTGTGGGCGATGCGAAGTCGCGAGGACCTTGACCGGTGCGAGCAGATGCTGCGGCGGCGGTCCGCCTACCGGGAGACGCGCATCATCGGGGGCGGCGTCACCTCGGTCGAAGGTCATGACCCAGATGACCTGGTCTTGCTGCTGACCTATGCGGACGCTGGCAGTCCGGGTCCGCGCCAGTTGCCGAGCCGGGTGTACGCATGGTGACACAGCCCTGGGGCGTGCCGGCAGCTCCCAGCTACGCAGAACTGCCAGTGACCGTTGCCGGCTCAGTTCTTCGCCGTCTTCTGTGCGACGCCGCAAGCAGAGGCACGAGCGCCAGCGCGGCCGAGGCGGCGATGCCGAAGAAGATGCCAGCAAGAAACTGGTCCGTCGCCTCGGACTCGCTGGCGGCTATATTGGTGGCGCTCAGTTCAGGCTGCAGCGTCCCCTGCGCTTGCCAATAGTAATTTGAGCCCTGAAAACTGCCCTGGTCAGGAAACGAACTGTTGACTTCATCATCCGAAAGTGCCGGCCGAAAGTCTTCGAGAACCTCCGTGTCGGTGAGCGGGTTAGGCAGCCAGTAGTCAGGAGAGCCAAGGCCACTTATGCCGGATGAATAGCCAGCGGCATTCTCGGTAACGCTCTGCACATGGCCGTCGGCAAATGTCACGTACACGTCGGCTTGACCCAAGATGGCGGCCGGGCTCACAGCGGCCAGCTGCGGCTCAAGCTCAGGCAGGTCCGCAAAGACGCTGTGCTTGGGCGTCTCGACTACCGCAGGCAGGCGGAACCTGCCGACTAGGGCTCCGTACTGCGGGTTCGGCGAGCCAGGAGAGGGAATCAGCCGGCTCGTGCTCGTTACCAGCGCCCACCCAGCCCGCTGCCCGTTTGGCGCGCCGTGGATTGTGACTTGGTAGAACGGATAGCCGGCGTTCTGGAAAGGTGTGACGCCGTCGCCCGTTGACGTTACCAGCACGTCCGCATCAGTGTCGGTACCTGCCCGGACGTAGAGATCCTCTGTTGCGGAATTCCGGGACCAGTCGATCAGCGCGGTAACCTG
>Ga0187783_10003124_pt1 | contig 12227 bp, 7 predicted proteins | sample 1015_SJ02_MP02_2_FD_132471 | JGI IMG/M metagenome (GOLD analysis project Ga0187783, IMG submission 132471) | Tropical peat soil microbial communities from peatlands in Department of Meta, Colombia - 1015_SJ02_MP02_20_MG | ecosystem: Environmental > Terrestrial > Soil > Wetlands > Peat | place... | reverse complement strand
CGTAGTCGGCGCCTCGAAATACTGATCCTGCTGGATGCCGGCGATCGAGAAGTACAGCTTGTTGCCCTCCCCCAGAGGCATCGTATAGGTGAGCTTGCCGTGGAAGCCGGGAGCCTTCTTCGCGTCCGTCGTGCCGACGTCGCTCAGCGAGTTGATCGGATCGAAGATGCCGATGGTCGCGTTGAAGCCGGAGATGTCCGGTGTCGTGTAATTGATCTGCGCCAGCCAGTCCGTATAGATGTAGCCGAGGCCGATCCCGCCGAGCGTGGTGTTGGCGGGGAACGCGGTTGAGGCGTTGCCGGGCCCGCCGACTCCCGGCAGCGTCATGTCGGCGAGGATCACGTCGGCGCCGAACAGCCCGATGTTGCGGCCCAGGGTAAATGTCCCCATGTCCTTGTTGCCGAAGGTCATATAGACCTGACGAATATCCAATCCCGTGGTCCCGAGTGCACTGTTACATGAGACATCGTTGGAGGCCACGCAGCCCAGCGGGCCGATGTTGGGATTGCCGCTGTTGTTGGTCGCCACGCCGGGATAAAGACCCAGGTGCGCCGCGAGGTCGATGCCATCCTGTGTCGTCGCCACGCCGAAGGTGAATGCCGCGGGCAACAGACCGTTCTGGATCTGCGACACGCTGCTGCCGCTCGCCGAGCCGATGCACGTGAGGCCTCCGCTCACAGCAACCGCGCTGGTTGCGCTCTGGCAGCTAGAGAAGATGTAGTCGACGTTCACCTCGCCATCGATCGAAAAGGTCCACTCCCCATCCGCTGTCTTCAGGTCCACCGCCATCGCGGGGAATGCCATGGCCGCCAGCAGGGCGGCGGCGAGTGCCGGCCGCGCAGAGCGCTGGATTACGTTGTTACTCATTGCTGTGCTCCTCCGGTTTGTCGTCACTTGTGACGCGTCCCCTTGTGACGCACGACGGCCGCGGTAGGCGCAGCCGCCGCTGTCGCAAAAAGCAAATGATATGCCAATGTATGTTGTCTTGAGGCAACGGCCGCCTCTGTTCCCGAACGATAACTTATATCGGGAAATAGGCCATAAGTCAGCATGTGTCAGCAGACCATTACCAAAAAGGCCACATGTGACTCAGCGACTGTTGCAAGAATGCGCCGGTCGGCGCGGGCTGTAGCGCGGCGGTTAGCCCGGGGCGCCTGGTTCACTCGCGGCGCAGCCAACGCGCGGCGAGCGGCGGCACGAGCAGCAGGCTCACCAGAGTTGAGGAGACGAGACCACCGAGAATGACGATCGCCATCGGGCCTTCGATCTCGTGGCCGGGCTCGTGCGACTGCAAGGCGACCGGCAGCAGCGCGAGCGCCGTGAGCAGCGCCGTCAGCAGCACCGGCGTCAGCCGCTCCTGTGCGCCGCGCAGCGCCGTCTGCGCTCCCCACGATTGGCGCTCGACCGTTACCAGGTGCTCGTAGTGCGAGATCAGCAGGATCGTGTTGCGCGCCGCCATGCCGAACAACGCCACGAAGCCGACCATCGCACCGAGGGAGAGCGTGCCCCCGGTGAGCGCCACCGCGACGACGCCGCCGATCAGAGTGCTGGGGAGAGCGGCCAGCGTGAGAAGTACGTGACGGCTGCGGCCGAACGCCAGCGCCAGCAGCAGCACGATCAAGAGCAGCGCCACTCCCGAGTGCCACATCAACTCGCGCGCCGCTGCTGCCTGCGCGGGAGCGGTGCCGCCAAAGCGCAGGTAGACATTCGGCGGCAGCCTGACGCTCGTCGTGATCGCCCGCCGCGCAGCGCGCGCGAATCCGGCCTGGTCGGCGGTGCGAGGACTCGCGACTACGATCTGGCGACGCAACCCGTCTTCGTGCTCGATGAGACTGCGCGCGGAGATCATTTCGACCGTGGCCACCGACGCCACCGGCACGAGCGCGCCGTCACGCCCGCGCAGCCGCAGATCGGCCACGTCCTGCGGTGTCGCGCCGGCGCCGGCGAGCCGCACCACTACCGGCACGCTGCGGTCTGACTGGTTGAGCTGCGCGACGGTGTCGCCGTGGTACGCCGCATTCAGCGCACCGAGCACGTCCGCCGCCTGCACGCCGTAGAGGCTGAGCGCCTGCGGGCGCAGTCGCACCTCGAGCTCCGGCTGGCGCGGCGGCACGACCAGGCGCACTGTGCCGCTCGCAGGGGAGCGCCGCAGCAGCTCTGCGATCTGGCCGGCGACCTGATCGTCCTGATCGAGATCGGGCCCGAACACGCTGACGAAGAACGGCGCCACCTCGCCGGAGAGCGTCTCGCCGATGCGCTCGGCGAGCACCGAATAGATCTCCACGAGCTGATTCGGAAACTGATCGAAGACGGCGCGCACCCGGTTCTCGAGCTCTTCGGTGCTCTGCGTGCGTGCCGGATCGAGCTGGATCTCGAATTCGCTCTTGTTGGGCGCATCCGGATCCTGGCCGTTCTCCGCGCGACCGATCTGCTCGGCGACGCTCTTGACCCCCGGGATCGCCGCGAGACGCTGCGAGATGCGCTCGCCGACGCGCGCCGTCTCGAGCAGCGATATCCCCGGGCGCAGCGCTGCGTGGGCGATCAGGTAGTTCTCACGAAAATCGGGCAGCAGCCGGGCGCCGAGGACGGGCAGCAGCGCGAGCCCCGCGATGCCGCTCAGCAGGATGCCGGCGAGCACCAGCCACGCATGCCGCTGCAGTCGGGTGATGCTGCGTTGCTGCCACCCTTTCAGGCGCTGCAGCCAGTGCGGCTCGGGCCGCGGCTGCAGGCCGGGCATCAGCAGCGCACACAGTGCAGGCGTTGCGCTCATCGCCACCAGCAACGACAGCGTCACCGACAGCAGAAAGGCCGCAGCCAGCGGGCGGAAGAACGCTCCCTGCAGACCCGAGAGCATCACGATCGGCAGGAAGGCCACCGCGACCGCCGCGGTGGCATAGAAAACCGGCCGCCTCACCTCGAGCGAGGCATCCAGCAGCAGCGCGCGCAGATTCATTCCCGCCGCGGCGATCCGCCGTCGGCGAGTGATGTTCTCCACGTCGATCACCGCATCGTCGACCACCACGCCGAGCGCAACCACGAGACCCCCGAGGGTCATCGTATTGAGCGACACACCGGCGATACTGAGGATCCACACGGCCGCGAGCAGCGAGACGGGGATGGCGCTGAAGGAAATCAGGGCGCCACGCCAGTCGCGCAGCGTCAGCAGCAGCAGCACGATCACCAGCAGCGCACCGACGGCGAGCGAGTTGCGCAGCTTCGCAATGGCGCTCTCGATGAAGCTCGCCGGACGCAACAGCGCCGGGTGATAGCGCACGCCGCGCTTTGCCAGCTCGGGTACCAGTGTTTCCAGGCGGTGCTCGAGCTCGCGCGTCACATCGAGCGTGTTGGCGCCGTACTGCGTCGAGGTCTCCACCAGGATGCCGGGCTGTCCGCCGATGATCGCATCGCCGAAGCGCGGCGCGGCGCCATCGCGCACTTCGCCGAGGTCGCCGAGGCGCAGCGGCACGCCGCTGCGGCTGCTCACCACGGTCTGCCGCAGCGCCGCGAGCGAGTCGCCCGGCGGCTGTGCCTGCAGCACGATGCGCTGCACCGGAGTCTCGAGGTAGCCGCCGCCGGTCATCTGCGTGCCGCGGCGCGCGGCCTCGAACACGTCGTCGAGACTCACTCCGCTGCCATCGAGCTTGAGTGGATCGATCCACAGCTGCCGCTCGCGCACATCGCCGCCGAAGATCTGCGCCTGGGCGACGCCGGGCACCGCCAGTATCTGCGGTCTGACGCTCCAGCGGATGAGATCGCGCAGCTCGAGCGGCGAGAGCCGCTCGCTCGTGAAGCCGAAGTGCAGCAGGTACTCCATCGAGGAACTCAGGGGCGAGAGCAGCGGCGCGCCAACGCCCGGCGGCAGCAGCGCGGTGGCTTCGGCGAGCCTCTCGGAGACCACCTGCCGCTGGCGGTAGGGGTCGCTGCCGCGGCCGAAGACCACCTGTATCGCGGCCAGACCCTGGCTCGAGGTGGAGCGCACGACGCTGACGTTCTCCGCGCCGGCAAGCAGCTCCTCGAGCGGCCGGGTGACCAGCGCCTCCACCTGGTTTGCATCCAGTCCGGGCGCCTCGGCCTGCACCAGCAGGTGCGGCGGCGCGAAGTCCGGAAATACATCGAGCCGCGCGGTGAGCAGCGCGGCCACGCCGAGCAGCACGATGAGCAGCGAGAGTGCGGTGACGATCCTGGGATTCGCCAGCGATGCGCGGACGATTGCGGCCAGCATGGGCGCTAGTCGTGCTCTTCTTCCGCCGCGGAGAAACTGCTGATGCCCTGTAGCGACCAGAGCACGCCCGCGCCCTGCACGACCACCTGGTCGGTGGTGGCGAGTCCGTCGACCAGCCACGCGTCCCCGACGCGAGCCAGGGGCTTCACCGCCACTGACTCGTAGCGGAAGGTGTCTGCGCTACGGGCAGGGTGCTGGCGATACACGTACACGCCGCTCTCGGCGTAGAGCAGCGCGGAGGCCGGCACCAGCATGCCGGCGGCGGATGAGCTGTGCAGGCGCACAGACACCCGCGCCCCGGGACCGAGTGCCGGCGGAGGATTCAAGAGCTCGAGCAGCCAGCCGTTGCTTTGCGTCTGTACGTCCGTTCTCGGCAGCGGCCCGAGAACGCGTGCCACGACGTTGGCGCCGTCCACCTCCAGCAGGGCCTGCTCGCTCACGGCACCCCCGATGTGATGTCCCGGCACCTCGGCGCGCAGCAGCGCCTCACGCCCGCGCGTCAGGGCTTCGAGCACAGCGTGCTGTCGTTCGCGGCTCCAGAGCGCGAGCGGCCCCCACTGCAGGGCGAAGCTCAGCGCCGCGGCGTGCGCCTGTGCGCCGGCCTCGATCGACTGCGCCTGCGATGCCTGCCACGCCTTGAGTGAAGCCTGCTGCTCGGCGTGATACAGCCGCTCGAGGCGTGCCGCCTCCGCATCCGCTGCTGCCGCCGCCGCGCGCGTGCTCTCGAGTCGCCCGAGATCGGTAACCAGTGCCACCGGGTCGAGCAGCGTGCCGTAGGCCTCGATCGGCACCGCGCCGCGCAGCGGCAGCGGGCGCTCGACGCGGATGCCGACGGCCTGCTGTTGCGAGGACGTCAGGGAGAGCGCCGCACCCAGCGCCGGCGGCGCCGTCGCGGCGGTGACGGCATGCGTCATCGCTATCAGTGCCAGCGCCGGCGGCATGTGCGCGCACCGCCTCATGAGCGCGGCGCGTCCTGCGGCGGCCACTGGCGCTCGGCGCCCTCGAGCGGCCGGTGGTAGGCATCCTCGAGCGCGCCGAATACCACCTGCGCCGCGTACGCGGTGTCGAGCACCGACAACTGCGCCTCGGTGGAGGCAATCTGCGCGCCGAGCACGCTCGTGCGCTCGCCGGAGCCGGCGGCGAGCGCATGCTGCTCGACCTCGTACTGCCGATCGGCGAGCTTGGCCAGCGCCTGCATGTCGAGCCATGCCTGCCGCGCTGCCGGCCAGGCGAGCTCGGCACGGTCGATCTGCGCGAGAACCTGCGCCTGCACCGCCTTGAGATGCTCGCCGGCGGCGGCGCGCCGTGCGAGGGCTTCGCCGATCGGACCCTGGTGCTGGTTGAGCAGCGGCAGCTCGAATGACAGCGCCGCACCGCCTTCGTTGGCAATCGAGTAGAGCGTGTCCGCGCGCGCGCCGTCGCCACCCCAGGCATACGCCGGCGTGACGTGCAGCTGCGGCCAGCGCCGCGCAACCTCGTTCTCCAGGCCGACCTCGGCCAGATCATAGGCGCGCAGCGCATGCACGATCTGCGGCCGGGCAATGAGCGCCTCACGCCGCCAGCGCTCCGGGGTGCTGATGCTGACCGCGTCGATCGCCGCCCAGCCGTCCCAGCGCACCGGCACCGTTTCGAGCGCGGCGATCGGGACGCCGACCGTTGCGGCGAGACGCGCCACGGCATCCGCGCTGCGTGCCCGCGCTCGCTGCTGCCGCTGCCCGGCGCGCCACAGCTCCTGCTCGTCGGCCAGCAGCTGTGTGCGGTCGATGTCGCCGAGCCGCAGGCGCGCGCGATCCGTGTCCAGCATCGCCTGCCGTGCCGCGAGCAGCGATTCGAGCAGCGCACTTTCGTCGTGCGCGGCGACCACATCGAGCAGCGCCTGCCGCAAAGCGGCCCGGACCTGCCAGATCGACTCGGCGAGGTCGGATTGCGCCAGCGCCGTCTGCAGCGCCGCCAGCTCGCGGGCACGGGCGCGTTCGCCGGGACGACGCAGCAGGAAATCCAGCGAAAGGCCGTAGAGCCATGCGCCGCTCTGGGCTGCGCCGCTGAGATATTCGGCGAACAGCTGCATGCCGGGATTGGGACGCTCGGCGGCGGTGCGCTGCGCGGCCGCAGCAGCAGCCACTTCGGCACGCTCTTCGGCCAGCTGCGGATTGAGCCGCAGCGCGGCAGCGAGCCATTGCGAGCGGTCCCAGCCGACCGAAGCCGGCGGCAGCTCGGGCGAGAGATCCTCGAGGCGCCGGGCGTTGAAGGCGGCGACCGTGTCGGCGGGCTCGAGCGGGGCGCGCGGCGGCGCTGCCGCGCAAGCGCTGAGCAGCGCAGCGAACAGCGCTGTGAGCGCTCCGCGCCGCCTGGCTGATCTCATGCCTCGCGCCTCCACCCTGGCGTGCCGTTGTCCGCTCCGTTCACGCGGCCCCTCTCGCACCGCAGCGCAGAACGGGCCGCGCTAGGAGGCGACCGCGGCAAGCGCTTGCGCGTGAAAGCGCAGGTGGTCCTCCATGAACGTGGAGATGAAATAGTAGTCGTGCCCATAGCCCTCGTGGCGTCGCAACTGCAGCGGCTGGCCTGCCGACGCGCACGCCCGCTCGAGCAGCTCCGGCAAAAGCTGTCCCTGCGGCAGAAACTTGTCGGCGAGCCCCTGGTCCACGAGGATGTCGGGAAAGAGCCGCTCCGGGCGCGCGCTGAGCAGCTCCACGGCGTCGTAGCTCGCCCAGGTTCTGCGGTCCTCGCCCAGGTAGCGCGGGAACGCCTTCTCCCCCCACGGGCAGCGCGTCGGCGAGCAGATGGGGGCGAAAGCGGACACCGAGCGATACACCGCGGGGTTGCGCAGCGCCAGCGTGAGGGCGCCGTGTCCGCCCATGGAATGTCCGAAGATTGCGAGCTGACGGCGGCTGCCCGGAAAATGCGTCAGCACGGTCTCGCGCAGCTCCTCGAGCACGTAGTCGTACATTCTGAAACGGCTCGACCAGGGCTGCTGAGTGGCATTGAGATAGAAGCCGGCGCTACTGCCGAACTCCCAGTCGTCCGCCTCGCCGGGAATGCCGGTCTGGCGCGGACTCGTATCGCAGCTCACCAGCATCAGCCCGTAGCGCGCGGCCGTGCGCTGCGCACCCGCCTTGATCGGGAAGGTTTCTTCGGTGCACGTGAGGCCCGCGAGATAGAAGAGCACCGGCACCTGCTTCGCGCGCGACTGCGGGGGCTGGTACACCGCAAAGCGCATCGGCAGCCCGATCACCGCCGAATCGTGGCGGTAGAAGCCCTGCAGGCCTTCGAAGCAGCGATGCTCGCTGATGGTTTCCAGCGTCACCGCCACATTATGTATCCGATCGGCCGCCGCGGTCTTGAACGGCCGGCCGGCGCGCCAGCGCGCGCCTGTCACAGCTGGCTCAGTCGTGACAGATTGGATACGCCGTCCGTGCGCTCATGACGCCTGCCGCAGGCAGGACTATCATCAGGTTGCTCTCCGTGTGATCCGACGCACAAAGCATTTCGGCGCCCGGTCCCTTCCCCTTCCGTGCGTCGCCGACCGCCCCATCTGACCGGTGGGGCGGTCCCTTTGTAGCTGCGACCCCCTTCAAGGCACACCCGTAGCCGGCGGTTTCTTAACGGCGTTTGGTCTATCCACTCCGGCACGGCTGCGTACGATGAAGGATTCGCTCAGGCGAGGCGGTCGCCGCCTGGCGCCCCGACGACTGAGGAGCCTGTCCGATGAGAGTGCCGAAAATCCTGCGCGGCTTGCTGACCTTGGCGCTGGCAGTCGCGCTGCCGACGGCCGTGGCTGTTGCCGCCGACTTCGGCGCGATCGTCGGCCTGATCACGAATTCCGCCGGCGCGCCCGTGGCGCATGCCACCGTAACCGCAACCAGGAGCGACGGCACGGCCATACGCGCGACCATCTCCGGCAACGACGGCGTGTACTCGTTTGCGGATGTCCCACCGGGTATCTGGTCGGTCGCCTCCGAGCTCGACGGCTATCCGACGACGACGGCGCCTTCGCTCGCGGTCGTCGCCGGCAAAGCCACACGGCACGATCTGGTAATGAGCATCGCCGCCCCCGCCGGCGCGGCGGTGGCCGCGGTGCCCGCTGCCCCGGCGGCGGCCCCAGGCGCCGCCCGCGCAGCTCCCGCTGCGCCGGGCGCCGCAGCTGCGCCTGCGACGCTTGCGCAGACCATCGCGCAGAAGATTGCCCAGGTCGTGCCCGACGCGCTGCAGGCGCCGCCGCCCGGCCCCGAGGTCGACACGCAGACGCCGTTCGCCGTCGGCTATCTCGGTTGGCTGAACGGCACCAGCCGCGAGACGTCACCGATCTTCGACACCAAGCTCTTCACGCCGGAAGTCCGTTTCGATGTGAACTACCTGCAGGACTTCAATCATCCCGTCGATCACACCATCGTCGGCTCGACCGAGGAGTTCCGCTCGGGCGAATTCCAGATCGAGCAGGTGAGCCTCGGCGGTGACTTTCACTGGGAGAATGTCAGGGCAAGGTTCCTGTCGATGTTCGGGCTGTTTGCGGTGACCACGCCACGCAACGATGCCAGCGCCGGCGTCGGCGAATGGGACCTGCAGGGGGCTTACAAGTATTTCTCCGAGGCGAATGCCGGCTATCACTGGGACGTCAATCACGGTCTCAACGTCGATGCCGGCGTGTTTGTTTCCTACATCGGCCTCTTCAGCTATTACAACTTCGATAACTGGACCTACCAGCCCTCGTTCGTGTCCTCCAACACGCCGTGGTTCTTTAACGGCATGCGCGTGCAGTGGTTCCCGACACAGACGCTGAAGATCGAGCCGTGGCTGATCAACGGCTGGCAGTCCTACGCCAAGTACAACAAATATCCCGGAGTGGGCGGGCAGATACTCTGGATCCCGAACGACGCCTTCAAGCTGGTGCTGAACAGCTACAGCATCGGGGAGGACAATCTCGCCAGCGGCAGCGGCTTCCCCGCCAACGGCGGCAATCCGAATGCTGACACGGGTGCGCCGAATCCGAGCGCGCCCTACATCAACTACGCCAACGTGACGCGCGTGCACGAGGACGACAGCATCGAGTGGAAGTACTTCGACGCCAAGGACAGCGACCAGACCTTCGCCGGCATCTCGCGCATGGCGACTTCCTTCACCTGGGATCTCGGCTGCGAGTACGGCGGCGGGGTCCACTGCTCGCACGGCCCCAACAAGGCGAACTTCTTCGGCATGATGCTCTACGACCGCACCTGGTTCGACCACAACCTGTACGCCGTGACCGTCGGCGGCGGCTTCATGAACAACCCCGGGCGTTACCTGGCGCTGCTGCCGCCGATCAACGGCGCGACCGCCTCGAGCGGCTCGCCCTACTTCACCGAGAATCCGGGGCAGAAGCTCTACCAGTGGGACATGCAGCTCAATTTCCAGTACATGCCGCGCGACTGGCTGACATGGTGGACGGAGGCCACCTTCCGCCATTCCGATGTGCCTTACTGGACCGGCACCGCCGGCGTGACACCGCCGGCAGGCAACACGGGCTCGCCGGCCTCCTACGTCTGCAACAACGGCTCGACCGTCGGCACCGACAACTGCGCAGCCGAAGGCGGCATCTGGTACCCGGATCTGCGCACGCGCGAGGTGGTCTGGGGCGCGGGAGTGATGGTGAAGTTCTGAGGTGGCACCTCGCCCCGCGCTCACGTTCTGGGCAGCCGCTGCGGCTGCCCGGGCGGAACAAATGCTCAAAATCGCTATGACTTCCACCCCGGCGCCCCGGCCGTGATAAGTTACGTCGCTTCGTCCCGTGCTTGCCAGGAAGGATACCCGAGTACCCATGCCCGTCTCCGCCCGCGACCAGCCGCAGCCTCCGCTCATCTGGACCAATGCGCTGATGTTCGTGCTCACCTTCGCGGCAGCGCTGGTGCTGGTACCGTGGTACGGGCTGACGCACGGCTTCTCACCGGCGAGCTGGATCTGCTGCGTGTTGCTGGCCGCCGCCAACGGCATGGCGATCACCGCCGGCTATCACCGCTTGTGGGCGCATCGCAGCTACGAGGCGCATTGGTCGCTGCGGCTGTTGTTTCTGCTGTTCGGCACCATGGCGTTGCAGAACAGCGTGTTCGCCTGGTGCAGCGGACACCGCGCGCATCACCTGCACGTCGATGACGAGGACCGCGATCCGTATTCGGTGCGGCGCGGCTTCTGGTTCGCGCACATCGGCTGGATGCTGCGCGAGTACCCGAGCGGCCAGTTCGACTTCAGCAACATCGCCGACCTGAAGAAGGATCCGCTGCTCGCGTTCCAGCATCGTTACTACATACCGCTCGCGCTCGCCGCCAACCTTGGCCTGCCGCTCGCGGCCGGACTGCTGTTTCACGACGTGTGGGGCATGCTGATACTCGCGGGCGTGCTGCGGCTGGTGTGGAGCCACCACGTCACCTTCTTCATCAACTCGCTGGCCCACATGTGGGGCAGCCGGCCCTACAGCGAGGACTACAGCGCCCGCGACAACGGACTGATCGCCGTGATCACCTACGGCGAGGGCTATCACAACTTCCACCACAGCTTCGCGCACGACTACCGCAACGGCGTGCGCTGGTGGCAGTGGGACCCCACCAAGTGGCTGATCGCGGCGCTGCGGCCACTCGGCCTGACGCGCCGCCTGAAGCGCACGCCGGTGTTCCAGATCCAGCGCGCGCTGCTCGCCATGCAGTTCCAGCGCGCCCAGGCGCGGCTCGCACGGCACCCGACGGCGGCGGCCTCGCACATCGAGCAGCTGCGCACGCGCCTCGCGCACGAGTACGAGAGCTTCCTCGGCTCACTCGCCGACTGGGCACGCGTCAAGGAGCAGTGGCTCGGCGAGAAAAAGCGCGCGGTGCTCGAGCAGTGGGAGCAGGTCGACCTGCAGCGCCGCCTGCGCGCCATCGAGCGGCGCCTCACCCTGCAACTGCGGCGCATGCGGCTGCTGCAGGCGCAGCTCGTTTAGTCAGATTGGCTGAAAGCGCCTGCGGCGCTTGCAGCAGGCCAACCTCTCGTCTGAGTCGCAGCGCCGGCACAAAATCGCCGGGAGCGATTTTGGACGGCGCAAGCCGGCCTACAGGGCGAGGCCCATGGATGGGCCGAGCATAAAGCCGTGACTTTTGCCGGCGCCCAGCTCGATTGCGGACGCCTGCTTCGGCCACGCTCTTCCACGCTGGCAGCACCACGGCCGTTCGTGCACCATCGCCCTCATGGGACGCATCTTCGAAGTCCGCAAGCACACGATGTTCGCGCGCTGGAACCGCATGGCGAAGCAGTTCGCCCGCATCGCGAAGGACATCACCATGGCGGTGAAATCCGGCGGCACCGATCCCGCCTCCAATCCCGGCCTGCGGCGGATGATCCAGAACGCGCGCGCCGTCAACATGCCGAAGGACAAGATCGAGGCGGCCATCCGCCGCGCCTCCGGCCGCGATGCCGCGAGCTACGAGCAGGTGCTGTACGAGGCCTACGCCCCGCACGGCATCGCGCTGCTGGTGGAGACGGCCACCGACAACTCGACCCGCACGGTGGCGGCAGTGCGCAACATCGTCACCAACGGCGGCGGCAAGCTCGCCACCAGCGGCTCGGTCAGCTTCCAGTTCCACAAGATGGGGGTGTTCCGCCTCGATCCGGCCGGCCTGGACCAGGATGACCTCGAGCTGTACCTCATCGACCATGGACTCGAGGAGATGGGCGAGAGCACCGGCGAGAAGGGCGAGCCGCAGCTCGTGATCCGCTGCGCCTTCGCCGACTTCGGCCGCGTGCAGGAAGCGCTGGAGGCGCGCGGCCTGACCCCGCTATCGGCCGAGCACGAGTACATCTGCTCGGTGCCGAGCGAGCTTCCCGAGGCTCAGGCCACCGAGGTGCTGACGCTCATCGACCGGCTCGAGCAGGACGAGGACGTGCAGAAGGTGTTTCACACGCTCGCCTGAGGTCTCAAGGAGCGCCACACGCCCGTGCATCCCTATCGCCTCGAGCCTGCCCGCATCGCCGACTCGGCGCTGCTCGCCGCGATGACGCGCGAGCT
>Ga0187783_10003123_pt1 | contig 12228 bp, 13 predicted proteins | sample 1015_SJ02_MP02_2_FD_132471 | JGI IMG/M metagenome (GOLD analysis project Ga0187783, IMG submission 132471) | Tropical peat soil microbial communities from peatlands in Department of Meta, Colombia - 1015_SJ02_MP02_20_MG | ecosystem: Environmental > Terrestrial > Soil > Wetlands > Peat | place... | reverse complement strand
ACAACAGCATACAGAGCGGTGAGACCGACGTCGCGCTCGCCGTCGGGGTTGAGAAGATGACTGAGGTGGACACGCTCACCTCTGTGGAGCTTATCGGGAGAGCCGGTTCCTACATGTGGGAGTTCGAGAACTTCGGGATGACCTTCCCCGCGTATTACGCCCTGTACGCGGTTGCTCACATGAACAGGTTCGGCACGACAGAAGAGGACATGTCCAGGGTCGCCGTCAAGGCCCACCATTACGGCGCCATGAACCCGCTGGCCCAGTTCCAGAAGGAGATCACGTTGGAGAAGGCCTTGGGGTCGCAGGTCGTCTCGTGGCCGCTGAAGCTCTACGACGCGTGCCCCCTCACCGACGGGTCCGCCGCTGTCGTTCTCGCGAGCGAAGAGGTCGCAAAGAAATTGAGCGACACGCCGATTTGGATCAGGGGCGTCGGCTATTCGTCAGACTCCGCCAACCTGAGCAAGAGGGGGGACTACGTCGGCCTGGCGGCGAGCGTGAAGGCGGCGAAGAGGGCCTACGAGATGGCAAAGATTTCTCCCGACATCGTCGACGTAGCTACCTGCCACGATTGCTTCACCATCGCCGAGCTGATGGCCTACGAGGACCTTGGCTTCTGCAAGAAGGGGGAGGCCTCCAAGCTGATACGGGACGGCGAGACCGAAGTGGGTGGCAGGATCCCCGTCAACCTCGACGGGGGCCTGAAGGCGAAGGGTCATCCGATTGGCGCCACCGGAGTCTCGATGACGGTCGAGATCACCAAGCAGCTGCGCAACGAGGCAGGCAATCATCAGGCAAACATCAAGAACGGAATAGGTCTGGTCCACAACGTGGGCGGCACGGGTCACTACGCCTACGTAACCGTCCTCTCCAGGAGCTGACCGTGATGTCAGAGCCTTCCGTCCTCCATTCGAGGCGGTCCCTCACGCTCAGGTTCGACATACCGATCTCCAGGACTCACGAGTTCTGGGACGCCCTCAAGGAGGGCAAGTTCGTCTCAACAAGGTGCACAAAGTGCGGGAACGTCAGCTTCCCGCCTCAGGCCGACTGCCCCAACTGCATGAGCAACGAGTTCGAATGGGTCGACTTGGGCAGGGACGCCACGCTCGTGACTTACACCCACGTGCTAGTCACGCCCGCCAGTTTCATCGACTCAGACCCCTACACCATAGCCATCGGACAGCTCCAAAACGGCCTGAAGGTGCTTGCGTGGCTGGAAGGCATACCACTCGAGAAGGTGAAGGAAGGGATGAAGATGCGGGTAGAATTCCGCTCGGGAAAGGAGGGAAATCCCTACTACGTCTTCGTTCCTGCCTAGTATTCCTTTGGGACCGTCTTCATCACGTCCGGAATCCTCAGGAACCTCTCCCTGTAGGCGAGCATCTTCGTTATCGACCCCTTGAACTTCAACTGCCCCTTCAAGACGGCTGACTGCATGTCCATCTCTCCCTTTGCCACCCTAGCCCACGCGTCATAGGGCCCCTCCAGGCTGAACTCCGTTTGCGCGCCTGGAGGTGTCTTCGTGAGCGTCGTGACGCCACCCTCCACCGCAAGGACGTAGCTCTGTCCCACGTCGTTGGCTGCGATCAAGATGCTCGTCTTCACTCCCTTCGTGCTCTCCACCCACTTCGGGTCGGCCGCGAGAGCGACCTCGAGTTCCTTGAAGTATTCGTCGCTCAGGAACTTGGCCAAGCTTCCGTCGCCGTTCCGTCCCTCGCTCTCTTTTTGAGCTTACCTATGTTCCCAGATGTCAGGACCGTCCTCAAGTGAAGCGAGCTTGATGTGTAACTCGTAACGACATCTCGAATCTCTTCGGCGCCCAGCACGTCAGTCCTCACTATCACCCTCCTCTGGTCTCCCTCGACGGGTATGACCTTGACCGCGCCTCTTGCGCCGAGGAAGGAAGCGAGAGCCTTTGACTCCTGAGCCGAGATCGGCCTGTTCGCCTCCAAGAGGACGTAGCGCTTGACCGGCCTAACCGTCCTTCAGCGCCTCCCGGTAGAAGTTGATGGCTCCGCCCCCTAGCGAATAGAGTCTGGGTTTGACCTTGACTCGGACCGTGTCCGACGAACCCAGCGCGAACCTCCCTTCCATCAGCGCCTGCTTGTCCAGCCTGATGTAGAGCGACTGGTGCTCGTCGACGTGCATCGAGATCTCGTCGGCGAGCCTCCGTCTCAAAGATTCAGGGAAGCCTTCCACCAGCCTTCTGTAGGCGCGAAGAGCGAGCTCCCCTGTCGCGTGAAAGCTCACTGACTCGATCGGGTTCCCGAAGTGCCCCTCGAGCTTCTCCACTTCGGGCGGACCTTCGAGCCCCAGCGACTGGGCAACCTTCGCCTCGACCCTTCCCGAGTCTTCCGTGGCGTGGACGAAGAAGGACACGTCGACCGACTGGACCGGGCCCCTCATGAGGTACATCCAATTCCACAATTCATAACTATATGCGCCTAACGAACCATAGACGTGCCGAAGAAACTCACGATCGAGGACGTCCTGTCGGACGAGGTGAAGCGCGAGATGAACCTTGACACCCGCACGTTCGTCGTGCTGGACGACTGGGACTCGGTCATGCAGAGCGTCTATCAGATGCCCATAGAATACGCGGGTTATACGAACAAGGTGGGCGAGATGAAGCTCCTGAAGGAGATGATAAACGCGCTCGCCGCCGCCGACTTCGACAGCGTGAAGAGAAGCGAGAGCAGAAAGAAGCAGCTGAAGCAGTTCACAAAGACGATGAGCATGTACTACAACCTCGTCTTCGCGAAGGGAGGAAGGAGGATCGGCTACGGAGCCCTGATACACTTCCCCAAGCTCAAGCCCCATCCGGAACGGAGCTCCGGTATCGTGCTAGCCGCAAGGGTCGTCGTAGAAGGCGGGAAGCGTACAACGACCTTCGAGAGGGCCAAGTTCGACGACTTCATGATAGAGGTCAAGCCCTTCATCAACCTGCTCGGAGACCTCTATCGACAGTCTCGGAAGATGTAGAAGGCGATGAAGCGGTTCGTCATTGGAATCGAGAGCACCGCGCACACTTTTTCGTCCTCGATAGTCGCCTCCGACGGCGAGATCCTGTCAAACTCAAAGGAGGTCTACAAGCCTCCAGCGGGGAGCGGGATCCATCCCTTCGAAGCTTCCCAGAGCCACAGGGATTCTGCCGCCAGAGTGGTGGCGCAGTCCCTCGAGGAGGCCGGCGTGGCTGGCACAGAGCTCTCAGCGGTGAGTTACGCGATGGGGCCGGGGCTTGGTCCTTGCCTTCGTGTGGGTGCCTTGGTCGCGAGGACGCTGGCGGCCAAGTACTCGATACCTCTCGTCCCGGTGAACCACGCGGTGGGTCATATCGAGCTTGGATGCCTTCTTACCGGAACTGTGGACCCTCTCGTCCTTCTCGTCTCCGGTGGGCACAGTCTGATAGTGGTCTACGCTGCAAAGCGCTGGAGAATACTCGGGGAGACCCTCGACCTGACTCTGGGGCAGCTGCTCGACCAATTCGGCCGCCACGCAGGTCTCGCCTCGCCATGCGGAGCGAAGGTCGAAGTGGCGGCGTCCAAGTCAAGAAACTATCAGGAGCTCCCCTACACCGTCAAGGGGAACGACGTCTCCTTCTCCGGGCTTCTCACGTCGGCGAAGAGGATGCTGGACGGTAGAGTCCCATTCGAGGACGTCTGTTTCTCCCTTCAGGAGACAGCATTCGCCATGATGGTCGAGGTGACCGAGAGAGCCCTCGCCTTCACGCAGAAGAGGGAAGTCATGGTCGTCGGTGGCGTGTCTGCCAACAGGCGGTTGTCTTCAATGATCACAGAGATGAGTGGAAGGCACGGCAGCGAGTTCTCATCCGTGCCCCTTTCTTACAGTGGGGACTGCGGGGCGCAGATAGCCTGGACCGGCATGCTGGCTGACTCTGCGGGGGTCAAGGTCCCGGTCGAATCCGCAGGAGTTCGCCAGTCGTGGAGACTCGACACAGCGGAAATTCCATGGAGGGACTGATCTTCCCCAGGGAACTCCTGTACAGAGGCGCGGAAGCAGACGTCTACAAGGGGGTCTGGAGCGGTAGGGACGCCGTCTTCAAGGTGAGGAAGCGCCTCTCCTACAGACTGCCTCAGCTGGACAACGTCATCAGAGGTCGCAGGACGATGAGAGAGGCGCAGATGCTTCACAGGGCGAAGTCAGCGGGTGTCGCTTCCCCGCATCTCTTCTTCGTTGACACGGTCAACCACTCGCTCGTGATGGAGTTCGTCCCGGGAATGAGGCTGAAGGAAGTGCTCTCTGTAGCTTCTGAAGTTCCGCCTTCGATTCTCTTCGAGGAGCTCGGAAGAGGCGTGGCGAGGCTGCACGCGGCTGGTCTGGTTCATGGAGACCTCACCACTGCAAACGTCATCACGGACGCCCGACGCCTCGTCCTGGTCGACTTTGGGCTCGCAAATCTTACTTCCAAGCTCGAAGACCGGGCTGTGGACCTCAGGCTCCTGAAGGAGACGGTCACGGGAGCTCATCCGGATATGTCCGTGATCGCATTCGATTCATTCATGGACGGATACGGGCAAGTTCTCGGGAAGGTCGAATCGCTTACTGCCCTCAAGCAACTTAGAAGGATAGAACGGAGGGGGAGGTACGCTAACGTTGAGTGAGCTCCGTTTCGCGACGTCGAACTTGCACAAATTCGAAGAGGCCACGCACGTTCTTCGATCTGAAGGAATACGAGTGACCAGGCTGCCCTCAAAGGGGACCGAAATCCAGTCCGACAGCGTCGCTGAGATAGCGTCCCTGGCGGCTGCGGAAGTCTACCATAAGACCAGAACTCCCGTCTTCGTCGAGGACACGGGTCTGTTCGTGAAGTCGCTCGGAGGCTTTCCCGGAGCCTACGGTGCCTACGTCTTCTCGACGATCGGACTCAAAGGCTTGACGGGACTGTTGGAGAGGTCCCAAGGCAGAGACGCAGAATTCAGGAGTGCGGTCGCGTACTGCGACTCACCCTCCGGAAAGCCTGCCATCTTCGCCGGCAAGCTGGTGGGTTCGATAGCGAAGTCACAGAGGGGATCAAACGGGTTCGGTTTCGACCCCATCTTCATCCCCGAAGGAGGGCGCTTGACTCTAGCCGAGATGACTCTAGATGAGAAGTGCACCATTTCACACCGGTCGATTGCCCTGAGAGCCTTCGCGACATGGTTCAAGGCGCACCATCAGAGGTCTGAAAGGGGAAAGTCGTTTAATAGCCGCTGAAGCTCTTGCTCAATCGTAGCGACGCTTGCGCATCCAACGTCAGAGGTACAAAGTCGTCTTCTTGGCCCTGGTGCTGGCCCTCTTCGGGCTACCCGCACCTAGACCTTCACTTTCTTCATCGGGCGTAGGTGGCAACGAGAGCACCTACAGGGGGATCCCTACCGCATTCCCGCCGTCACTGATACCCGCTAGGTCGTCTGGCAACTCGTCCGCCGGTCCGGCTGGAGTGGACCCGTACCGCTCGTACAAGAAGGAGCCCGCTCCGGTCGGCATCGCAGACTTCGGAATCGGACCGTCAGGCCCCTACAGCTACTCGACGAACTCTTCCCTGGGAGTCGTGTCGATAGACTCGCTCTCTACGAAAAACGCGACAGGGTATCCGTGGCTGAGCATCCAGCAGAACGTCGTCCTCGAATTCACGTCTGGTGGCCAGAAATACTACTACTGGGTACAGAACGTGATCTTCCTCATATCCACCAACAACACGGTGTATTTCGTCGATAACGTCTGGAATTTCACCAGCCTAGCAGCGCCGCTGTCTCAGGCAGCCATATCGGGGGATGGGAACGTCTCAAAATACGGCGGGCGCTCATACTACGCCTACATCGCCCCCTACCCCACCGAGTCCTCTGACGTCAGCCTGGTGTATCCGACCTCGATCGATCTTGAAGTGAACTCCAGCCTAGACTCCAAAGGCGATCCCCAGGTAGTCTTTGCCTACGACGATGGGTTCGGGTGGGTAAATTACGACATGGTCACCTTCAACGTGTCAGGGGTCGTCTCGTCTCTTCCCGGCTTCATCGTGGACGGCAGCGAGTACAACGGCGGAGACCTCTTCAGCGACGCAGAGTTGGTGCTGGCGGGCCCTGGCGGGGGTTCGACCGTGGCGGACGTCCAGTCGGGCGTCAACCTTCGGCTCGAGTACTGGAACGGAAACAACTACGATGAGGTCCCCAACGCCTACAACTTCGGAGCGGACACCGGAGAGACGATAAGCAACACCGTATCGAAGGCGTCGTTCTCTTCGAGCGACGGAGAAGCGGGAGCGGATGTTGTCGCTGGTAACGGGACTCTCGGAGGTCTGTACACGCGCGATGACCTCGGCGTGCTGAACATCCTCTCTCCACTTCAGAGCGGTGAACTCTACGTCGAGAGCACGACCAACTCTTCGGCCAGTCCGTGGGTGGTCGGCTTTGAAGACGGCAACCTCACCCTGTCTCTGTATCCGGGCACTTACCTGTTGGAGCTGTACACCGGCGGTACCGTCTACGCTTCAAACTCCTCTTCGATAGCTGCCGGAAGCGAGGTGAAGTTGCTGGAGTATCCTACCAGCCTCGTACCCCTCACGCTCGACTTTGTCGCGGCGGGAGGCACTCCTACGCCCACGCTTGAATACGTCAACAGCGGCGAGGCCATAGTCGTTCCACTCACGGCCTATCCGCGCGTCTACTTCGTGGACAAGGGGACTTCTTGGACGGTCTCGAGGCTGCTCTCGGGATCCTCTTCATCGCAGAGGTGGACGACGGGGCAGCCGACCACAGGCGTAGCAACGTCCCCGACGACCGTCTCCTTCCTCTTCTACCACCAGTACTCCGTCTCGGCCTCGTACTCGGTGACCGGCGGAGGGACTCCTGCTCCCCCCACCCTAACCTTCGAAAGCCTCGGAAACTTCAGCTCGGTTCAACTGACGGGGTCCCCACAGTCGCTCTGGGCCGATGCGGGCTCCAACTACTCGGTGGCAGGCGAGTTGGGCGGTTCCAATTCGACGGTCAGATGGTACACTTCGTCGCGTTCAGGCACAATTCAGGGGCCCTCGAACCTGACCTTTGCGTTCGGCCTCCAGTTTCTTCTCCAGGAGGTCGGAGCCAACCTCAGCTCGACCTGGTACGACTCAGGCGTTCAAGCGACTGTAGTCCTGCCCGGGATTTACGGCAGGTCCAACGGGACTGGATACAGGGTCACATCGTATTCAGTCGACGGCGGTCAAGTCGTCAGTGTAGGGCCGACCCTCTCGAACGTGAGCGTCTCCGTGGCAATGGACCAACCTCATGAGCTCCAGGTCAATTCCGTGGAACAGTACCAGTTGATGCTCGGTCAGTCCGCCTTGCCGGCTATTGTGTCCATCACGGTTCCAACGATAGCGGGGGATTCCTACTGGTACGACGCTGGTTCTCAGGTCAGTCTAGTCTTGAACGGAGTCTGGGACAGGAGTAACGGGACGGGGGTTAGACTGGTCTCATATGAGGTGGATGGACTGAGGACAACGGTCGATTCGTCGGGCCTGGTCGTAGTCCTGAACTTCACCTCAATCTCCTCTCCACAGTCGGTCACCATCGCCACGGTCGTTCAATACGAACTCAACGTCTCGGGCGGCTCGGTTGTGTCTTCGACGCCGCCATCAATCCCGGGGGATTCCTACTGGTATGACAACGCAACCTCAGTCGAATTGAACCTGAACTATTCTTGGAACTACATGGCAGGCTCCAGGCTGAATGCGATAGGTTACTCGCTCAATACCTCTTCCGGCGAGTCAAACCTCCGGAGGTCGGGAAATGGGACCTTCGACGTCCGCTTGACCATGTCCGAGCCGATAGTTCTCACGGTCGATTCAGTCAGGCAGTATCGGTTGACCGTCAATGGAGGGAGCGACCCCGTCGTGACTCCTTCCGTCACGGGAGACGACTATTACGATCAGGGCTCAGGCGCGACGATCACTCAACAAGATTTGTGGGGCCTCGAGAATGGAAATTCACGTCAAGTTCTCGTCTCCTACGAGATTGACGGCACGACTGTGAGCGAGTCCATGGGGCCCAACGTCACATCGACTTCCGTGGGCGTCACTTTCGACTCACCGCAGGCAGTCACCTTCAACGGAGTGGTCCAGTACCTGGTCGCTTTCGAATTCGCAGACGCATCGGGCACTCACGTGATTTCTCCGAGCTCTCTCGTGATAGACGACCCGTCGCTGACTCCCGTGGCAGGTCCGAACTTCTCCATGTGGTTCGATTCGGGGACGAGCCTTCGAGTCGCGAGCGTCTTCTGGGAGGGAGTGAACGTTGGCCCTTCGAACTCCAGCTCGATCGAGATCGTGGGACCCCTTAACGAGACAATCCGCGCGATGGTCTACAACGCTAGTCTGACCGTGACCGACTACCTAGGCGTGCCTGTTCAGGGCGCTCTCGTGTCTGCGAGGCTTTCGAACGGGACCTCGCTGACGTTGACGACCAGCGGCGGAGGCTCGGCCGACCTGGGTCTGATTCCGCTAGGGACGTTCAACGGCACGGTGTCCTCGAACGGACTCTCCACAGGCTACTCCGCGAACGCGACAGGAGGGCAGGCGGTGACGGTAAGGGTCATCGGAAGCTACCCAACCTATGGACTGATCTCCGCGTTCATAATCATCGCAGTCGCCATCCCTCTTGCCCTGAGACGAAGGAGCAAGAAGAGACAAGCTTCCTAATCCAAGAAGAGACCCGACAAGGTTTATGAGGCCAACCCTGGGAGGCGAATCCAGGCTGAATCGCACTGGCAAGAATACACTCCCATAGGCATGGTAAGTCTCACCAGACAAGGCCGACGAGCAAACGGGTCCCCGCTTGGGTGACCACCACGCCCGAGGAAGCTAAGACCGCCATCACCAAGATGGCCAAGGAAGGGCTTACTCCGAGCCAGATAGGGGTCTCTCTCAGGGACGACTACGGTGTCCCGCTCGTCAAGCCGCTCCTTGGGAAGTCCATCAACGCCGTGCTCGTGGAGGCGAAGCTCGAGCCAAAGGTACCTCAGGACCTACAGGACTTGATTGCGAGAGCCTCTCGTGTGCAGCGGCACCTTCAGACGCACAAAAGCGACAGGAAGAACGTGCACTCGCTAGAGCTGGTCGAGGCTAAGATCTACAGGCTAGCCAAGTACTACAAGGAGAAGAAGGTCCTGCCTGAAGACTTCAAGTACACCGCTGTCGTCGCGCAGCTGACCTGAGATGGGGCCTGACTGCCGGACTTGCCTGACATAGGCGCTCTTCTCGGCAGGTGCGACTCTGTCGCGAAGCAGATTCTGCAGCTCGCCGCGCTGGGCAAGAAACTCCTGGTCGTGACCCACATCGACGCAGACGGCCTGGCGAGCGGTTCCATAGTCTTCGCCGCGTTGATGAGGAAGGGGGCCAACGTCACAGTCAGGGCCATACCCGACCTCGACCAGAACAGGATAGGGGAGTTGAAGGCTGACAGGTTCGACTACTACATATTCACAGACGTGGGGTCCACGCTGCTAGTCGAACTGAACGAGGCGCTCGACGGAAGGTTCCTTGTAATCGACCATCACCAGCTTCCAGAGGAAGACCTTGCAAACGCCAGCGTCGTCAACTCGTGGCAGTACGGCATCGATGGCGGGACGGGTGCCTGCTCTTCTTCAATGGCCTACGCGTTCTCCAGGGCTGTGGACCCCGCGAATTCTGACCTTTCTTCGCTCGCCGTCATCGGAGCCGTGGCCGACAGGCAGGACTCGGGACCCGGCCGTGCCTTGACCGACCTGAATCGGTTCGCTCTGGATGAAGCCCTCTTGAGCGGCTCTCTCTCGGTGGAAAAGGACCTGATCTTCGCGGGGAGGGAGACCAGGCCAGTCCACGAAGCGATAGCTCTGACCTCGAACCCATACCTCCCAGGGCTGTCCGGAAGCAAGGACGCTGCCCTCGCCGCGCTCAAGAGGTCTGGCTTTGAGTTGAAGGAGTCGGGCCACTGGAGGACAGTGTCTGAGCTGTCCAGCGATGAAAAGATGAAGGTGACCGAGGTCATCGCCGGCGTCGTGAGCGCCACAGGCGACGTTACGGCATCAATCTCCGAGCTGTTCGGAGAGGTCTACACACTGAAGTTAGAGGACCAGTCGTCTCCTCTTCGCGACGCTCGAGAGTTTGGCACTCTGCTAAACGCGACCGGCCGAATGGACAGGGCTGGTGTAGGGGTGGCCGTCTGTCTCGGAGATAGAGGCGTGAGCCTCTCGGAGGCCATCAGGACTCTCTCGGAGTACAGGTCCAACATCGGGAAGGCGATGGACGCGATATCATCGGATGAATCGCGGCAGGTCTTGCACGGTCACATGGTCTTCGTAAGAGGCGACGGTGTGGTAGACGAGAAGCTGCTCGGACCGGTCACTTCGATCCTGACCTCGGCTCCCGGCCGCAAGGACAAGGTGGTCGTCGCCAGGACTAGCTCGGGAGAGGGGGAGTTGAAGTTCTCTTCGAGGGTCGGAGATGACTTCGCCGGTTCCGTGAACTTGGGAACCGTCATGAGAGAGTCTGCCGAAGCGGTCGGCGGTGTGGGGGGAGGCCACGAGATGGCCGCCGGTGCGAAGATACCTGCAGCCCGCGCGGACCTCTTTGAGAAGCTGGTCCTAGAGAAGGTCGCTGCTTGAAGGCCGAGTTGCTTCTGCGCGTCGAGTGCGCAGGGCCGGAGATTGCCTCGGACTTGGCAAAGGTTCTCGAGCCGGACAACCACGGCCTTCCAAGGGGGCTTGACCTTCGCATGGAGCGCTCCTCCGGCAGTCTGACATTCTTCGCCTCATCGGATGAGCCTGGGGACGCGCTCTTGGCCGTTGAAGGCGTTCTGAGAGACATGGAGCTCTTTCAGGAGGTATGGCTTTTATCCGCTGTTCGGGAAAGCCGAAGCAGGAAGTAGAGACAGGGTGCTGGACGTCAAACTGCTTCGAGAAGACCCGGAGACGATTAGGAAGGACCTTCGCAGGAGAGAGGCGACCGAGAAGCTCCATCTGGTGGACGAAGCCTCGGAGATGGACAAGGACTGGAGAAGGCTCAAGACGCAAGTCGAGGAGCTCAGACACAGGCAGAATCTGCTCACAGCGAAGGTCTCCGACCTGAAGAAGAGAGGAGAGCCCCTGGACTCCGTCCTCCTTGAGATCAAGGACATCCCAGACCAGATAAAGAAGATGGACGATGAAGCGGGCTCCAAGCTCCTCAGGCTCAACGAAGTACTGATGAGCCTCCCGAACATACTCGACGAGAGCGTCCCCAAGGGGAGGGATGACACTGAAAACGTGACGGTGCGGACCTGGGGCAGCCCTCCAAGACCTGACTTCAAGCTGAAGGACCACATCGACATCCTCGAAGCTCTTGGGCAGGTCGACATCGAAAGGGCATCCAAGATCTCCGGTTCCCGCTTCTACTTCCTGAAGGGAGACTCGGTCAAGCTCGAGCACTCGATAATGAGATACGCTCTCGACCTTCTCTCGAAGAAGGGGTTCATCCCGGTTGAGCCTCCCTTCATGATGAGGAGGGAGCCCTACTCGGGGGTGACTGACCTCGCAGACTTCGGTCCCGTCATCTACAGGATAGAGGGCGAGGACCTCTACATGATCGCCACTTCCGAACACCCGCTGGTTGCGATGCACATGGACGAGATCGTCGACGGGAAGGCGCTTCCCATCAAGTACTGTGGAGTCTCGCCCTGCTTCCGCGTCGAAGCTGGGGCCCACGGGAAGGACACGAAGGGAATCTTCAGAACGCATCAGTTCTACAAGGTGGAGCAGATAGTCTTCTCGCGGCCCTCAGAGAGCTGGCCCCTGCACGAGGAGCTCATAGCCAACGCCGAGGGTATCTTCCAGAGCCTCGGCATCCACTACAGGGTGGTCAACGTCTGCACCGGCGACATGGGGAGCGTGGCTGCGAAGAAGTACGACCTCGAGGCGTGGCTGCCAGCCCAGCAGAGGTTCAGAGAGATGGTGTCGTGCAGCAACTGCACAGACTATCAGTCACGCAGACTCAAGATCAGGTTCCGGGAGAGGCAAGACGAGCCCACCACTCTTGTCCACACGCTCAACTCGACCGCCGTTACGACGCGGGCGCTAGTCGCAATAGCGGAGAACTTCCAGCAGAGAGACGGCACAATCAGGATACCCAGGCCCCTCGTCCCGTACATGAACGGGCAGGAAGAGATTTCTCATCAGTGAGAGGTTATAAGGCGGACGCGAACGGGCGCCCGTCGATTGCCAAAGAAAGCGGCGAAGGTT
>Ga0187783_10003122_pt1 | contig 12230 bp, 12 predicted proteins | sample 1015_SJ02_MP02_2_FD_132471 | JGI IMG/M metagenome (GOLD analysis project Ga0187783, IMG submission 132471) | Tropical peat soil microbial communities from peatlands in Department of Meta, Colombia - 1015_SJ02_MP02_20_MG | ecosystem: Environmental > Terrestrial > Soil > Wetlands > Peat | place... | reverse complement strand
TATTTCAATCAACCAAGAACAACCGCACACACATTTTTGCCATTCGGGAAAAATCAGGCTTGTTCCGTGCGGTCACGGAAGGGCCGACACAGTTGACCGCAGGCCCCCTGAACTACTATGCGCCGGTTCCGAGTGTCGATGGGAAAAGGACTCTTCGTAATTGGTTCGCAGCCACGCGGCGAACTCTCGCGTCTGGACTCTAAGACTCAGCAGTTCGTGCCTTACCTTTCGGGCTTGTCCCTCGAAGGACTGGATTTCTCGCGTGACGGAGAATGGGTAGCCTACGTGACCTTCCCGGAGGGGAGCTTGTGGCGCAGCAAACTGGACGGAAGCCAGCAGGTGCAACTTACATCTCCTCCGATGCAGGTCCTCTTGCCCCGGTGGTCGCCGGATGGGAAACAGATTGCCTTTGCCGCCGAAACTCCGGGAAAGCCGGAAGGCATCTACTTCATCTCGGCAGAGGGAGGTCAACCCGAGCCGGTCACGAAAGATCAAGACAACGAGTTAGATGTCGGCTGGTCTCCAAACGGGGATCAAGTTGTATTCGGGGAGTTCGGTTCCGCCCCACGAGCTATCTATTTGCTGAACTTGAAAACGCACGAACGATCAACGCTTCCCGGCTCGGAGGGCCTGTACTCACCACGCTGGTCGCCCGATGGCCGCTATATTGCTGCCATTACCGCGGACCAAGCGAGCTTGCGACTCTATGAAGTTGCAACTGGGAACTGGATCGAATTAGCGAAGTTTCACATAGGCTATCCAAGTTGGTCGCGAGACTCCAAGTACATCTATTTTGACGGTAACGACAGCCCGGCGTTCTATCGAGTGCGGGTGAGTGATCGGAAGCTTGATCGGCTTGTTAGCCTGACGAATGTCCGACGTGCGGGAACTTACGAATGGACTGGACTTGCTCCCGACGATTCTCCCTTGCTATTGCGCGACGTGGGAACGGAGGAAATTTACGCGCTCGAGTGGCAAGCCCCGTGAAGATTGTTAGACCCACCGGGGTCGTTTGCGGTGCGAGCGACCTCTTTTGAAACACGCGGCGCATGAGCGCTCGAAATCGTACACTTGCATTGTCCGGGCGTAACCGAAGGTCGCAAAACGTTCCTGCCTTGATGCTCCGCCAATGACTGGGGGGAATGTTCTCGACCTGTCGAGCTTGCCGAGATTGAAAACCGTAATCCATGCACAACCAAGCTGAAGACCGGCCGCTGCTGATCTTCGACGGAGACTGCAGCTTCTGCCGCGCATGGGTTGTGTACTTGAAAGGCCTGACGGGCGGACGGTTTCGTTACGCTCCCTTTCAGGAGGTGGGGGAGCAGTTTCCACAGTTGTCACGCAGGGAGTTTGCGTCTGCCGTCAAACTGATCCTGCCCGATGGCAGTGTGCGTAGCGGGGCGCACGCGGTGCTCACCGCCCTGGCTTCGGTTCCCGGTAAGCGTTGGCCGCTCTGGCTGTACCAGCACATTCCCGGAGCTGGCATGGTCAGCGAAGCCGTGTATGGTGTAATCTCCCGCCATCGGTCGTTTGCCTTCCAGGCCACTCGCCTGCTGTGGGGGATTCCGGTCCGGCCGGAAACCTACAACCTCACGACCTGGCTGTTCTTGCGCCTGCTGGGCGCGATCTACTTCGCGGCGTTTGCATCGTTTGGCGTCCAGGCCGCTGGCTTAGTCGGTTCGCATGGCATTTTGCCAGTGACCGACTTTCTCCGCGACGTGCATGAATACCTAGGCGTGTCCGCCTACTGGAAAGTCCCGACATTGCTCTGGCTCAACAGCAGTGACGTTTTCTTGCGGGTGATTTGGATGGCGGGCGTTTGCCTGTCACTTCTTCTTTGGTTTGGGACCAATGCCAGGGTGGTCCGGCTCGGACTGTTTGTTCTCTACCTGTCGCTGGGCACGGCGGGTCAAGTCTTCATGTTCTACCAGTGGGACGCTCTGCTGCTTGAGACGGGATTTCTGGCAGTGTTCTTGGGATCGGAAGTCGTGATCGTGCGGCTCTTCCGCTGGCTGCTGTGCCGGCTGATGTTTCTCTCGGGAACGGTCAAGCTGCTGAGCGGGGATCCCACCTGGCGCAATTTCACCGCCCTACCCGTCCACTACCAAACCCAGCCCTTGCCGACACCGCTGGCCTGGTATTTCTATCAACTCCCGCCGTGGTTTCAGCGCGTATCGGTGGGGTTCCTGTTCTTTGTGGAGCTAGTGGTTCCGCTGCTGGTACTGGCGCCGCGGCGGATTCGCTTGTTCGCGGTATTGGCCATCATGCTGCTCCAGGTGCTGATTCTGCTTACCGGAAACTATGCGTTTTTTAACTTCCTGACGATTGCGCTGTGCTTGTTCGCATTGGACGACGCGGCGCTACGCAGCATCCTGGGGCGGTTGTCTATCTCATGGCACGCAAAACAGCGGTCGATTGCCTGGCAGGCGGTCTGCGCGTCGGTGGCTTCCTTCGTGCTGATCACGAGCGGGTTCGAGATGGCGGGCGAACTTTCTGGGCGGCACTGGGCGCCGGCGGACGCGGTCGTCCGTGCGATTGCGCCCTTCGGAATCGTCAACACCTACGGGCTGTTCGCCGTGATGACGACGTCGCGGCCTGAGATCATCATCGAAGGGTCGGAGGATGGAGCGAGTTGGCAAGCCTACGAATTTAAGTACAAACCCGGAATCCTGACGCGCCGCCCGTCCTGGGTTGCGCCGCACCAGCCACGTCTGGACTGGCAGATGTGGTTCGCGGCACTGGGAAACTACCGGACCGATCCATGGATACTGCACTTCCTCGAGCGCTTGCTCGAGGGTTCACCGCCGGTGCTCGGACTGCTTGGCCGCAATCCATTTCCGGATGGGCCGCCGCGCTACGTAAGAGCGCGGGTTTATGACTACCGCTTCACCACGCCGGAGGAGCGCAAAGCCACCGGAGAGTGGTGGCATCGGGAGTGGAAAGGCACCTACGCGCCCGAGGTGTCGCTCCGCTGACAACCGAGGCGCTAGCTGGCGCCCGGGACGAAGGAGCGTAGAGACGAGGCAAGTCAGGGTCAAGTGTCGCGAGCCCACGCTGCACCGGGTACCGCCACAAAGCCAGCGAGGATCGTGCCCTTCGTAGTGACGAGAAGAAACGAACGTTGCAAGACGACCGCCAGAGCAGATCCAGCTTGCATGCACAATTGCTGTTGCATTGACGCGCTCGGATAGAGAGTTCAGAATTCAGGGGATCAACCTGAGAGAGGAGGAACCTGCATGTCAGAAGCAAACAAGTCACTGGTGCGTCGCTGGATCGAGGAGGTAATCAACAAAGGCAATCTCCACGCCGTGGATGAGATCGTCGCAAACGACTACGTGTATCAAGAGCCTACTGTGGGAGAACGGCGAGGCAAGGCGGCTGCGCGAGAATTGGTTACGATGTACCGCACTGCGTTCCCCGACATAAAACTCACCATTGAGGAGCAGATCGCCGAGGGAGATAAGGTCGTGACACGGACGAGCGGAAGCGGAACACATCGCGGTGAACTGTTTGGCACCGCCCCGACCGGAAAGCGTGTTACCTCGGTCCCGGGCATTCTTATAACCCGAATCACTAATGGCAAGATGGTGGAGGACAATTTGGTCTACGACACTTTGGGCATGCTGCGGCAGTTGGGCGTGGTGCCCGCTGTCGCCGCCAAGGCGGCGTAGACACTGCTAGCTTGACTGATGGGACCGGCTGCTTGTCCCGGTCCTTCTAGTCGGGGACGATGACGCCATACGGCTTCCACTCGGAACGTGGACGGATCTCGCGCGGGGGGCTTCGCTGGCGTCAGGTTCGATGACCAATCCCTCATTTGCGCTCCTGCAAACAGCCGTTGGCGCAACCGATTGATACATCCGCAGTAAGCGAACCTGCTCCGAGGTTTGTATCCATCGGCGGCCAGGTCCTCCAACCGAAACCGTTGATCCCGCCCAAAACCGGGTTGGGTTTCGGGAGAAATCAGTCCCAGTGGCAAGTCTGAAGGTTGCAATCATCGAGACATTCCACGGAGGCAAATCCATGCCCTACTCCTACCTGGTTCTCGGTTCCGGACGGCAAACCACCGCCTCTGCTTATGACCTCGGGATGTTTGGGGATGCCTGCAGGATCACACTGGCCGACGCCGATCTCGCCCGCGCCCAGTCGGCTGCCGATTGCGTCAACCGATTGCTCGGCCGCCCGGTAGCCCAAGCGCTCGCCCTCGATGTCCGCGACGAGCCCGCCGTCCGTCGGGCACTTTCCGGTTATGATGTTGCGCTAAGCGGCGTTCCCTATTTCTTCAACCTGGCGCTGACCAAAATTGCCATCTCCGCCGGCGTGTCGTTTTGCGACCTGGGAGGCAACACCGATATTGTCCGCCAGCAACATGCCCTCGACGCCGATGCCAAACGTGCCGGTGTGCGCATTGTTCCGGATTGCGGGATGGGCCCGGGCATGGGAAATACTCTTGCCGTCTACGCCATGAGTCTGCTCGATCAACCTGAACACGTATACCTGTTCGACGGCGGCATCCCACGCGACCCCCAGCCGCCGTGGAACTACCTGCTCTCTTTCAACATCGAGGGGCTGACGAACGAGTACTACGGTGGCATCACTTTGTTGCGCGGCGGCCAGCTGGTCCACGTGCCCTGCTTTACGGAATTGGAACTGCTTGACGTCCCCCCGATTGGAATGCTTGAAGCCTTCATCGTTGCTGGAGGAGTTTCGACTGCTCCCTGGACTTTCCACGGCAAGCTGAAAACCTACCAGCTGAAGATCCTCCGCTATCCGGGGACTTTTGCACAGCTCAAAGCTTTCAGCGATCTCGGCCTCTATGAACTCGAACCGATAAACGTGGATGGCAAACCTGTGATCCCCCGTCACCTCTTCCATGCCCTTTACGAGCCGAAGGTGTCGGCTGCGGTGGTCCACGATATTTGCATCATCCGCGCTCACGCCATCGGGATCAAGAATGGGCTCAAGTCCAACGCGATCGTCGAAGTCATCGATTACTACGATCGAGCCACCGGGTTTACATCGATGCAACGCACCACGGGGTGGCACCTTTCGATTGTGGCATCGTTGATGGCACAGGGTCGAACCCCTCTAGGGTCCGTGCCGCTAGAACTCGGGGTCCCCGGAGACGCCTTTGTCCGCGAAGCTCGCCGCCGCGGCTTCGACCTTACCGAGCGCGTCTCGCCAGCAGCATAAAGCCCCAACGCGTGGCAATCCGCCGGCCTTACTTCGGGGTTCCGATGGGAGGAGTCAGGCTCGAATCCAGACGATGCGCTGCATCGAATTCCACTTGGGCGGACTTAGGATCGTTCAATCTGAGAAGTGACATCGCGAGGTTATAGTGAGCGTGGGCAAGATCAGGGTTGAGCCGGATTGCCTCGCGGTAGCTGTCGGCTGCTCCCCGAAAGTCGCCCTTGTTGAATAAAGCGGTCCCCAGGTTAAACCGCAAGGCAGAATCCTCTGGTTGCAAGGCAATCACCGACCGATAGGTCGTGATGGCGTCGTCCAGTCGGTTGGTAGCTAACTGACAGGCTGCCAACCCGGCCATGGCCTGCGGAAAATTCTGCCTCACGGCGAGTGCCTTCCGATAGCTCGTGATCGCTTTCCCACACTCGTTCTCACTTTGATAGGCATGGGCCAGATTGTAGAGGCCGTCGGGATCGTCTGGCTTGAGTGCAAGCCCTTTTTCGTACGCCTGCAGCGCCTCTTTGATCTTCTCTTGTTCGTGATACGCAGCACCTAACGCAAACAGCACGTCAGGTTGGTTCGCGTTCAGGTGGAGGCTCTTGTGAAAGCTGGTTTCGGCCTCACCGTACCGCTTCGCAGCGTAGAAGGAATGGCCCAGGCGGGTCCAGGCGCTCGCATCATTCGGGTAGCTCTTCGCGGCACGTTGATACGCCGCGATGGCTTCGTCAGTGCGCCCAGCTTCCTGCAAGGCGTCTCCATAGTTCTCTAGGATGTCGTGTGCCTCTGGCTTCAGTTCGAGCGCCTTTTCAAGGTAGGGTATGGCCTCCGCTCCTCGTTGAAGTTCTATCAACGCCGCACCAGCATTGTTCAGCGCATCCACATTTTTGGGGTCCAGGGCAGCCGCCTTTTGGAAGGCGGCGATAGCTTCGTCGCTTCTACCCAGTTTCAGAAGCGCAGCACCCATGCCGTTATAGGCTTCCGGGTAATTGTCGTGAACCGTGATGGCCTGACGGTACGAAACCAGCGAATCTTCATACTTTCCCTCATGAAACAGCGCATGGCCCAAATCGTTGTGGGCGATGGCGTCGTCTGGCGCCAGCTTGATGGCCTTCTGCAAATCGGCCACAGCTTCCTCGTCTTTCCCAGCAGCGTCCAGCGCGAGACCGAGATTGCGAACTGCCTCTTCGTAGTCAGGTTGGATGGCAAGGGCTTTACGAAACTGATCCGCAGCAGCCGAGTAAGCCTTCTTGGCGAGAAGTTCCTCGCCTCGTTTGTTCAACTGGACCGCCTGTGGTGCTGGAGGAATCACCGACTGAGCCGACATGCTTCTGGGGCTTGACGCGCCCCAAAGAAACAAAAGCAAGCCGCAGGAAATCACCGGGTTCAGTTTGTACGTCAAGCCTGACATCCCTTGGGCAGCCCTGTTGTTCTCCAGAAGAAACGGCAAGTTATTCAAGAACGCCTCACGGCTCCAACAAGCTTATATAGACTGCATCGCTTTCCTTACCCACGGCATGATCGAGGCCGGTGGACATGTGTCATCAAGAGCATCCAGCCAAACTAAGGCTTCAGGAGCTCAACCAGGCACTCGGTGTGTCCCTGATTAGGAGAGCAGCGTTAGTTCTTTGATTTATTGACGGGGGACGCCTTGTCGAGCGTCGTGAGGAGCGACTCTGCGCTCGGTGGCGCAGGCGCCGCGCCGCCGATCACGATGTCTTTTGCGGGTATTTCCTTCCCGTAAAGTCGTTTGTTGGCGTCGTTGTCTGGCCGAAGTGTAGAACCTTCCAGGGAGACACCGGCGAAGACTCCGCGGGCACGCGAATAGGTCAGGATCTCCGCCCTCATGGTCACATCGGTGTCGGCCTCCGCCGTGCGTCCAACCGGTCCGGCAGCTGCCGAGGCATCCCCGCCAAGTTTTACCTTGCTGTTCAAGATACTCGTCGCCGACCGAGAGTTCATGAGCAAAAGCACGAAATCGGTGGCTTCTCCTCCCAATTGCAAGCCGAAACTGCCGCCTTCGAGCGCCATCATGGTTGGCGCACCCCACTTTCCCTTGAAATCCGCTCCGCCCCGGCAAGTCATGATACCTCGTCCATAGCTGCCGCCAAATCCAAATGCAAATTTCATGACCGACGGCAGAACCACGACGCAATCTGCCTTGTCCAGCACGCTTTGCGGGATGCTGTCCGGAGCGTTTAAGATCTCCTGCATTACCTTGCCCGCGTTTTCGACCCGCTCCTCCTCCTTTTTCTGCGCTGTGGCGGACAGCGTGACCGCGAAGAGCAACCCGGTTACGATCCATCCTTTCTTCATGGACGCCTCCTCTCTAAATCTTATATGAATGTAATCGGAACCCTCGGATGAAACCATCACCGCCCGGCAAAGGCCTGGATCGTACGAGCTACAATCCTAAGTTCAATCCAATTCAGGACGTTCAACAGGTCTGGCGACCGCCTACGGCTGAATCAGAGGAATTTGCGCAGCCAATTGCGTGTCGATCAACATCAATAACCGACGGTCCAGTTGGAAAAACAGGGCGGTCTTCTTCCCCGACAACACTTTTCCGAAAACAGGAATGTATCGAAGACGCAACTGGGCAACTGCTTCGTCCACTTGGAGCGGCTTGCGGATCAGGTCCAGAGCCTGATCGTCCGTCAGCGTAGTGTAGTTTGCGGCGTAGTCTTTGATCGCCCCGTATTTCGTGTCGTTGATCTTGACGAGTTCGGCGGTGTACTGATCGTAGAGCGGCCAGAATTTTTCTGCCTCTTTATCGGTTAACTGCAAGTTTGCGGCAATGATCTGTTTTTTCTGGGACCGAATATCCTTACGCATCAAGTCGATATTCTGGTCCATCGAAGTCTGAATTGAAGGCGAGTCCTGCGGGGAGGAACTTTGGCCGAACAAAAGGCCGGTTAGAGCTATCATCGCCGCCAGAGTCACGCCGAATACTCGATTGATCTTTTTCATGCTGTCTACCTCGCTCTGTGGAATCTCGGATTCGAGTGCACCGCCATTAATGCAACTACAGTCAACGCCCGGAGGAAATCGGTTTCAGTTTCAGCCTTCCTAGGTGTCGTCCAGATTATAGCCGGACATCGCGGTGGTTTTGCGTGACAATGCAGTTCATGACGCCGGAATTGCAGTGCTGCGGGACGGGCCGCAAACCCTGAGACGACTGAGTCTTTTGGTTGCGGTGCAGCCCCATCGTGTAATTACCACGCTGTCACTCAAAAGGACGCCGACAGACCTGCCGACAATGATAGTCCTCCGGTAGCAGATTGACGAATGCTCGCATTCCATGAAACTGTCATGTCTGACAGCGCAATGCCGCGGAAAACTAGGCGGATTTGCCGAAACCAGACCGGTTTGAAAGCGGCGCGAGAATTCCGGCGAACATGAGGAGCGGAGAATCGTGGTGAGCGCGACCCTGGGTGAAAGACCCAGAGCGCCGATTGGCGCATCGGTTTCGGGCCCCTATCCCACCGTTTTCGAGATCAATACCTGGACGTGGCTTGCCGGCCTAAGCCGGAAGTATGGCAGAAAGCTTACCTTATCTACAGTGCCGACAGCCGAATGGGATGCCCTTGCGGCTCACAGGTTCGATTCGGTCTGGCTGATGGGAGTTTGGGAGCGGAGTCCTGCGGGCATTGCGATCACCAATCGCAACCAATCCCTTCTCGAGGATTTCCGCCGTGCGCTTCCAGACCTTCGTCCCGAGGATAACGTAGGCTCGCCGTATTGCGTACGCAATTACCGAGTCGACACGCATCTGGGAGGTCCCCAGGGTCTAGCCGTCGCTCGCGGTGAGCTCTCGACGCGCGGCCTGAACCTGATCCTGGACTTCGTCCCCAACCATGTGGCTCCGGATCATCCATGGGTTGCTGAGCATCCTGAGTATTTCATTCGAGGCAATGCCAACGACCTCAAGAATGAACCTTCCTCTTTCCTCGAGGTACGGGGAACGGTATACGCCTGTGGACGAGATCCGTTCTTTCCCGCCTGGCCGGATGTCCTGCAATTGAATGCCTTCAATCCAGGTCTTCGGCTGACGGCGATGCAGACGATATCGAGCATTGCCCAACAATGCGATGGGATTCGCTGTGACATGGCAATGCTGATGCTGAACCCGATCTTCGAACGCACCTGGGGAGCTCGGGCCGGGTCACAGCCGCCCACGGAATATTGGCTTGACATCATCCCTGCCATCAAGAATAGGTATCCAGATTTCCTGTTTCTTGCCGAAGTGTATTGGGATCTGGAGTGGGAACTCCAGCAGAAGGGTTTCGACTTCTGTTACGACAAGAAGCTCTACGACCGCCTGGTCCATAGTCATGCCAACGACGTCCGGCTTCATCTCAGTGCCGATCTTGCCTACCAAAATAAACTGCTTCGCTTTATTGAGAACCATGACGAGCCCAGGGCTGGGGCAACCTTTTCCGCGGAGCAGCAGAGGGCGGTTGCGCTAACCGCAGCCACCCTGCCAGGAATGAGACTTTTCCATGAAGGGCAGTTTGAGGGATGCAAGGTAAGACTGCCGGTGTTCCTGGGCCGGCGCCCGGATGAGCCAGTGGATGTGGATTTGCGAGCATTCTATGGCAAACTTCTCGAAGCCATCGATCGGCCGGTATTTCGCCAGGGCCGATGGAGCCTATGCCAGCGGACGGGATGGCCAGACAACGGAAGTTTTCAGAATGTGGTGGCCTGGACCTGGCTCAAGGACGAGGAGCGCTATCTGATCGTGGTCAATCTTAGCCCGTGGCCGGCGCAAGCCCGGATTCAGGTGGGCTGGAATGACACAGGCGGTCAAAGGTGGCAGCTAAAGGATGTGATGTCGGGGGCGATTTACGAACGGCATGGGGATGAGATGCTGTCGCCCGGTCTGTATGCAGAACTCGGGGCGTGGGGTTTCCATTTCTTCTCGGCGCACGCGTCTTAGATCCGTCGGGCGATGACGACTATGAGGATCGAGAACGAAGAAACGAGCGGCTTCGCACCCCCAGATCAGGAGTGGCAATCCCCTGAATTCCTGTTTAGAGAGAATCGCCAAGGCTGTCGGTTTCTGCCATCCGACGAGTTCCCCCTTTCACCGTCGGCAGCGAAGATCGATGGCATGAGCAACCTTTGAATCCAACGACTTGGGCACCCGTGAATCGGTCCCAGGAGCGCGGCTCGTAGCAATCGGCTCCGACAGCCGTCCCGATCGGCTCCGACAGCCGTCCCGCTCGGCTCTGACCAAGTTGTACCAGCTGGTGGGCATCGCCTGTCCCCGGATAAGCCCGCGCGGGGGCGAGAATTGTGACAGAGCCAAAGGCTTGGAGCGCATCTACGCCGTAGCCGGTGCCGCTTGAGAGCATGGTCCTCGAGCTCTGGTGTTTAGAACTACGCATCGAGGTTGGATGCACCTTCCTGGCTTCTTCCGCTAGAATGTGTTGCGCACGAAAGGAGCACTATGGCAAAGAAGAAGATTGATCCCCTCAACAAGAAGCAATACGGCGCGGTGTCTGCGATGCTCACCGTCAGCGATATTCCGGCGGCTGTGAGCTTTTACCAAAAAGCCTTGGGTTTCTCTAAACGTGCTGTCATGAACGGCCCTGACGGAAAGCCGATCCACGCTGAACTGACCCTGCGCGGCACAACGCTGATGCTTGGGCCGGAGAACGCGGCGATGGGGAAAAGGAGTGCGAAGAACGCTGGTGCATCTCCAGCCAGTCTGTTTATCTACGTAGAAAACGTGGATAAGGTAGTCGAGAAAGCCACCAAGGTCGGCGCCACCAGCCAAGGGCCGGTGATCGACATGTTCTGGGGCGACCGCTGCGGCACCATCGTGGACCCGGATGGTTATACGTGGATGGTGGGCACGCACAAGGCTGAACCTACGGCTAAAGAGATGAAGGAGAAGATGCTGGAGATGATGCGGCAAGAACCGCCAAGTGAAGCCACCGCGGCCTAGAGGCGTCTTCACTCGAAGAGAGCTGCTTGGGCTGCCGCCTCTTCCGTTTCGTGAAAATTGCTGAGACCGACTCCGATCAGCCGATAACGTTGTTGTAGGTTAAGGCCTACACGTTCTCGCAGCTGGAGGGCGATTTTTGTCAATTCTTCCTGGGAAGATGGCGGTGAGCCTGGCGTCCAGCTGCGGGTGAGAATCTTGAACTCGCTAGTCTTCAGCTTGAGAACGATCGTACGTGCGATGCGCGATTCCGTGCGCGACGCCGACCAAAGCTTTTCCGCCAGCCGGCGGATCATGGGTTCGGTTTCGAACAAGAGGACGTCCTCCTCAAAGGTGTCCTCGACCGAGATCGAGCGTGTAGGCCGGTTGGGAACGACCTCGCTATCATCGATACCGCGGGCAAGTTCATACAGGCGCCCACCGTAGCGCCCAAATTCATCTTCGAGCACGGTTAAGTCCACGCTTCGCAATTCGCCAACGGTGTGGATTCGGAGTTTCGCTAGTTTCTCTTCGTTGATTTTTCCGACTCCTGGCAGGCGCGCAACCGGCAGACCAAGCAAGAACGCGTCTACCTCTTCCGGCTCTAGGACAAACAGTCCATCAGGTTTTCGCCAGTCAGACGCGAGCTTGGCTAAGAACTTGTTGGGCGCCACTCCCGCGGAAGCCGTGAGCCGCAACTCCTGGCGGATTTGCTCCCGAATGGCACGCGCTGCAAGGGTGGCCGTCGCTAAGTCGCGCCGATTCTCGCTGACATCCAGGTAGGCTTCATCGAGCGACAGGGGCTCGATCTGACCCGTATAACGCTTGCAGATCTCCCGTACATCCCGCGAGACTGCCCGATAGCGGATGAAATCAGGAGCGAGAAAGATGGCTGCCGGGCACAGGCGCTCCGCCCGCACAGCCGGCATCGCTGCACGCACACCAAAGGCCCTGGCCTCGTAGGAAGCGGCGCAGACAACCGAACGGTTGCCCCGCCAGGCAACGATCACGGGCTTCCCGCGCAATCGCGGATGGTCGCGCTGCTCAATCGAGGCGTAAAACGCGTCCATGTCTACGTGAATGATTTTCCGCACCTTGACCCTCTAAATACCAACCCCGT
>Ga0187783_10003121_pt1 | contig 12232 bp, 9 predicted proteins | sample 1015_SJ02_MP02_2_FD_132471 | JGI IMG/M metagenome (GOLD analysis project Ga0187783, IMG submission 132471) | Tropical peat soil microbial communities from peatlands in Department of Meta, Colombia - 1015_SJ02_MP02_20_MG | ecosystem: Environmental > Terrestrial > Soil > Wetlands > Peat | place... | reverse complement strand
GGCCCGGGCCCGGTACAGCCGCCGGGTGCCGTCGCGGCGCTCGGCGAGCAGGCCCGCGTCCTTCAGCACAGTCAGGTGCTGGCTGACCGCGGTCCTGCTGATGTCGAAGGCCGCAGCGATCTCTCCGGCGGCCAGTTCGTCGCGGGCGACCAGCCGCAAGATCGCCCGGCGCCGGGGCTCGGCGATCGCCCGCAGCGCCGCGTCGGCCGCCTCGCCGCCGCCCGCAGGATCCCGAGGGTGTCCGCTCACGCCGCTGTCCTCAGCTCCACAAGCCGACCAGGTTGCCGTCCGGGTCGGTGAAGATAGCGAACCGGCCGTAGTCGCCGGGCAGGTCGGTCGGCGGGACGAGCCGCTTGCCGCCAAGCTGCTCGGCGCGGTCCAGGTAGGCGTCCAGGTCGTCGACCCGCATATAGATCTTCACGCCTTTCTCGCCCGCCTCCGACGGACCGATGCCCCCGCCGATCGCGCCCTCGCCCGCGCCGGTGTCGACCAGGCCGTACCCGCCCATGGCCGGGTCGGCGGCCACCTGCCAGCCAAACAGCTCACTGTAGAACTTCTGCGCCCGCTCGTGGTCCGGGCTGACTACCTCGAAGAACGCCACTGGCTGGCCCATGATGCCTCCTTCTGACACTCTGCCAACTCACACTAACGTTAGGGCTTACGAACGTTAGCGTCAACTGACTGTTATCGATGAAGGACGTCGACTGCTGGCGGTCCCAGCTCGCCTCAAAGCGGTCTTGGCTGGGCTCGCTCCGTCAGTGGGCAGAGCTTGGGCCATCACTACGGCAACGTGCGCGGGAGCCCAAAGCTCGGCAGAACGCTGTTGTCGAATCCGGTGATCGCCGAGATAAGAGACCCAGACAAAGTCAGCACAGCGATCCCATTGGCGCGATACAGGCCTGTTGTCGGATCCAGGACGTAAGCAGCCAGGGCAGGCTGCCCGTTTGCTCTCGTCGCCACGTACCGGGTCCGCCGTCCGGGGCGGAAGGCCACGGTGCCAAAGAAGCGTGCCGCCAGCTCGCGACCCTGGTACTCCAGCGGCATCGGCGGCATGGTGACCCAGACGTCTTCGGTGAGGAGGCTGACGAGCTTGTCCACGTCCCCGGTTTCGAATGCCTCGGTCAAGCGGGTGACGATCTCTTGTTCAGCGGCTGAGTTCGGTGCGGGGGGAGGCTCCTGGCCGCTGGCGCGGCGGAGGCGCGTGTGGACGGCGGTCCGGCCGCGTTTGAGAGCGTTCTCGACCGATGCCTCGGTTGTGCCGAGCATTCCGGCTGTCTCGTGTGCTCGGAAGCCGAGCACGTCCCGCAGGACCAACGCGACCCGCTGGCGGGCCGGGAGCAGCTGAAGGGCCGCCACGAAGGCCAGCGCCACCGACTCCCTCGCCTCGTATCGGGCTTCGGGCCCAGGTCTGTCGTCGGGGAGTCCCTCGAGGAAGATGTCGGGACAGGGCTGGAGCCAGACGGTTTCTCCGAGCCGCGTCGGCTCCGGGAGGGCGACGTCGAACGCCAGACCCTGCGATCGGGGTCGTCGGTTAGCGGCACGCAACATGTTCAGGCACCGGTTCGTGGCGATGCGATACAGCCAGGTTCGGACCGAGGCCCGCTCCTCGAAGGTGCCGAGGGCCTGCCAGGCACCGAGGAGGGTTTCCTGGAGGGCGTCCTCGGCGTCCTGCACCGAGCCAAGGATCCGATAGCAGTGCACCTGGAGCTGGTTGCGGTACCCATCCATGAGCTGCGCGAAGGCGTGCTGGTCCCCTGATCGGGCGCGACTGAGGAGTTCGGCGGTCACCCTGGCATCCTCCTCGCCTAACCACCTGGTCGGGCCCCTTCCACGCCCACCACCAGTACCGACACCGCTGGATTCGGAAACTGGTCGCCCTGGGAACGACCAGTTCTCCGTGCGTCCGGTGCCTATGTATCTGAGGCAGTCAGATCTACCGCTCTCAGGCGGGCACGGAGGTGTCATCGATGAGCATGGCGTCCGAGCCACTGGCCACCAGGCGCACGCACCTGGGCTGGGTGCTTGGCCTGACCTCGACCGCTTATTTCATGGTGGTCCTCGACTCCGTAGTCGTGATCACGGCGCTCCCGCGCATGCAACGCGATCTGCACGTCAGTCTCTCCGTGCTGCAGTGGACGCTCAATGCCTACGGCATCGCCTTCGCTGCCGGAATCATCACCGCTGCCGCCCTCGGCGACCGGATCGGGCGGCGGAAGATGATCAACATCGGGCTTGCTCTCTTCACGCTCGCTTCAGCCGCGTGCGCGCTGGCCCCAAACGCCACCTGGTTGATCACAGCCCGGACGGTGCAGGGACTCGGCGGGGCGATCGTGTTGCCACTGAGCCTCACCATCCTGACCACCGCGTTCCCGTCCGAGCGTCGCGGGACCATCGTGGGTATCTACGGCGGCCTCGCCGGTCTCGCCGTCGCGATGGGCCCGATCATCGGGGGCGCCGTGACGCAAGGCATCAACTGGCACTGGATCTTCTGGATCAACGTCCCGATCGGCTTCGCCGCAGCGGTGCTCGGCCTGCGGCTCTTGCCGGACAGCTACGGCCCTCCGCAGCGACTCGACCTCGTCGGGGTCGGGCTTCTGACCGGCAGCGTGGTCGCTGTGGTCTGGGCGCTCACCCGCGCCAATGCCGCTGGCTGGTCGAGCGCCGAGGTCGTCAGCACGCTGGTCGCCGGGGCGGTGCTGCTTGTCAGCTTCATTCGGTGGGAACGCTCCGCCGCCGAGCCGCTGGTGCCGCCGCGCATGTTCGCAGCCAGGGACTTCACCTTCGGCAACCTGACGACATTCCTCATGACCGGGGCTATCTTTGCCGCCGGAACCCTGGTCACCGAGGAATTCCAGCTCGCCCGCGGCTACTCGCCGGTTAGCGCTGGCCTGCGCCTCCTGCCGTTCTTCGGTACGCCGATGCTCGTCTCACCCCTCGCCGGCGCTCTGTCCGATCGGATCGGCCGTCGGCCGATCATGGTCACCGGGCTGACTCTCCTGACGTCTGGCCTCGTCTGGGTCGCCTGGAGCGGTTCGCTGGGTACCAGCTGGATCGAGCTCGTGATCGCGCTGTTTGTCGCCGGGGTCGGGATCTCGATGGCGCTTCCGACCGTGCCGACCGCTGTCATAAGCGCTGTGACGCCACAGGAGATGGGCAAGGCGTCGGGCTTCAACTACATGTCGCAGCGCTTCGGGGCGGTATTCGCGATCGCGATCGGCACCGCCGTTTTCACCAATTTCGGCGGCTTCGGGACGCCAGACACCGTCACGGCCGGCTTCAAGCCGGGACTGTGGGCTTGCGCAGTCTTTGCCCTCCTCGCCGCGCTCTCCGCCGCGGCCATGTCACCTCGGCCGAAGCAGGCGAAGCACGCGACGGAGGCCGCGAACACAGAGGCAGCGACCGCCGCCCCAGCAAAGGCACGCTAATCGACGTCGGAGGCATTACCCAGGCGGTCGCGAGCCTGCTGTGCCCGCCGGACCGCGTCGGGACGACCGTCACCTTCGACTTGACGGAAGGCGGGTTGCCGCACTGTGGCTGCCGAGGCCTGCGATCCGGCGGTCACTACCGATCGTCTAGTACTGACTCCGGCCCGTGGGACCGATGGTCAGCTGGTGTACGTTGCGGGGAGCCCGAATCGCGGCAGGGTGCCGGCCTCGAACCTGGTTATAGCGCTGATGCGGCTGCCCGCCAGGGTAAGGACCATCAGGCCGACAGTGTAAAAGTCGCCGGTCCGCGGGTCGCGGACGTAGAAGCCGAAAGCTGGCTGGCCGTTGGCTCGCGTGGGCAGCAGACGGCTGGTCCAGCCGGGCCGGAACGCCGTGGTCCGGAAGAACTGCACCGCCAGCTCCCGGCCCTGGTATTCCAGCGGCATGGGCGGCATGGTCAGCCAGGCATCCTCGGTCAGCAGCGCCACGATGCCGTCTACGTCAGCAGTTTCGAATGCCGTGGTGAACCGTTCCACGAGCTGCTGCTCGGCTGGCGACATCGGCGGCGGCGCGGGCTCTCGCTGCCAGGACTGCTGCTCCCGGTCTAGCGTCGCGCGAGCTCGCTTCAGCGCGCTAGTCACCGACTCCACCGTCGTGTCAAGCATTTGTGCGGCCTCGCTGGCGTGGAAGCCGAGCACGTCGCGCAGGATGATGGCGGCGCGCTGGCGCGGCGGCAGCAATTGCAGCGCCTTGATGAACGCAAGCGAGATCGACTCCAGCGCCTCGTAACGGGCCTCGGGACCCGCCGTTGCCTCCGCGAGGCCTTCCAGCATGGCGTCCGGGCAAGGTTCGAGCCAGAGCACCTCGCCGAACCTCGTTGGCTCCGGCGGCTCAAGCCCAGCAGGCATCGGGCCAGCCACGGGCCGCCGCCGAGCCGAGCGCAGCGCGTCCAGGCACCGGCTGGTGGCCACCCGGTACAGCCAGGTCCGCAGAGACGCGCGCCCCTCAAAGCCCGCCAGGCCCTGCCACGCCGATACCAGCGTGTCCTGCAGTGCGTCCTCGGCATCCTGCATCGACCCGAGGAACCGGTAACAGTGCACCTGCAGCTCGCGCCGGTACGGCTCGACTAGCTGGCCAAACGCGTCCCCGTCCCCAGCCTGCGCTCGGGCGAGCAAGTCCGCCGTCACGGCCCAAGTTTCTCATGCGCGAGCGCCTGGACGCAGTGGGCCATACCGCCACAGCGGACGGATACAGACGACGGCGCGGCGCGAAACTGGGCGCCGGCAGGCCGCCCAGTCTGCACGAACCGCTGCCGTCTAGACCAGCAAAGGTCAGCCACCAGCCCTAAGGAGAATCGCAGATGTCCGCTCAGCACGAATCACCAGCCCTGGCCGTCGCCCTCGCCCACGTCGAGGCGTGGAGCAACCATGACTTCGACAGCGCCCAGAGCGCGCTCGCACCCGACGTCCACATAACTGCCACGACAACCCAGCCCATCATGAAGCCAACCGACCTGACCGGCGCTGACAGCTACATGATCGGCCTAACCCAGTTCGCCCAGGCCGTGACGCCCGGCAGCCTGCGCCTGATCGCAAGCGTCGGCGACGAGCACAACGCACTTGTACTCCTGACGGTCGAGGCCAATTTCGGCGCCGGACCGGCGACGATGCCCGGTGCCAGGCTCTACCAGGTCGACGACAACCGCAAGATCACGCAGGAGCAAGTCATCTTCTACGCCGCAGAACGCTAACGTCCGGGCGCTGGGCCCGGGCCTCACAGCTCGGGCCCGGCACTGGACACCACTTCCGATTCGCTCGACCGTACGCGGTCGGCCTCAAGCAGCCCCGGCGAACGAATAAACAGGAGTTCACGGGCCCTCGAAGATCCGCGTCAGCGCCACGACCTGTGGATATTAGCGCACGTTGTGCCCCGTGACGGCCCTGCCGATGATCCTGGGCTAGGGCGAGCACGTCGCCGACCTAGACGCGGCCGCTATCCCGGAGATGGAACCTGACGTCGTCCCGCAACGCGCGCGGATCCTAGCCGTGAAACTTGCGGAAGCAGGATCAGCATTTGCCGACTTCTGTTTTGGCAGCCGACAGCTATGCATGCAGCTCGCAGAGGTCCTCGCTCCGCAAATTGCCGTAGATCTTCATCCTGAGCACGCTGCTGCGTCCGGCCAGGCCCGGCTGGCCTCGGCTGCGACCCGTCGGCGGCCTGTGGGCCGCTAGCCGCCGTTCCCGCCGTCGGGAGAGCCTGACTCGGTCACGGCGATCGCTATCCCCAGAGCCCGCAGCACGTTTCCCCCCGCGGCCACGACCCGGGTCGTGCCTACCACCGGGGCGACGCCGATCATTACTCCCTGGACGTCCTCAGCCGTGACGCCGCTGTCAGCGGAGATTCCCGCGTTGGCGAGGTAGGACGCCGGCGGCGCATCCATCGCGATGAGCGCCGCCAGACGGACGAGCATGAGCTCGCGCGGCATCAGGGTGTCGTGCTGGAGAGACGCCGCGGTCAGGTCGGCGAGGGTGTCCAGTACAGGTGTCTCGGTTGCCATGGTTCCTCCATACGACCCGGTATGTCGGTCATGAACAGGCTGATCACAGAACGTGCTGTGGCCGCACAGTCCGCTGGCGCTGCGGCTAACCCGAAGCTATGCCGTGCTGATGCTGGGGGCATCGCCCCTGCGGGGTGATCCGGCGGGCCGCTGCGTGACCTGTGGCCGCCCCCCGGCGGGGCTAGCGACATCCGGCCAGCAGTGTGCGAATCAGAGAACGCCGTTCACCCAGTACGGATGATGCCGCCCGCGGGCCGCTGGGTAGTCAGCACCGATGGATCTGCTCGGTATTGCCCGCCGGGCTGCCGACAGCCAGCTGGCCCTGTCCGCGCAGTCGCTCGCGGCGGTCCTGACCAGGGAGCTGACGAGCCTGGTAGAGGCCGGACACGACCGGGGCATACGACTGCGCATCGATGCGAAGAGCTTCCTCGCGTGGATCGACCTCAACGATCTCCTGCGCCAGATCGCGGTCAATGACTTGCTCGCTGACACCGACGTGTCCGGCGTGCTGGCCGGCATCGACGTGAACAAGCTGCTGGCCGGCATCGACGTGAACGAGCTTCTGGCGCGCGCTGACGTGAACGATCTGCTGGCCCAGATCGACGTCGACGACCTGCTCGCCCAGATCGACGTCGACGACGTGCTCGCCCGCATCGACGTCGACGACCTGCTCGCCCGCATCGATATCTCCATCCGGCATCGCAGGCGCCGGTCACCTCTGGCAACCGCCCGCAGTCGGATCAGCACCGGCCGCCGGCTCGCAGCCATCGACGTCAGCCGGCTCGTGGCAGCCACTGACGTCAGCGCCCTCCTGGCACGCGTGGACGTGAACCGGCTCCTGGCCAAGGTCGACGCCAACGCCGTCCTCGCCCGCATCGACGTCACCGACTTGCTCGCTCGCGTTGACGTCGATGCCCTGCTGGCGCTGGTTGACGTCAGCGACCTCCTGACGAGAATCGACCTGGACTGGCTCATCAGCCAGCCCGGAATCGCCGAAATGCTGGACCAGCGGACGGCGGAACGCCAGCGGGGCATCGGCCGCGCCAGCTGACATCACCTGCGCCCCGTCGGCCGCTTCACCCCGGGCGCGACGGAGCTTACGCCTGCCTGCGAGTTAACGTTCGCCGAACTCTGGGTAATGGTTCGTCACGCTCAGCCACTGAACTGAGGCGGGGCCGACACGCGTGCCAGCCGGCCGGGAAGAGCGATTATCAGGGGGATGTCATGCCGGAACGCACCACGACCCGCCGGAGCACGCACGAGCGGGACGAGGAAAGCGAAGGCGGGCAAGCCGCCGAGCAGCAGTCGAAGCAGGCCCAGCGCCCGCGCGCGGCGGCCGCCTAGCCGCCCGCCACCTCCTAAGCCACTGCACCGAGCCTGGCCAGCGATGCGGGTACCGGGATTGCTCGCCGGACGGCGCCTGGTAAGTCCTGGTGAGCTGCTAGCCAGGCTCGCCAACCGACTCCCGGCACCACCTGGGCGGCACCAGCGACGGCACTGGTCGGGGAACGGACGGGCGCACATCGAGGTCCGCGGCGTGACCGGGCCGGAGAATGCCCAGCTCGCGCGGGACGTCGAGGCGGCGCTTGCCGGGCTGCGCGGCGTGGACTGGGCTGAGGTCAACGCCATATCCGGGCGCGTTGTGGTCTCGTTCGACTCCGACCAGGTGCAGGTCGGCGACCTCATCACGGTCATCGGGCAGGCTGAGGACGCGCACGGCCTAGCGGACGAGTCGTTCCCGCCCGACTGTCCCGATTACCCTTCGGATGCTGAGCCGTTGCAGCGGCAGCTCTACGCGCTCGGGGCCGATGCCTGCGGGCTAGGGCTCAGCCTGGTTGGCCGACTCGTCCGCGCCAATCCGCTGCTCGGCGAGGCGGCCTCGCTGATATCGCTGATCGACGCAACCCCGGCGCTGCGGCGCCCGCTGGAGAGCGCGGCCGGCCGGGCGGCCACGGATGTGGGCCTGGCCGTCGGCAACGCCGTGGCGCAGGGCCTGGCGCAGGGTCCGCTGGGCCTGGTCGTCGATATCGCTAACCGCTGGCTGCAGGTCGACCAGCTACGCACACTTCGCGAACTGTGGGACCAGCGTGAGCCGGTGCTCGCTGGCAAGCCTGCCGGGGATGAGCTGCAGGCGCTACGGCGTCAGAACCGGCCCCGGCGGCTGCCGTCCGGGCCGGTGGAGTCGTACTGCAACAACGCTGCCGTCGGGGCGCTCGGCGGCGCTGCCGTCACTGCTGTCGCTGCCCGTGACCCGCAGCTGATCGTCGCCGCCACCGCGACTGCCAACCCCAAGCCCGCCCGGCTGGGCCGAGAGGCGTTCGCTGCCCGGCTCGGCCGTGACCTCGCCAGGTCGGGCATTCTCACCATGGACGCCGACGCGCTGCGCCGGCTGGACCGCGTCGACACGGTGCTGCTGGACGCGCAGGTCCTGACGACCGGAGAGTCAGTAGTGGGATCGGTCTGGGTGCCTCCCCAGGAGGCAGCTGAGGCGGCCAGGGCCATGCTGGCCGCTCATGCGCTGCTCAGCCCCGCCAGCAGCCTCAGTGACCAGCCGTCAGGCAGGACCGCCGCCGCAGCCGGCGGCCAGACGGCGACGGCAACCGGCGGTGAGTGGGCGATCGGGCCGCTGCCGCGCAGGCTTTCCGGGCAGATGCGCGAGGCCGCGCGCGGCCTGCGTTCCCCAGGGACGCGGCTGATGGCGCTGTGGCGCGACGGTGAGCTGTTCGGCCTTGTCGTGATCGAGCCTCAGCTTGACCCGCTCGCGGGCCCGCTGATCGCTGTCGCCAGGGCAGTGGGTGCCGTGGTGCTCGCCGGGCGGGCCGGGAGGGCGTCGGCGGCGCTGGCTGACCGTGTCGTTCGCGGGGGGCCCGCGACAGCGCGAGCGGTGCGGGCACTGCAGGCCCGCGGCGCCGTGGTTGCGCTGGTCTCCGCTGTCCAGCGCGACGCGCTGTGCGCCGCGGACATAGGGATCGGAGTGCCTGGCGGCCTGGTGCCGCCGTGGGGTGCGCACCTGATCACCGAGTCAGGACTTTCCGGTGCATACCGCGTGCTGCGGGCGGTCCCCGCTGCCAGGGCGACCAGCCGCCGGGCAGCCAGCTTCGCGGCCTACGGGTCAGGGGCCGGAGCTGTGCTGGCGCTCAGCGGCCCGCGCGCCGGAGCGGCTCCCCGCTCGATGATTGCCGTCAACAGCGCGGCGCTGGCCTCGGTGACCGGCGGAGTCTGGTCCGCAGTGACGCTTGCCCGGCAGCCGCCGCCCGTTGGGGCCGACGCTACCCCCTGGCATGCCCTTGACACCGCCGCGGTCCTGCAGCGGCTCGGCAGCAGCAGCGACGGCCTACCGGACGACGAGGCCCGGCGCCGCCAGGCCGCCAGGCCGCCAGGCGGCCAGCTGCAGGGCGAGCCGGGTCTTCTGCGCGCCTCGGTCGAAGAGCTTGCCAACCCGCTGACCCCGGCCCTGGCCAGCGGCGCTGGCCTGTCAGCCGCCGTCGGCGCAATCAGCGACGCAGCGCTGATCAGTTCCTTCATGGCACTAAACGCGCTGCTGAGCGGCATCCAGCGGGTCAGCGTCGGCAGGGCGCTGCACAGCCTGATCAGCGAGTCGGCCGTCCGGGTACAGGTGCGCCGCGGCGGCGGCGAAGTGCGGACCACCGCCGACCAGCTCGTACCCGGCGACGTCATCGTCGTACAGGCAGGTGACGCGGTGCCGGCCGACTGCAGAATCCTGCAGGCCAGCGGCCTGGAGGTCGACGAGTCCAACCTGACCGGCGAGTCGCAGCTCGTCGCCAAGGCCAGTTGCCCGACCGCAGCAACCAGCATCCCCGAGCGCACCAGCATGCTGTACGCCGGCACCTCCATCGCAGCCGGGACCGCCACCGCGGCGGTGGTCGGCGTGGGCAGCGCCACCGAGGCCGGCCGCGCCGAGCAGGCCGCTGAGGGACAGCGGCGGCCAAGCGGCGTCCAGGTGCGGCTGCGCCAGCTGACCAGTCAGACCGTTCCGCTGGTGTTCGCCGCCGGCGCCGCCGTTGTCGGCGCAGGCCTGCTGCGCGGCAAGCCGCTGCGCGACACGCTCGGCACCGCAGTGAGCCTGGCCGTCGCCGCCGTGCCGGAGGGCCTACCGATTGTGGCCACCGCCGCACAGTACGCAGCGGCCAGGAGGCTCGCCGAGCACGGCGCGCTGGTCCGCAACCCCGGCACGATCGAGGCGCTCGGCCGGGTAGACGTGTTGTGCTTCGACAAGACCGGCACCCTCACTAGCGGCCGGATCCAGCTGGACCGGGTCTGGGCCTGCGGGGCTGACCGGCCGCTGGCGCAGCTAGACCAACTCGGGAAACTGGTACTGGCCGCCGGGCTGCGCGCCACTCCCGAGGATCGTGACGGACAGCAGATGGCACACCCCACCGACCGGGCGGTTGCCGAGGGCGCCCGGACTGCCGGCGTCGGCGCCGACTTCGGCGCGCAGGACTGGCGGCTACTTGGCGAGCTGCCGTTCGAGCCATCCCGCGGTTACCACGCTGTCGTGGGCCGTACCAGCGCCGGGCACCGGATCGCCGTGAAGGGAGCCCCGGAGACCATCCTGCCCCTGTGCGACCGGCAGATGAGGGACGGCGGCGCCGCCAGGCTCGGTAACCGCGCACGGCAGGCCATCATCAGGAGGGCGGACCAGCTCGCCGCCCACGGATACCGGGTGCTCGCCGTCGCCGAGCGGCAGGCGACTGGCCACGTCGACCTCGGCGAGGACCGCGTCGAACGGCTCTCCTTCCTGGGGTTCCTGGCGCTCACCGACCCGGCCAGGGAGACCGCTGCGGCATCGATCCGTGGGCTCCGCGCGGCGCATGTCGAGGTAAAGATGCTGACCGGCGATCACCCTGGTACGGCTGAGGCGGTCGGGGCCAAGCTGGGCCTGCTCAACGGCCACCGGGTCGTCACCGGCCAGGAACTCGACGCCGCCGGCGAGGCTGAGTTCCGCCAGCTGGTGGCCGAAGCGGCCGTCTTCGCCCGGGTCAGCCCCGACCACAAGGTCCGGATTGTCGACGCGCTGCGCCAGGGCGGCCAGGTTGTCGCCGTCACCGGGGACGGCGCCAACGATGCTCCCGCCATCCGGCTTGCCGACGTCGGCGTGGCGCTCGGCAAGCGCGGCACGAACGCTGCCAAGGAGGCCGCCGACATCGTGGTCACCGATGACCGCATCGAGACCATCATCGACGCCATCGCCGAAGGCCGGGCGATGTGGTCATCGGTGCGGGCGGCGATCGGCATCCTGCTCGGCGGCAACGTCGGCGAGATCATCTTCACCGTCGGAACGAGCCTGCTGCCCGGCGGGTCACCGCTCAATGCCCGCCAGATCCTGCTGGTGAACCTGTTCACCGACATGGTCCCCTCGCTCGCCCTCGCCGTGCAGGCACCGGGGTCGGAAACGCCCGAGGCGCTGCTCCGCGAGGGACCCGAAGCGTCGCTGGGAAACTCCCTCACCCGCGACATCATGATCCGCGGCGGACTCACCGCCGGCGCCGGGCTGACAGCCTGGCTGGGCGGCCGGCTGACCGGGATCAGCGCGCAGCGGGCCAGCACCGTCGCCCTGGTCGGGATCGTCGGAGCTCAGCTCGGCCAGACACTGGCAGCGGGCTGGCGCAGCCCCCTGGTAGCCGCCGCCAGCCTCGGCTCGGCAGCGGTCCTGGCCGCAGTGATCCAGACACCCGGCCTCAGCCAATTCTTCGGCTGCACCCCGCTCGGCCCGGTCGGCTGGGCGATCGGGCTGAGCGCGGCGGCGGGCGCCAGCGTCGGCGCACCGCTCGCGACCCGGCTCGCGGCGTCTGCTGTGCCGACCGGGGAAACGCCGGACCGCAACGGCACGGCGGAAGGCGTACGGGGCTCGGCAGCTGTCAAGCGCAATTCGCAGCTCGTGATTGGGTGGTTGAGGGAGTTGTGAAAGAAATTCATCCGCGCCGGGTGATAGTGCTGCGCTCGACCAGGGGAACGTAGCCGTGACCAAGCTCGCTAACGGGTCAAGGTGCTTGCCTGACTAGCTTGTCCCCCGGCTTATTGGCGCGCCCGCGCGCTATGTCGCGCGCGCTATGTCGCCGGTGGCCCAGTGACGAACGAGGCAGACGCCACCTATACGGTCCAGCACTTAGTCCAGGAAGGCCGAAGGAAAGCGAGGGCGCATGCACGCATGGTCTTCAGCGCACGGCGGTCAGGCTGAGTGCCGTTCATCGGTGCGGCCATCGGGTATTCCGGCTCCGCCTGGGACTGG
>Ga0187783_10003120_pt1 | contig 12234 bp, 11 predicted proteins | sample 1015_SJ02_MP02_2_FD_132471 | JGI IMG/M metagenome (GOLD analysis project Ga0187783, IMG submission 132471) | Tropical peat soil microbial communities from peatlands in Department of Meta, Colombia - 1015_SJ02_MP02_20_MG | ecosystem: Environmental > Terrestrial > Soil > Wetlands > Peat | place... | reverse complement strand
CGACAAGTTCCTCGCCCAGAAAACACAGCGCAACGAACAATTGCGTGCGGCGTACAAGAACCAGCGCGAACGCATCGAGCAATTGGAAGTCTTCATCAACCGTTTCCGCTATCAGGCGACAAAGGCCAAGCAAGTCCAGAGCCGGATCAAGGAACTCGAGAAGATGGAGCGGATCGAGATTCCACCCGAGGAGAAGACCATCCACTTTTCCTTTCCGCAGCCGAAAGCCAGCGGCCGCATTGTTGCCGAGTTCGAGGGTGTGGCCAAGAAATATCCCGCAAGAAATGGTTCCCGGGAAAAAGAAGTGTTCCGTGACGTCAGTTTCATGATCGAGCGCGGGGACCGCATCGCGCTGGTTGGCGTAAATGGTGCCGGCAAATCAACTTTGATCAAGCTGCTGGCGGGCACCGAGCCCCTTACCGGTGGTCAGTTCCGGCTCGGGCACAATGCGCTTCCCGACTATTTCGCGCAGGATCAGTACAAAGAGCTTGATCCCGATGCGCGGATTCTTGATGATCTGGGCGCTCTTTCACCCCGCTCCACCGAGACGGAACTGCGCAGCTTGCTGGGATGCTTTCTGTTCTCCGAGGATGATGTTTTCAAGAAAATCGGAGTGCTCTCAGGGGGTGAACGGGGCCGGTATGCGCTGCTGCGGCTGCTGTTGCATCCGGCGAATTTTCTCCTCCTCGACGAGCCCACCAACCACCTTGATCTGCGCGCCAAGGATGTTTTGCTGAACGCGCTGATGGAATACACAGGCACGGTGGTGTTCGTGTCGCACGATCGCTATTTCATCGACAAGCTGGCGACCCGAGTTTTCGAAGTTGGGAATGGCAAAGTCGAGATTTTCCCCGGAAACTACGAGGACTATCTGTGGCGCAAGCAAGGCGGACAGCAGGTAGCGCCGACGCTTGACGACGTCCCTGGCGTGAACAGACAGAAAGCCGAACCGTCACCCGTGGTCCCGGCAAGCACCCCCGTCGACGGGAACGGCAGCGGAGAAGCCGCGTCGCCGGAAGTCTCGAAAAGGCGCCTGAACCCGATCAAGCGCAAGCAGATGGAAGACCGGGTCCACGAACTGGAACAGGAGATAGGCCGTGTCGAAGCCGCGATCGCGCATCTCGAGGCGGAGTTACAAAGGTTTGTCAGCGCGGAGCAGAGCCAGCGTCAGTCGCAGGAACTGGAACGACACAAGCGGGACCAGGCGGAACTGATCGAGGAATGGGAAGGCCTTTCGGGAAGCCTTCAGGAATCTGAATAGTAGCAACTCGGGCGACTCCCACGCGGTGTTTCCATTCCACCAGCGGTTGGTGAGAGCACGACCGCCCTGTTCGGGCTGAGTGTGGATGCGAGTCCGCCCTCTTCTTGCCTTCCCGGTCGGTACGGCCAACGCCCACGAGTCCGGCACACGGACGCAAACCGCGACGGTGATTTCGCGACCACAGATGCCGGCATCGGCGCGCTGCGCCCGGACCCTGCGGCGGAGAAAATGCTCGATTCCTGGGAGGACGGCGGTGCAGTCTCATTGCGCGGGAGTTCAGCCGTCCGCAGGATCTGGAACCGGTAACCGCTGGAAGGGACCATGGTGGCATCCTCGGCCGTACACCTCCTTCCGTAATCTCTCGCCCGCTCTTACCTCTGTGCGATAGTCAGGGTGGCCAAGTGGACAGCATCTCGCCACAAATTTCAAGACCAACCGCATGGATGGTGTCGAACGGTCAGCAGGGCCGGCGCCGCGCGGAAACCAAGGAAGGTCGCATGCTTCAGTCCTCGGAGAATTCGTTCAACAAGTCGGGCATTCCGGCTTCCAACCCCAACCCTTACAACTCCATGGTCAAGACCGTCACCGCTCCAGTGGACCAGGCGACCATCGGCCGCACTTTGGTCATCAAGGGCGAAATCAGCGGCTCGGAAGCGCTTTACATCGATGGCCGCATCGAGGGCAAAATCACGATGCCCGAGAGCCGAGTCACGGTTGGCCGAAACGGCAAAGTTGACGCTAGCATCCAGGCCCGGGAGGTTGTGGTCATGGGCACGGTCAATGGCAACATCGAGTGCAACGATCGCGTCGACGTCCGTTCCGAAGGCTCAGTGCAGGGAGACATTTGTTGCAGCCGCATCACCGTCGAAGACGGCGCCGCGCTGAAGGGCGGAATTCAGGTGCGCAGCAGCGAAATAAAGCAAAATCAAGGTCAGCAGCCGGCCAAGCAGGATCAGGCGAAGACTCTGGCAGCGACCGCAAACGCCTAGATACCCCCTCGATCGCGATGAAACAGGGCACGCCAAAGGCGTGCCCTGTTTTGTCTGCAAGGTGAACTCATTTTTTCTCCACCGGCCGGAAATCCAGCGCCGCCGAATTCATGCAGTAGCGCAGGCCGGTTGGCGGTGGACCATCCTCGAACACGTGCCCCAGGTGGGCGTCGCACTTCGCGCAACGGACTTCCGTGCGCACCATGCCGTATTGCGTGTCACGGTGCTCAGCAACGCCGCTTTCCGCGGTCGGCTGGTAGAAACTCGGCCAACCCGTGCCGGAGTTGAACTTCGTTCGGGAATCGAACAGCGGAGCACCGCAGCCGACACAGTGATAGATCCCCGGCTCTTTCGTGTCCCAATACTTGCCGGTAAAAGCGCACTCCGTGCCCGCCTCGCGAGTGACATGATACTGCTCATCGGTGAGTTGCTTTTTCCATTCGGAGTTGGACTTGGTGATTTTCTCTGCAGTTTTCTCAGGCATGTATGAACCCCATCTGGGATCGCTTTCCCCTTCATTGGATGTGCGGACAACCGCAAAAGTGACATAGCCCCTCTCCGGCCTGCCCATTAGCCCTGCCGGGCGCCCACCGTTCGGTATCTTCCCCGGAAGAACAGCAGAGGGTCTCCCTCGCCAACCACCACGTTCTCTACCTCCGCGATGAATATGGTGTGATCACCGGCCAACTGCGCCGTGTGTAATCGGCATTCCAGGTATGCCAGGGAACCATTGAGGATGGGAGTTCCGTGCTCGGTCCTGGCGAAGCGCGCGCCGGCCTCAGCTTCTGCGCTCTCGTGCGTGCGTTCGGGTCTCGCGTAGTACTCTGAAATGGCCCGCTGTTCTTCGCTCAGAACGTTGACCCCAAAACGCTTCTTCGCGTGCAGGTGGGCATGCGTGCGCGTACTATGATCGACGCAAACCAGCACCAGCATCGGATCCAGCGAAACCGATGCAAATGCGTTGGCTGTCATCCCATGGACCGCACCTTCCAGGTCGACCGTGATGATCGTTACTCCGGTCGCGAAACATCCCATCGCCTTGCGAAACTCCGCAGAATTCAGGCTCATGTTGGCCAAAAACGTTGGGTCAGATTTCCTCAATCACATTGCTTGGATCTCGGGACACTTGTGTGCCAGGCGATTCAAAACACAACCGCCTACATTACCATGCCCTGCCGTTGTATGATTCGATGCGACCGTGTCTGCCGCCTCCATTGCGCCCGTCGTTCGGGGAAGCGAACTCGAGTTTGCTCGCGCCCTCGGAGAGGCCCGGCCGGGTGTCTCGATTTCGCGCCGGGCTGCGCTCCGGCTGATTCGTTCGACCGATGATGAACTGCCGGCCCTGCTCGCCGCCGGTCGGGCCAGCAAAGAGCTCTTCAAACCCAAAGTCATCACTTACTCGCGGAAAGTGTTCATTCCACTGACCAATTTGTGCCGCGATTATTGCGGATATTGCATTTTCCGACGCGATCCCGGCGATCCCGGCGCCCACACCATGACCCCGGAGGAAATTCTTTCGCTGGCGCGAGCCGGCGAAAAACTTGGATGCACAGAAGCCCTGTTCAGCCTGGGAGACAAACCGGAGTGGTTGTTCCCCGAGATGCGGCAGACTCTCCGCGGTCTGGGTTATAAATCGACTCTGCACTACCTGGAAGCGATGTGCGAACTGGTTTTGCGGGAGACGAGTCTTCTGCCGCATCCCAACCCGGGGTTGCTCAGTGCCGAATGGATCTCCCGGCTCGCGGCTGTTTCGCCCAGCATGGGTCTGATGCTGGAGACTACGAACTCAAACCTGCTCGCTCAGGGAGCGGCTCACGACAATGCCCCTGACAAACTTCCCGCCAAACGCCTGCGAACGATCGAAGAAGCCGGCAAGCAAAAAGTCCCCTTCACCACCGGCCTGCTCATTGGAATAGGCGAATCTCTCGCCGACCGGGTCGACACAATCCTCGCTATCGGGAAACTGCAGGAGACCTATGGGCATATCCAGGAAGTCATTGTGCAAAACTTCCGGGTCAAAGCGAACATCCCCATGGCGGATCGGCCGGAGCCTTCGTGCGGCGAAATGCTGCGTTGTGTGGCAGTGGCTCGATTGCTGCTGCCCCAGGTCAACATTCAGGCCCCTCCCAATCTCTCTGCGCCTTACTACGATGATTTAATCGACGCCGGCATCAACGATTGGGGAGGAGTCTCGCCCCTGACTCCCGATTTCATCAATCCCGAAAAACCCTGGCCGCATTTGGAGCAACTGCGCCTGCGTACGGAAGCCAAAGGATTGGAGTTGCGCCAGCGCTTGCCCGTCTATCCGGAGTTCCTTCCAGGCGTGGCGGCACGGCCGGGGCTGTTATCGGAAAAACTGCGCGCCGCTGCCGCCGCTGACGGATTTGCGCGGAGGGCCGCATGATCTGCGTCTTGAGCGGAGGCACGGGAGGCGCAAAGTTCGTGGACGGCCTGCGGCAGATCCTTCCCGCCGACGAAATCACCATCGTCGTCAATACTGGCGATGACCTGCTGTGGTGGGGGTTGTACATCTCTCCAGACATCGACTCGATCGCCTATGTTCTCTCCGGCAGGTTGAGCCGGGAGCGTGGTTGGGGAGTCAAGGGAGACACTTTCCTTTGCCTGCAGGCAATGGGACAGCTCGGAGAGCCAACGTGGTTTCACACCGGGGACCGCGACCTCGCGATCCATTTGCTGCGTTCGCGTCTGCTGGCAGAAGGCAAGACGCTGTCGGAAGCCACCGCGATCATTTGTGGAAAGTTGGGAGTGAAAGCGCGCGTTCTTCCGATGAGCGACTCGCGCATCGAGACACGAGTGGATACGCCCATTGGCGAGCTGAGCTTTGAGGAATATTTCGTGCAGCGCTGGTATCAAGACCCGGTGAAGGCGGTGCGCTTTGCCGGAATCTCCGACGCTGAAGCGGCACCGGGGGTGGTCGATGCCATCGTCTCTGCTGACGCGGTCATCATTGCGCCGAGCAATCCCGTCACCAGCATAGGTCCAATCCTGGCCGTCCCGGGCATTCACGGCGCTTTGCTGCAAGCGTGCGGAAAAGTCGCCGCCGTCAGTCCAATCGTGGGCAATGCACCGGTGGCAGGTCCGGCCGGAATTCTGATGCAGGCTCAAGGTCTGTCTTGCTCCATTGCCGGCGTCGCCCATGCTTATGAAGACTTTCTGGACGTTTTGGTCTGCGACAGCCGCGACGCGCGCGCCGCGGATCAGCTGCGCAACAACGGATTGCGCGTGCAGTGCACCCAAACGATCATGCGCAGCGATGACGATAAAGCGGCTTTAGCCCGCGAGGTCCTCGCGCTCGTCGCCCCGGATAGCCTCGGAGCGCGAGTGGACTCCCGACCGTGATCCTGGTCCCGATAAAAGAGACCTCGCTGGCCAAGCAACGTCTGGCGTGCGTGCTCGATCAACCTTCACGCACTCGGCTGGCTCATGCCATGCTCCTCGATGTTCTCAGCACCATTCAAGAGTGGAAGAATCGACCCGGGGTCGGGGTGGTGACCAGTGATCCCTATGCCATCAGCGTGGCAGAGGAGTATGGCTTCGATATCATTGCCGATTCTGAAAACCCCGGGGAAACCGGTGCCATCGAAATGGCAACTCGCGTGTGCGTGGAGCGTGGCGAAGAAAGTACGCTGGTCATCCCGGCCGACATTCCACTCGTCGAGGCATGGGAACTCGACGAAATCTTGAAGTCTGCTCCCCGGGAAGGAACGGTGCTGGTTCCGGCGGGCGACGGTCGTGGCACGAACGCAGCCTTCCGGCGGCCGGCCAACCTTTTCCCGCTTCGTTTTGGCAATGACAGTTTCCAACCACACCGAGCGGCCGCAGAAGCCATGGGCAAGCCGTGCATCGTGCTCCCGCTGCCGGGCATCGCCGTCGACGTTGACCGCCCCTCCGACTTGCAGCAAATCGTGTCTCTTCCCGGCGAAACCCGCGCCCAGCGACTCGCCAGGGAATGGGTCCTGTCGGGTCGCCTGGCCTGGTTGCAGCGAGATGCCTTATGAAAAAGCGCAGGCCGCGAACGAAGCCTGCCGGTCAAAAGCACCCGCAGGGGATTCGGCTCACCCCGATTTCATTCTCCGGTGAGATTCGGCCGGGAGATGACCTTGCCGGGAAGCTCTTCCGCGCATTGCGTCGAAAGCACCTGCGGCTTGGTTCTGGCGACATTCTTGTCGTCAAACACAAGATCATCTCCAAGGCCGAAGGTCGTGTGGTTGATCTCGCCACCGTTGAGCCGTCCACAGACTCGCTCGAATGGGCGCGGCAGCATGATTTGGATCCGCGAGTGGTCGAACTGGCGATGCGCGAAAGTCGGGCCGTAATCCGCCGCGCCAGGGGTGTTCTGATCACCGAGACCCGCCACGGTTTTCTGTGCGCCAACAGCGGGGTTGACCTGTCTAACGTCGATGGTGGGAGACATGCGCTGCTGCTGCCGGAAGATCCCGACCGTTCGGCTCGGAAGTTGCGCCGCGCGCTCAAGAGACTGACGGGCGCGTCCCTGGCGGTGATCGTCACCGACAGCTTTGGACGTCCCTGGAGGGAGGGGCTTATGGAATTCGCCATCGGGATTGCCGGCATGAAACCGCTGCGCGATGATCGCGGACAGCGCGATCCCTACGGCTACCGGCTGAAAGCCAGCGTGGAGGCTGTCGCCGATGAATTGGCTGGCGCCGCGGGATTGGTCTGCGGCAAGTTGAATCGGACTCCCGCCTGCATCATTCGCGGCTTCGATTATGAACCCGGCCGGGGACTGGCCAGAGATTTGCTCCGTCCTGCCGGCGCCGACCTGTTCCGATGAGACTTTCGCTACACTGTGGGCCAGTTTGCTTGCACGGACCCGCCCGGCGGGGCATAGACTAGGAAGCTGCGTCCTAGCGGAGAGATTTATGCACGGCGAAGTTTCCCCTGCGGAATTGAAAAACTTTCACTCGCTCAGCTGGTCCGACATCTCGCCTCGACTGAGTCGCGCGATCCGCTGTTCGCTCGAAAAGGTGGTCGCGACCCAAGACGGCGGGAATCTCTCTCTGGATGAATGCTACGCCCTCGCGGACTGCGAGGGAGAGAATCTGCTCGGCCTGCTCGTCGCGGCCAACCTCCTCCGCGCCGAACTCGCCGGCAACATCGTCACCTACGTCGTGAACCGGAATATCAACTTCACCAACGTTTGTTTCGTCGGATGCAAGTTTTGCGCCTTCAGCCGCGGTCCGCGGGAGGAGGACGCTTACTTTCACAACCTGGATGTGATGGCAGAGAAGACGGTCGAGGCCTGGCAGCGCGGAGCCACGGAAGTGTGCATTCAGGGCGGTCTTCCGCGGGACCTGCCAAAGTATTACTACCGCGACATCCTGCGAGCCGTAAAACGGGCCGTGCCGCAGATGCACGTTCACGCCTTTTCCCCGATGGAGATTGTCTACGGTGTGGAGCTCACCGGCATGCCGCTGGCGGAGTATCTGTCAATGCTGCGCGACAATGGTCTGGGGACCTTGCCGGGCACGGCCGCTGAGATTCTCGACGACCGGATCCGCCACGTCCTCTCCGCCAACAAGCTGTCCACGGCGCAATGGATCGAAGTAATTCGCAGCGCGCACCGCTCGGGCATCCGCACGACGTCGACGCTTATGTATGGACACGCCGAAACCCCCTGGCATTGGGTGCGGCAGATGCGGCTGTTGCGAGACATTCAATCCGAGACCGGCGGGTTCACCGAATTTGTTCCGCTCGGATTCGTTCATCAGAACACGTTGCTCTTCCAGCAGGGCCTGGCGCGATCGGGTCCAACTCTTGCCGAACATCTCAAAGTGCATGCCTTGGCACGCCTGATGCTCGCCGGATCCATCAACAACATCCAGGTCTCGTGGGTGAAATTGAATCGCGAACTCTCGCAACTGTGTTTACACGCGGGCGCCAACGATTACGGCGGCACCTTGATGGAGGAGAACATCTCGCGTGAGGCCGGAGCCACCGCCGGACAATACACGAGCCCGGAAGATTTTCAGAACATGATCCTAGAAATGGGGCGCATTCCCGGGGAACGCAACACCACCTACTCTCGCATTCAAATCCGACTTCCTCTCGAGGAGTTTACTGCCGAACGCTGCTTCGAGGCCGAGTTCGCATGAACGAGAACGTTGCAGGTCCGGTCCGCCCAATCGCGATCATTGGGGGAACGGGCCCCGCCGGCATGGGGCTGGCCTGGCGCTGGGTCCGGGCTGGGGAAACCGTCATTATCGGCTCGCGAGAGCAGGCGCGGGCCCGACAAGCTGCCGAGTCTGTTCGACGGAGAGTCGGAGATCAGGCAAGAATCAGCGGGTTGGAGAACAACGCCGCCTGCGCCGCTGCTGACATTCTGATGTTGACCGTACCTTTCGAAGGTCAGGCGGCTCTCATCAAGCAGCTCCGGCCGGCCATGACAGCCGGCAGCATTCTTATTGACGCCACCGTCCCCCTGGCCTCTGGCGTGGGCGGCCGCGCCTCGCGTACTCTCGGCGTTTGGCAGGGATCGGCTGCGGAGCAGGCCGCCGAACTGGTGGCGGCCGAGGTCAGCGTGGTCGCCGCTTTTCACAACGTGTCGGCGGAGCTGATGGGAGGCGACCATCCTCTCGATTGTGACGTGATTGTTTGTAGTGACGATCCTGATGCCGCGCAACTCACGCGCGAATTGGCAGGTAAAATCCCCGGCATACGTCCGATCGATGGTGGCAAACTCGAGAATGCGCGCATCGTAGAACAGATCACCGCTCTGCTGATTGGTTTGAACGTGCGCCACAAAGGTCACTCGGGCATCCGCATCACGGGCTTGCCTCCCGCCGCATACCGCTGATGCGCCGACTTCTGCAGGAGTACTTCTTGAGTCAGAATCTGAACCTCGACGCGGCTTGGCAATATCACAGCGGTACGAAGCACTCTTACCTGGGATTGCGCACTCAGCCGCACACGCTGGACTGGGAGAACAAACCTCTCTTATTCAAGATTTATCCCACGCTGGAGGTCACGCGGCTGCCGCGAGATTTTCGGGAGACCGCAATGCCGGCGCTCAACGCTATCGCCGCGCCGCAGCCGGAGGCGCGAGTCGAAGCGGTGCCCGATGTGGAGACCTTGGCCCAGCTTTTGTTTTTCTCGGCGGGCGTCACCCGCAGCCAGAAACACGAGCAAGGGGAGACATTCTTCCGTGCCGCCGCCTGCACCGGGGCGCTTTACGAGATCGAACTCTACGCCGTTTGCGCCGATCTCAAAGGCACACATTCTCCCGCCCTGCCCGCCGGGGTGTATCACTTTGGCGCCGCGGAATTCGGCCTACGACGGCTTCGTCCCGGAGACTTCCGTCAGGTGCTGGTCGAGGCAACCGGCGGCGAGCCTGCGGTGGCGCACGCACCGATCACGATCATTTGCACGGGTACCTATTGGCGCAATGCCTGGAAATACCGCTCGCGCACCTATCGTCACTTCGGCTGGGACAATGGCACAATTCTGGCCAACTTATTGGCCACGTCGGCGGCGCTGCAACTTCCGGCAACCATCGTCACCAATTTTGTGGATGCGAAGCTGAACACGCTGTTGGGTCTTGATGCCAAGCGCGAAGTTGCCTTCTCTGGCGTGGCCGTCGGATTTCAGCAGACGCCACCCGCTGAGGCTCAGGAAGTCTCCCCCCTCGAGCTTCCCGTGGTGGCGTACTCGCAAGAAGAGGTCGACTATCCGGCCATGAGCAGGATGCATCAAGCTTCTTCGCTCCATTCGGCGGCGGAGGTGATCGCCGCGCGGGGTAAGACGCCGGTGCGCGAATTTCCCCCACCCAAACACGACGCAAAAATCCTCAGCCTCCCCGATGATGCGCACGTTCCTCAGGACACCATCGAGAAAGTGATCTCGCGCCGTGGTTCTACCCGCCAATTCTCACGCGATCCGATCACCCAGCCCCAACTTGCCCTGATGCTCGACCGCGCCACGCGCGGCATCCCAGCCGATTTCCTGGATCCCTTCGGCAGCCATTTGAATGATCTATACCTGATCATCAACAACGTCGTGGGACTGACTGCGGGAGCCTACGCCTATCACTGGGAAGGAAAAGCTCTCGAGCTTCTGAAGCCTGGAGATTTTCGTGACAAGGCAGGATATTTGGGACTCGAGCAACAACTTCCGGCCGATGCTGCCGTGGATGTGTTCTTGCTTGCCGACCTGAAGAGAATTCTTGAGCGCTATGGGAATCGCGGATATCGGGCGACGCAGCTGGAAGCCGGTATCATCGGCGGGAGGCTCTATCTGGCGGCTTATGCACAGCGCCTGGGGGCCACCGGGTTGACGTTCTACGATGACGATGTGATCAGCTTCTTCTCCCCCCACGCGCGTGGGAAAAGCGCGATTTTTCTGGTCGCGCTCGGCCGCAGCGCCATCCGCCGGAGGTGATGCACCCCGGCTACTCCTCCACCACCGGAGCGGACATCTCCTCGGCGGGTTCGCCTCCCGCCATGGCCTGCGCAAGAATCAGTCTTCGCGCCTCGCCCCGGATTTTGGGCAACTGCACGCCAAACCACCAGGCTCCGGCCACTGAGGCCAGCCCGCCCATCCGCACGGTCATGGGCGCTCCCAATCTGTCGGACAGGGCCCCTCCCAGCAGCGCTCCCAGCGGCGCCATCCCCATGAACATCATCGAATACAGCGCCATCACCCGTCCGCGCAATGCATCCGGTACCATCACCTGGATCAAGGTGTTCGAGGACGCCATCTGCAGCATGATGAAATACCCGACGGGCAGCAGCAGCAGCACGGAGATCCAAAACGACTTCGAGAGCGCGAATGCCATCAGACTGACTCCAAACCCGGCGCAGCAGACCGTCACCCAGGTTCCCAGCCCTTTCACACCGGAGCGAACCGCCAATGTTAAAGCGCCCAGCAGAGCCCCCACACCCGTGGCTCCCATCAGTATCCCCAGTCGCACCGCTCCAAGATCATGGGATCCAATCAGCGCCGCGAATTCCTGGCCGCCGCGGTGCAGGATTTTGTCGGCGAAAATCGGCATCAGCACGACATAAGGCATCCCCGTCACGCTAACCAGACCGAGCAGCAGCAACAGCGCTCGAATGGGCGCGGTCCGGTTCACGAATTGAAATCCCTCGACCAGGTGCTCCCAAGGGGAAGCCTGCGCCGGGATGCGAGCCGGGGCACGCACGTGCATCAGCAGCAGCCCCACGATGACGGCGATGTAACTTACTCCGTTCGCGAAGAAGCACCATCCCTCGCCAAGGCGGGCAACCAATATGCCCGCTACGGCCGGCCCGATGACGCGTGCGCCGTTGAACATGGACGAGTTCAACGCGATGGCGTTCATCAGATCTTCTTTGCCGACCATGTCCACCAGGAACGATTGCCGGCCGGGAATATCGAAGGCGTTCACAACCCCGAGCAGCGCCGCCAGCACGAATACGTGCCACACTCTCACGTGGTGAAGCAGAGTAAGCGCCGCCAGCACAAACGCCAGCAGCATCGCCGCGGTCTGCGTCGCAATGACCACGTATTGGCGGTTGCTGCGATCCGCAACGATTCCCCCGATCGGCGCGATCAAGAAAACCGGAATCTGACCGGCGAAACCGACGGCTCCCAGCTTCAGCCCTGATCCCGTGAGGCGGTACACAAGCCAGGACTGGGCCACCGTTTGCATCCACGTGCCGATCAGGGAAATCAGTTGTCCGCCGAAGAAAAGCTGAAAATTGCGATGCCGTAGCGCTCGTCCGGCCGCCTGCCAGCCCTTGCGGGTGCCCGGCTCGACGCCTGCCCCGGCATTTTGTTGAGCGGGAACGTTGGTTTCAGCCACGATTTGCTTTGGATGATCCTGCTCGACCTTGTGCACCAGTATATCTTTGGGATGATAAAGATGTTGCCGCCCGCTCGTTGCGGAACGCCACTGGCTGTTCGCCGCCGGCTCAACCTAGCCAACCAAGCGCTTCTGCCGGGCAGTGGGCAATTTTCAACTTTTCT
>Ga0187783_10003119_pt1 | contig 12236 bp, 12 predicted proteins | sample 1015_SJ02_MP02_2_FD_132471 | JGI IMG/M metagenome (GOLD analysis project Ga0187783, IMG submission 132471) | Tropical peat soil microbial communities from peatlands in Department of Meta, Colombia - 1015_SJ02_MP02_20_MG | ecosystem: Environmental > Terrestrial > Soil > Wetlands > Peat | place... | reverse complement strand
GCCTGGTCCCCCTGCTTGGTGAGTATCTGGAAGTAGTAGCCGTTGAAGGGCTGGGGTTTGTCACCGGAGTTCGTGTACCCCAAAGATTTTGCGAAGTCCACAAACTGACCAAGAGGACTAGGAGTCTGTCCTTGGACAGTGGGCCAGTACAAACCGTTCTGCTTGCCTGCATCACTGACGAATTTCTGGGCGTATTGCTTAACCTTCGCTCCATCGTGAGTCTGGCTGAAGTATTGCTCTTGCGCATCGACAAGGGCTGCTAACGCGGCGATCGCTGTTAACTCGTCTTTTCCAATACGGCGAGCGAGAATCTCGTCCTTGCCGGCCGGGGTGTCGAAGTACCAGCGCCCGTCAGAATTCTGGCCGAGAGGAACTGGAAAAGGATAATTGTCTGCCCCAACGTAGAGCATCTCCGCACCGGCTTTGATCTTGACCCAGCGATTCATTTGATCGTAGGCGGCAACGAAATCCTCGAGACCGTCTTTATCCTTCACCGCATCTCCGGTAAAAAGAACATCCTTCGACTCTGGGCCAAAAATTGTGAGCAGGGTATTCTGATCGCCAGACTTGGCGGCAGCCAGGAGAGCCGCGCCCGCTTCGGGCGGTGAGGCGAAAGTCTCTTGCGCAGGCTTTGCGGCCGTAGCTTTCTCGGACTGGTTGCATGACTCCATCGATATGATCAAGCCCACCAGCACCACGAACATCGACAGACGAGCCATCGGATTCTTGTACCACCCAATCAGTTGCCGCATAGGGTTTCCTCCCACTATGACCTCATGAACCTTTTCAATCAGGACTTCATCGACATCAGCGACGGAAGCCGCCACCGCCAAAGCCACCGCCACCAAACCTGCCACCAGAGAATCCACTGGACCGCATGCTTCCCCAGCCGCGGTGGCTCTCGGCCCGAGATGACCAGCCGCCGGAATTGCCAAACCCGCCGGAGTGGCCGCTCAAACCACTGAACGCACCCCCTCCTCTACCGGAAAAATCGTCATGTTGCGCCCACGAGTTCGCGCCCGAAAAATGGCTATCACCAACGTTCTGGCCTCCGGGCCTATTCACGTTAACCGTATTCCCGCTTACATTCCGGAAACTATTGCCGTTGTTTCTGTAGTCGTTGCCGAAATTTCGGTTGTAATCACTGTTGTAGCCGTGGTATCCGGCGCCATTGTAGCCGTACGGATGGTACCCACCGTTGTAGTACCCGCCGTGCCAGCCAGCATTGCCAATGAAGGTGTTGTGGTTGTAGACGACTGCCCCACCATGCCAGTTACACCCCCACGAGCTCCATCCCCATCCACAACAGCCCCCGCCGCCACTCATCAACGCGCCGATTGCGATGCCGGCACCAAACCCAAGGATCCCAGCTGCAGCGACGTCGCCAGCACTGTATCCGGGAGTTACGTAGGGCGTGCCGTAAACTATGGCGGGATTGTATTGAGGGACGTACACGACCTGTGGATTCGCAGGTTCAATCACGATCGTCTGGGGCGACTGTTGCACGACTGTGATTTGGGACCCCGACTTGAGGTTTCCTTTGGCCTTGGCCTGCGCGCGCAGCGTCTGGACGGCTGCCATCACATCCGATTGCTGGTCGTGATAGGCCTCTCCGAGCGTGGATGTCCAGCTGAGATTACTCGCCATATTGTTCAGCACTGATGGGAATTCTGTAAGAGCCTTCACGCTCGGATCCCAGGATTGCTCGTTCACAGCCTGCATCAATGCGTTACCGGTCAAGCTTTTGTGTTGCTCGAGCCAGTAGTTGGCAATCGCTACCTGATCGGGAAACGTCGCGGCACCTAATATCTGGGCAACGAGGGCATCCGGATACAGTGCGATTGGCGCTATCAATGCCTGCAGCTGCTCTGGCGTCTGCGACTCAGTTTGTTCCCCATACGCAGACGCATTCCCTGACGATTCTTGTCCCCCGGCAGTGATCCCCGTGCTGGTAATACCCAAAGCCGACGACAAAACCATTGCCAAAAGTTGTTTGAGGAATGTGCGGACCATGGTCTCAACTCCAAGAAAGACGATGTTTCATGCTGGTGTGCCTGTCGCTTAGTGAGATCTTCGGGTGTTGGGTACCTCGATCTCCGTTTGCCATACTCCGGTGTTGAGCGTGCGATCCCGAAGGTTACCAAGGGCAGCGCACAGCGAGCGTAGAACTGCTGCAAGAACAGAGTCAAAGCTTCTGTTCCGATCTCCGCGAGAGTAACGAACTTGATGGCGCTCGAGAACTGCCAAATTTGACAGTAAAACCAAAAACAAATATGAGAGTGGTGGGGGAGGATGCCTGATAACTCCTTTTAGCGCTTGCCCGCAGGCTGTGAATTTCTAGCCTCGCGTATCATTTTTCGGGAAGTGTGTCCGAGAGTTCGCGGGTATCCGTGAGAGGCTGCTTCCCCGCAGGCAAACCGTTCTTTTGCAAGAGAAAGGCAAGAATATCGAGGGACTCCTGGGTCGTGAAGGTCGTAGCGGCATACTCCGCCATCGGGCCCTTAATTTCTCCCCATACGGTCAAAAGTTTTGTCCCTCCGAACCTCTGCTGCCAAGTGGTGCCGGTGAGCGCAGGACCGTTTGCTCCCTCAAGTCTGGCGCCGTGGCAGGTGGAGCAGTGATGCTCGAAGAGTCTTTCTCCACTCGCAGCCTGCTCGAAAGAGTACCAACCACCCACTTTGGATGACGGCTCGGAGTAGACATGGCCGATATTCGTGTGACATTCGAGACAATTGTAGTTGCTCTCCTTCACCAAGCCCCGATGAACGACAAGCTTCATGTGACTGCGCGGGCCTCCGAAGGACTGCAAGGAGTGGCAACCACGACATGTAATATAGTTGTGTTGGGTTAGGTAGCTTTCGAAGGTTTTGCTTAGCGCCGGGCGGCGTTGTTCCCACTCTTCTTCTGTGGCAATCGTGCGGTTCGCTTCGAACCAGAAATCTTTGCCTCCACGATCTGCCTTGAACAAAAGCAGCTTTACATATTCGATGGCCGTCGCGTGCCCTGCGTCATACGGGATGTGGCACTCTCCGCAACTGGCACGGATGCCTACAGGATTACGATAATGCGGCCCCTGGTGATAGGCGGTGTTTGCCCAAGTCATCGAGTGGCACGTCGCACCACAGAAGCTGTCCGAGCTTGACCAAATAACAGCTTGGTTCGTAAGAGCTAGGAGCGTGACACCCAACAGCACAAACACCAAAGCTCCCAAACCAATCCACAGGAAATGGCGCGGCTGTGCATGCCGAGGCTGTGCCGACATCTCGCTCGACATCCGAACCTCCAGAGGATGGGATCCAGACTTCGTGATACCTGACCGTTAGCTGAAACGGCACGCAACGGAAACAGCGGGTTCCCTGAATCGATGTGTTTCAGACAGTTCGCCTCACTTCGATGGCAGCACTTTGGATAGATCGGTTGTATCGTCGAGCGGCACCGCGCCGGATGGCACACCGTTCTTTTGCAAGAGAAATGCCATGATGTTCGTGGAGTTCTTAGCCGACACCGAACCAGGAGTTGACATTGGCATTTGTGTATGCACCGACGACCAGAGAGTCGAAACCTTTTTGCCGCCGTATGTAAGCCAGAATTGCCTGCCGACCAGCGCAGGGCCAGCACCGCCCTGCAGCTTGGCACCATGACAATTCGCACAGGTTTTCTGGTAACTCTTGGCACCGCTTGCCGCCTGCTCCGGCGTATACCAACCGTCTGAATTTTCCGGCGGTAGCAGACCGCCGGACACTGCGATGCCCGCCCCGAAATTCGTGTCAAGAAGACTGCGATTGGCGTCGGCACGGACGGGCAGGAACGATGAGAATAGCAGTGCGAGCATCGCCACTTGAAATAATCTGATGGAGTTCTTCATGGACAGCCCTTTCGAGTCAAATGCGTTTCGATTCAGGGCGAAAAGTTTGGCCGGATATTTTGCGCCCGTCTCGTCGCAAACGTCCAAAACGGCCTTGGCATCGAGAAATGTGCCATCAAAATCGAACCCGTGACCTCTTTGAGCTAAAGCTAAACCGCTTGGAAGAACCGGTCTGCTGGAAAAACTACCAGCTTTCATTGAGCAAAATAGGAAATAGGACTCGCCCGTTTACAACTTTGCGACATACGAACCCAATGGCGATCTACCTATCCATATAGCGATAAAGCGTCGAGAAAGAGCGTGGGCAGCTGCGCTATGAAGTGCGCTTGTTTTGCGTAACCCTTTCGCTATTATTGGTGAAACTAGCGTCCTCTTTCTAACGCTATCAACAATTTGGAGAAGCTCACGGTTAGTTGAGGCAGAGTTTTCTTCAATCGGAAAAGCCTGGCTGGTCGTGATTTCCGGTTTCAGTCTAGTTATTTTCCTATCCCTGTTTCGGGGCCACTCAGATATTGGTTGCCTTTACTTGCGCGCTTAGCTCGATGTTGCGCGACCCAGGTGTACTGGTTATGAGTTTTCGGCGTCGCACTCTAGTCCGAGATGCAGCACCCGCTTCAAACTCCAGCGTCGCGCGAGCTTTGGCGCTGTGCTGGAAGCAAGAATCGCCAGCAGCCTCTGCGGCAGGAACATCAAGCCATAGCGAGTCGCGCTGAAGTCTATCCATGTGGATTGGTGAAGATCGTGCTAGCCGCCGGAAACGTTACCAGCGCCAAACTGCCACACCGGCAGCATAGATGAGACCCAATTTCATGCTCGCTTGTTCCGGAGGAGGCCTACGCTACGGTCAAGCGATGCAAGAGGTGATCACCTACGCGTATAGCATTCGCCATGGCCGTCAGCGAGGGGTTCACCGCACCGATACTGACAAAGAAGCTCGTGTCTACCACATAGAGATTGTCCAGTTCATGCGCTTTGCAGTTGACGTCCAGCACCGATGTCTGGGGATCCTTACCGAATCGGCATGTCCCTGCCTGATGCGCCACCCCTGCGACCGGAATGTCGTTTTTCAAATATGCTTGTCGCGGTATGAGGTGGTCGGGATGCATGCCCAGGTGGTTGAGCATCGACTTCAGCTTTTCGTACAGCTTTTGCGCCGGCACCTGGTTGTTTGGGGTATAACTCAGGGTCAATTTTCCGTCGCGATCGACCGTGACTCGGTTGTCAGGTTTCGGGAGATCCTCGGTCGATAGCCAAAAGTCGACCGCGTGGTTAGCGACATCCTCCAGCGTCCGCGTTGGTGCCAACATCGTCTCAATCGGCTTTTCACCCTTGTACATCGGTGCCTTCGACTTGCCCACCATTTGAATGTTGCCCATCGGGTATTCGAAGCCTTCCATACCAAAATAAAAATCATTGAGCGCGATCGTTTTCTGGAACATCGTCGGATTTGGCTCGCACGAAAGTGCAAGTACAGCCTGGCTGTTATGAAACATGTAATTTCTTCCTACCTGTCCCGAGCCGTTCGCCAAACCCTTGGGGTGCTTGTCGTTCGCCGACATCAGAAGCAATTTGGCGCTGTTGGCCGCGCCGCAGGAAACCACAATGATGTCACCCTGAAAAGTCTGCGGTTTCCCCTCTACCTCTACTACAACGTCAGACACAGAGTTTCCATTAGCGTTGGTGTTGAGCTTCACGACCCTGGCATTACGTAGGAGCGTGACGTTTGGGAACTCTAGTGATGGCCGTATACCGATCACTTCTGCATCGGACTTCGCTTGCACCAGGCACGGGAACCCATCGCACGTCTGGCAGCGAATGCACTTGCTGTACGCCATGTTTCGCTCGTCCACCATGACACCGCACGGAGCAGGAAAAGGGTGATAGCCGGCCACCTTCAGATTGTTGAACAATTCCTGGATGCGCGGTTCGTTCGACACCGGCGGATACGGATATGGGTCGTCGCACCGGGGCTCAGTTGGATCCGTTCCCCGCAGGCCATGCACGTGATACATCTGTTCAGCCCGGGTATAGTAGGGCGCCATCTCTTCGTAGGCGATAGGCCACGCCGGAGAGATTCCGTCGTAATGCCGCAGCTCGCCGAAGTCTTGCTCGCGAAGCCGGTACAGCGCAGCACCATACATCTTGGTGGCTCCGCCCACACAGTAGTGCACTTGCGGTTGGAACGGCTTTCCGTGGCGGTCATACCAGGTTTCCTGCGAAATATAGCGGTTCTTCACAAACACCGCTGTAGCATCCCAATTCTCGGCCTCGCGTTTGAGCCAGTCGCCGCGTTCCAGAATCAGGATGTTCTTCCCCGAAGGTGCCAGTTGCCGTGCCAACGTGCCGCCGCCGGCTCCGCTGCCGATGATGATGACATCGTATCTGAGTGCCATAGACCTGCTCCGTTACAGCCCTGGGCTGCTTTGCATAATGCCGCCATCGGTGAATACCGTAGTCGCGGTAATGTAGCTCGCGCCGCTCCCAGCAAGAAACGCAACTACACTACCGATTTCCGCCGGCTGAGCCATCCGTCCCAGCGGTATGGCATTGTCCAGCTTTTTCAGTAAGGTCGGATCCTTCATCGTCGAGAGGTTGATCGGAGTGGCCACAGCTCCTGGGCCGACGCCCACAACCAGGATGTTGTGCGGAGCCAGTTCGACACCGGCAGTGCGGGTGAGCATCCGCATGCCGCCTTTCGAGAGGCAATAGGCTTTGTTGCCCGGCATGGGCCAATCTTCGTGCATGGACGTGACGTTGATGATGCGCCCACCACCACCCTGCTTGATCATCTGCTTGGCCGCTAGTTGCGTTCCGAAGAATGCGCTCTTCAGGTTGATCCGAAGCACCTTCTCGTATTGCTCTTCGCTCGTGTCCAAAATGGATGTACGCGTTTCGACGCCGGCATTGTTGACCATGATGTCCAGCCTGCCGAATGCCCACACTGGCGGCGATCAGCCGTTGGAGATCAGCGACCTGGCTTACGTCTACATCCACGCCGATGGCACGATCGCCCAGCGCTGCTACTTGCTTTTCGAGTTCGTCGGTCGCCTCCGGATGAGAAATGTAGTCGATTGTGATGTTCGCGCCCTGCCTGGCCAATTCGAGGGCAATGGCCTTGCCGATTCCGCTGTTACCACCTGTGACGATAGCAACTTTGTTCTTCAAAAGCATGAATGGCTCCTTGGTATTCGCTCATCGTTTACCCGCGTCTATGGGCAGTCTAAGCAGCGAGATTACCCTCGCGGTTGGTGTCGTTATCCCAGTCAATGCGGCTGGTATCGGTGCGATCCAAAACCTGAATCGGTCGAGCCCTGCTGAAATAGCCCCACGCCCAATCTACGAAGGTCTCTATCCGTGCTCTGACTCCTGACATCAGCAGTGCATGCAGACCCAGCCACGCCGCGAAGGCAATCGGACCATCGAGTTCATGCCTTTTTTGGCCGACCGCCGCCACGGCCGCATCGCGCCCGATCATGGCCATGATTCCCTTATCGTGGTAGTGAAATGGAGTTCGAGTTTCGCCTGCAATCTCGGCCCATATGTTCTGTGCGGTCCACCTGCCGCACTGCTGTGCAACCGAACCCAACTGCGGCAGGGTCTCGTCATCAGCGCAGGGAATGTTCGCGAAGTCGCCCAGCACGTAAACGCCGGGAAAGCCCTCAACCGTGAGGTCCGGCCGAACCGCAATGCGTCCCCCATGCCCCTGCCGTAGCCCAGCATTTGCCGCTAAGGGCGAGGCCATTAGGCCGCCAGCCCAAACCACGGTGCGCGTTGGAATGGACGTGCCGTCAGAAAGCAGTACCCGATCGGGAGCCACTTCTTTTACTCCGATACCAAGCCGTAGCTGCACACCTTTCCTCTGGAGTGCTCGGGCGGCATACTCGTGGGCTTCTACGGGAAAGGGTCCCAGAAGAGCATGCCCATGGTCGATCAGATAAACCCGTGCCTGTTGCAAAGCAAGGTCGGGGTACTCCCGCGGCATGTTGAGCCGGATCATATCCGCCAGCGCTCCTGCCGTCTCCACACCGGTAGGTCCTCCACCGACGATCACGAAATTTAGCGCGCCCTGCCCCACCAATTTCGGGTCCCGGTCCGCATCCTCGAAAACCGTCAGGATCCGAGAGCGCAACCGTTGAGCGTCTTCCACGCTGTAGAGCGGGAAGGCATTTTCTTTCGCTCCTACCGTCCCGAAAAAATTCACCTGCGATCCTGCCGCGAGCACAAGAAAGTCTCCCTGGTAGCTCTGGCCGTCTCGAGTGTGTATCGTCCGAGTCTTGGGGTCGGCCGCAATCACCTCCCCTAATTTCACTTCCACATTGGGATGGCCGCAAAAAAATTGACGAATGGAAGTTGCGATATCGTCGGTGCCCAGCACCGAGGTGGCGAGCTGATAAAGGAGGGGTTGAAACTGATGGTAGTTGTTCTTGTCGATGAGCGTGACCCGTACTTCATTACTCTTGGCTAGTTCGCGAGCGCAAGCAAACCCCGCGAAGCCGCCACCCACAATTACGACGTGCATTTTTGTACTCGTATTCACCACCATGATGTCACTCCAGCTGAGTTCCAGCAGACCAAGGCTCTGCTGTCATTGCAAGATCGGTGTCATACGGAGTGTGGATGCTAGCAAGCGTAATGTGAACTAGCAGAACTGACAGCCTTGCCACAGAAAATAATGAGCAACAGTTTCAGTCAACCAACGTACTTCTTTGGCTGCGGTCAGAGGTTCACAACGAACGAAACGGGTATTTGATGCTAACCCCTGCAACTCAATCCTACTGTTACTCTAAACAGCCTCGTCTTGGTAGTTTCAACAGTTGCAGATCCATCCCCGCGGATGTCTGATTACAGCAGAATGCGCTTATGAGGATCACCCAGGAAACTTTTCGCGTTCGTGACATGGATGAAGGCATCAGGTAAATCAGAGCCGTGTGGAGTCAGTGTTTCGACCGCGTCGCTCAATGCTTCGACTGGTCAGATCTTCGGGTGAGAGAGCCTGCGCCTGCGGTTTAGAGAGGGAGATCCGTATGTTGCTCCCCCGGGACACATGAAATACTTGGTATTACAGGGAACAAACGACCAGATCGCTCTACCCGAAAACGGAGAACTGCTGAAGAAGGAGTTGGGAGAGAGAGTTACGCTCGTTTCCTTTGCGGGAGCAGGTCACCTGTTTATTGTGACTGAGCCGGAGAAAGTCGCACCTGTCGTAGTTTCGTTTCTTCATTAGAAACCTACCAGTCGTCGAGGAGCGCCAGCTCTGAGATTCATTAGGGTTTGAGATGAAAGTTGTTCGTCAAATGCCACGACAGTGGATCGTAATCATACTCATTCTGCTGTTCACAATTAGCGCAGTAGGCGAGGACGCCGAGGAGAAAATCCACCCGCCACGCCTCCGAGAAAGCAAACACCGAAGCCCTGCAGAACGCCACACAGAATCTATCTAAAGTCCGCGGCAGATCTTTCGCAAGCCTTTGGTTTCGCAACCTGCGACTCCCGACTTCAGTCACCGTCCAGTACGTCAAGTGTTGCCAATGCTGTCAGCAAGATCGAGTTGGGCTAATTACACTATATGAGGATTCGTTAGCTCTCAACTTGTCCTCCTTCTCATCAGGGCCAGGTCACGCTCACGCAAGCGCATAGCGCTCGTCTCTCGGTTTTGAAAGACAGAGAAGCACATGCTCTCGGTGTTCGATACTTCGTCTCAGCAACCAGCAACCGGAGCATGTAACCTTGCCCAAAGATTTCAATGAAGGCAATCGGCGCGCCTGACAGCTGCAAGTTTTCGAGGGTTTGGCTGTAAATTCTGACAGTTTCCCGCGACAAGTCATTCTCTAAAATAGAGCGGTAGGATTGCGAGTACGAGCGAAGATTCGGTTGTTTTGCTGTTGCAAAGACCGCAATCATAGTCATCTTGAGTATGGTTGCCGATCGCGAAGTCGAAGGCGAAACTTAAGCAGCGGGTTGTTTCCTTTCGAAAGCGGAGCATGACGCACATAAAATAGCTCCCGGCAAGGATTTGGGAAGTATCTCGCATACCTTAGGCCAAGTCCAGCCCGCTGACAGTAGATCATATGAGGCAAGAAGCGCGATTCGGATAAGCGTTTGGCCAAACCTATCTGGAGGACTGATGATCAGGAAAATAGACAATACCTGGGCGGTCGTGGCGGCCGCAGCGATGCTGCCAGTTATGGCAATGTCACAGGGACAACTGCAGACACTCGTAGTGAGTGGGCATGCGGGTAGTGTTCCGGTGATGCAAACGAACGGAAAAGACTATGTGGACGTCGCAGCCCTCGCGCAAGTCATTAACGGGTCCCTTAGCTTCAACGGAAATCAGGCAACATTGACACTGCCAACCGCAAACGCGTCCTCTGCACCCGTACCTGCAGCGGCAGGTGCAGGCTTTTCGAAAGGGTTCTTGCGCGCAGGTATCGAAGAGATGAGCACTATTCGTGAGTGGCGAAGCGTTCTGACCACCGCTATCGAAAATCAGTACCCGTTCACGCAAGATGGTCTGGCGCGGTATCAGGCACAGGCAGCAACCAATCTGCAGCTTGTCCAGGCGGCCGCAACAACAGATGCTGATCAGAACGCAGCATCATTGATCGCGAATGAGTATCAGAAGATGAAGCAATTGAGCGACAAATACCTGGCGAAACGAGCGAACATGAGCTACATCTCGCCCAATGCATTAACGAACGATCCATTAGACCAGAGCATCATTGCATGCGCGAAATCCCTTGGAGCGATGGCCGCGAGCGGGCAATTCACAGATGACGGAACGTGCCACTGAGTAGGCGAGTTCCGTGTCTGCGTCATCGCTAATTCTTGTTTCTTCACCTTCCTTTCCCAAGATTCCGAGACGGTGGCAGCCAAACGGCAGAGAGGGAAATCACGCTTGAGGAACAAAATAGCGCGTCCCCGCAGTGCCCGCTTCCGTTTCACCCGGGAGGTTCATTGTAGCTCCGCAACGACCTGCCGTTTCTCAACATCCGTTTGGCCCTGATTCCGCCAGAACCCAGACCGGGCCAGACCGAATGTAATCGCTTGCTCACGTCACTTGTGCTGGGAACTCAGGGACTTTCACTGGAGTCTAGACTATTTGAAGTGACCGACATCCACTCAAAGAGAACTGATACCCGCCGTCGATTCCAAGCCACCTTACGCTGGGTAGCTCGACTGGTCCTCACATCGATTGTTGGTAGCTGGCTCTTCTTGTATATCGACTCGGTCTATCAGCGTCGGCGCGCCGAGTCACTGTTCGCGGACTTGAGATCCCTTGACTTGTCGACCGCTGGCTTTGCTGAAGTTCGGGACATCATGGTTCGCTACGGGTGGCACGGGATTCAACTGGAATCACTAACGCGGTTTCCTGATTATCTAGGCGACCCGACAATCGATGCCCACGGGAATGTGACCTTCCCATGGAGGCCCCGGACGTGCACGCCGCGAGATTGCACGTTTCTACTTCAGATCATGACTCGGCTGCCACGGATTCCGTTACTAGACAGAAAGGCACGATTTTTTTATACGACTCTTCCTTACATCGGGGTCCGTTCGTGGGTTGTTTCTGCGCTGTTTGACGTACGAAACGGAAAGCTGGATAGCAGCCACACGGGCGTCGGGGAATATAGGATGGAACACGTAGACTACGATGCGTATCGGCAGCTGGTTCCCCGCGGATATGAGGTCGTGACTCGGAGAGACGCGGCGAGCTTTGAGTACGGCCCGTGCAGCAGTCAGGACTATCAGGTGTGGGTTAGTCACGGCTTTAAGTTTCCCGAAAAAGCGCTCGCAACTTGCGTTGTGCAGTCCGCCAGGGTACCCGTGAAACGGGCATTTGATGTTCACCTCCGCTGTCTTGATGGTCTTTTTCGCAGTTGCAGGTTCGACGAACTCGCACCATCGGCATGGGCTGACTATTCCGCGAAGGATGGCACAAGTGACCCGCACAAGTAGCCTGAGTAGGCTCGCAAGAACCGGTCGGCTTTCACGTTGGTCGGTTGAAAAACACGGATATCGCTCATCTCTGCTGTGGGTCAAAATAGCCACTTTTTTGTTTCTTGGGTGCTTTACCCTATCTAGCGCCACGGTTCAGAGTTCTCAACCGCTCGCGTATGCTTGGAAGCGGCAACACCTGGATTTTCTGATCCAGAGAATAGGATTCCTGTCCAGGATAGACGATGAACAGCTGTTCCAGATTCAGGTCAGAAACTGCTGTGCGCATAGATTTGGTGACGCCCGGCGCATCGCCATACTTGGCTTCGAGGCCGTAACGCTTCCCTGACTTAAGAATGAGAAGGTCTAACTCTGCACCGGATTGAGTAGCCCAGAAATAAGCATTGCGAGGCCCAACCTCGTCGAGGACTTGCTC
>Ga0187783_10003118_pt1 | contig 12237 bp, 4 predicted proteins | sample 1015_SJ02_MP02_2_FD_132471 | JGI IMG/M metagenome (GOLD analysis project Ga0187783, IMG submission 132471) | Tropical peat soil microbial communities from peatlands in Department of Meta, Colombia - 1015_SJ02_MP02_20_MG | ecosystem: Environmental > Terrestrial > Soil > Wetlands > Peat | place... | reverse complement strand
TCTCTGTGCCGCCAACCAGAAGACGATCGCCGCCTACCGGAAGTTTGGCACCGACGACCAGGTCATGGCGTTGTCCTTCCTCGCCTCCACCCTGTTGCTCCTCGGCTATCCCGGGCAGGCGGCAAGTGCCATCGGCGAGGCTCTGTCCCGCGCACGCGCTCTGGGGCTGGCGTTTCCGACCGCGCTGGCCTTGAGCCATGTGGCGCTCCTTGGAAACCTGGGTTGCGATCAGATGGCCGCGGTTCACGCCGAGGAGGCGATTGCCCTCAGCATCGAGCACGGGCTCACCGATCTCGCGCACCGGGCACGCTTCTTTCGCGGCGCCTTACTGGCGCAGGGCGGCGATCCGCAGCAGGGTATCGAACTTATGCGCAACGCCATGGCCGCGGCCGACAGCAATGCCGCGCGCAACCGGCGCACGCTCTATCTTGGCCATCTCGCCTCGGCCCATGCCAGCCTTGGCCAGTGCCAGCTCGCCCTGGGTATGCTGGACGAGGCAATCCGGACGGCAGAAACGACCAACGAGCTGTTCTTCGAGGCCGAATTGCATCGGCTGCGGGGCAAGGTGCTCTTGAACCTTGATAGGCCAGCAGAGGCGGAGGCTGGACTGCGGCGAGCGCTGACCGTTGCACAGCAACAGCACGCGCGTTGGTGGCAACTGCGTGCCGCCACCAGCCTCGCCGGGCACTGGCAAGACGCGGGCAAATGCGCGGATGCCTACGGCCTGCTGCAACCGATTTTCGGTTGGTTCGTCGAGGGATTTGACACGCCCGATTTGCGAGATGCCAAAGCGCTTCTCGATGAATTAAGGGCGTCGGGCATGAAACCCCAGAGCGCCCACTGATCCGCCAGTAAGGAAAACACCCCCGTCGGTCGACAGACCGGCTCGGCAGATCCCCCGTTCCGCACCAGAATTTCGAATGCGGTTCGCTTGCGGAAAGCAACACGCGTGCCGCATGGCGCGCGCTCACCATATCTTAATGCCCATCAACGCAACGGATATGATACCTGGCGAATACTCAGGGGGAACGCCGCCGTCCCGGAGCTTTCTTGCGTTTCGGCTTGAGCTGCCTCAGGCCATGATTGACGGCTTTGATCGCCGTCTGCAGGTCCCGTTTGTGCTCCTCGAAGCGTTCCTTCAACTCTGCCCGTTGCTCCTCACTCAGCTGGTCGTACTTTATGTGACGTAAGAGGAGATGCGCTCTAAAAGCCATCGCTTCGGCACCCTGATTAGCGTTCCGAACTCGTTGATCCGAACTTGTCCATCCCAAGTTTGTCGATTCGAAGTTTGTCGATAATGAAGCGGAATATCTGTCATCTGCGCAACACAATCAAGCCTAATAGTGTTGCCGAGACGGCAGGGAAACCTCGCGAGCTTTAATCTTGCCTGGCGCGGGGGAGCAGCGGCAACAAAATAGCCAGCGCCTATTTTGGTCGGCTTGCAGAAACCGCGATAGAGGCAAAATACCTCAACGACCGATTAACCTTCCGAGCGGTGTTTTGGGATTCGCCGCGGCATTGACCAGAATCTGCTGGTAATCGGCCATCCAATGCCGAACGGCGTCGGCCTCGACGAGAGCAGCCTTGTAGCTGCAGGCGCCGGTGATGCCCGAGGGTCGCTCCTTGAGCATCACCGTAAGCCAGGTGCGATCGATCGGTAGCACCGGCTGGCCTTCCCTGTAGACGTCTCCGAACGAATGCATCTCGATATGGCGCAGCTCAAGCCGCTGGCGAAACGCGTTTTGCAGCACGAAGAACACCTGCATCAGCGCCGATGGGTCTGCGCCATCTTCCGCAAGCCGCGACGCCAGGATATCGAAGGGCAGCTCCTGACTGGCGTGGGCCTCCAACACCGAGTCGCGCACGCGATCGAGCGCCTCCTGAAACGACAGATCGAGATGCATGTGCGTTCTAATGACCGTGGTGTTCTGCAACGGCCCGATAATCCGCTCTGTCCCGTGCTGAGCGCGGTTGGCCATCGCCGTGGCAACGCAGAGGTCACCGCGTCCGCTGCCCGCGAGCAGCGCGGCCTTAAAGCCCGCCAACAGCGCCATGAACAGGCTCGCGCCCCGGTCGCGGCCCAGGGCCGCCAGCTCAGCAACAAGCTCGCCGGGCAAGTCGACGGGTTCGTGGCAGATGCGCGAGGCCAGGGCCGCGCCACCCCCGACGACGGCAAAGATCGGCGAGGCCCCGCGCAAGCGCTCCTTCCAGCGGGCAAGCTGCTGGACCGCCGCATCGGAGTTGCACCAGGCGCGCTGCTGGCGCGCCAGATCGGCAAAGGAAACCCCCGGCCGAGGCAGCCGCGCACGTCGGCCGACCGTCAACGCGCCATAGAGCTTCGACACCTCCTCAAAGAGGACATCGATCGACCAGCCGTCGACGATGCTATGGTGCAGCGTCAAAATCAAAACGTGGTCGTCGGGGCCGAGCCGCAACAGGCGCGTGCGCAGGAGCGGGGCACGCGTCGTGTCAAAAGGCGTCCATGCGCATTGCTCGGCCAGCAGCCCCGCCTTTTTGAGCACCAGCGCCTTGACGTCATCGCCACTGGCTGCGCCGCAGCCAAGGTCGTCGACGACGAGGGCCGTATCGAGCGCGGAGGTTCGCACGACACGCGCCAGCGGCCGCTCGTCCACCCAGGTAAACCCCGTGCGCAGCGCATCATGCCGGCGCACCAGCACCGCCAGGCTGCGCTCGAGCGCCGGGACATCAAGGGGCCCCCGCAATCGAAAGGCAAAAGGCAGATTGAATTGGGGCAATCCCGGCAGTGCCCGTTCGATTCTCAGCACCTCCTCCTGCACGATGGCGACCGGCTGAAGTCCTTCTCGTCGGCCCGCGATCGCCGGTGGCTCGGCAGACGAGGCGGGCGCCCGCTCGACCCGCCGCGCCAACGCCTCAATCGTCGGTGCTTCGAAGAGGGTTCGGATCGGCAACGCCACCCCGAAGTCGTTCGCAATGCGCGCCAAGACCTGGCCCGCCAGCAAGGAATGACCGCCCAAATCGAAGAAGTTGCTCAGCGCGCCAATGTTGTCGACCTTGAGCAGGCGCTTCCAAATGGCGGCCAGGCCCTCCTCGATCGGGTTGCGGGGCGCGATGTACTTGCCCTCAGCCACCCTGAGTTTCTGGCGGACCGCCCTCAGGGCGCGACGGTCGACCTTGCCGTTGGCCGTAAGCGGCATGCTCTCCAAGAAGATGAACCCGGAAGGGAGCATGTAGGCGGGAACTCGGGTCTTGAGGAAATCGCGAAGCTCGTTGGCGTTTGCTTGCCGCCCGGCAGTGACGATATGCGCAATCAGCCTCGCGCCGCGCAAATCATCGCCTGCCAGCACGACGGCGGCCTGCACGTGGGGATGCTCCAGGAGGGCGTGCTCGATCTCCCCGAGCTCGACGCGGTAGCCGCGTATCTTGACCTGCTGGTCGGCGCGGCCGAGACATTCAAGGGTTCCGTCCGCACGCCAGCGCGCCAGGTCTCCCGTCCTGTAAAGCCGCCCGCCGCGACGACCCGAGAAGGGGTCGGAAAGGAACCTGCGCCGCGTCTGTTCGGGGTCGTTCAGGTATCCGCGGCCGACGCCGATGCCGCCGACGTAAAGTTCGCCTGCGACACCGATCGGCACCGGCTGGAGGTGGCGGTCCAACACGTAGAGGCGCGTGTTGGCAATCGCGCGGCCTAGCGATACCGCGGTGTGCGCCGGGGGCGGTACCGTGAGGACATGCGTTGCCACATCGTCCGAGCACTCGGCCGAGCCGTAGGCGTTGATCAGCGGCACGTCTGGAACTCGCCGGAACCAGGCACGACAGAGATCCGGGGGGAGGGGTTCCCCCGTGGAAATCAAAAAGCGCAACCGGCTCAGTGCGCGAAAGGCGGCCTCTTCGTTCTGGTCGAGAATGGCCCGCAGGAGGGGCGGCACGATCTGCAGGATCGTCACCCCCTCGCGCTCTATCTCCCCCAGCAGCAAGGTCGGATCCCTTACGACCGCGTCGCCACAGACGTGCACGCGGGCCCCGACCATCAGGGCGGCGAGGAACTGCCAGACCGAAATGACGAAGCTCTGCGGCGCCGTCTGGGCGACCACGTCGGCGGCCGACAGGCGCAGCTCGGAAATCTGCCAAAGGAGGTGGTTGAGGAGGCCGCGCTGCTCGATCATCGCCCCCTTGGGAACGCCGGTTGAGCCCGAGGTGTAGACGAGGTAGGCCAAGCTCGAAGGCGCCGGCCGCGCCGGGGGCGTTCGATACCGAGGCGCGGTCCGGCGGAGGTCGTCGAGGCGCAGAATGCGCGGGTGCTCCTGGACCGCCACCCCAGACCACGCTTGCTCCAGTGCCGCGGTGCTGTCGCTTCCCCCCAGCACCAGGGCACTGCCGCTGCACCGGATGAGGTGGACCAGGCGAGCCGCGGGCAGCGCCGGGTCCAGTGCGAGAAACGCCCCGCCGGCCCGCTGTACCGCGATCATGCCCGCCAATAGGTCGATGTCGCGCGGAGCCAGCAGCACGACCACGCGGTCGCGGCCGACACCGGCCAAGGCAAGTCGATGGGCAATCGCCGTGCTGCGGCGCTCGAGCTCGCGGTAGGTGAGGCGAAGGTGCCTGCTCGACACCGCCGGGGCGCGTGGCGCCCGCTCGACCTGCTCGGCGAAGCGTTGATAGAAGGTGGCGGGCCGGCCGAAGCTCGCCCGCTTCTCGCCATCGCCGAGGAGTCGCCGTCGCTCCCTCCCCGCCAGCACGGCTAGACGAGAGAGTCGCTCCTCGGGATTGGCGACGACCGCTCCGAACAGCGTTCGCAATTGCATCGCCATGCGCGCAATCGTGTCGGCCTCGAAGAGGTCGCTGCTGTACTCGAACCATCCGCTCAATCGCTCGCCGGCATCGACAAGCTCGAGCATCAGGTCGAACCGGGCCATTCGGGGATCGACCTCGACGCGCTCGACCGACAGGTCCGCAAGCGCCCGGGTTCGGGGCGAAGGGTTTTGCAGCAGGAACATCACCTGAAACAGTGGGTTTCGACGCAAGCTGCGCGGCACCTGCATCACCTGCAAAATCTTCTCGATCGGCAGGTCCTGGTTTCGGTAGGCATCCAGCGTCACCTGCCGGACGCGCCGCAAGACCTCGCAAAAGGTGGGATCGCCCGAAAGGTCGGTGCGCAGAACGATGGTATTTGCGAACATGCCGATCAGGGGCTCGATCTCGATCTGATTGCGGTTGGCGATCAATGTGCCGACGGCAATGTCCTCGTGCTCGGTGTGGCGGTACAGCAGGCACTGAAACGCCGCCAACAGGGTCATGAACAGGGTGACGCTATGGGTTTGGCTCAGGGACCTGAGGCCCGCCGCCACGGACGGCGAGAGCGCAAAGGGGTGTCTTGCACCCCGACCCGTCCAGGCGTGCGGTCGAGGCCGATCCGTGCGCAGCGGTAGATCGGTCATCCCCTTGAGCTGCCTACGCCAGTAGGCCAGCTGCTGCTCGGCGGCCGGCGTCCGCAGCCACGCCTCCTGCCAGGCGACGAAGTCGCGGTACTGAATGGGAAGCTCGGCCAGTCCGGCGGGCACGCCGCTGACATGGGCGCCGTAGAGCGCCTCAAGCTCTTGCCAGAACAGCCGCTGCGACCATCCATCGGTGACGAGGTGGTGCAGCTTGATCGCCAGCGCGTGATCGTCTGCGTCGAGCCTCATGAGCTCGGCGCGCAGCGGCGGCTCCTTCTCCAATTCAAAAGGCCGGTGCAGCACCCGCCGGGCATGCCGGCGAATTGCCGCCGCTCGCCGGGGTCTGGGGCATCCTCCGAGGTCCAGGCGTTCGAGCCGCGGACCAGCCGTTCCCACCCTTTGCACCGGCTCGCCCGATTGTTCGTGGAAGGTCGATCTCAACGTCTCGTGGCGCGCGCCGATCGCGGCTATGCTCGCCTCCAGGGCGCCGACGTCGAGCGGCCCAAACAGACGAGCGACCTCGACAACGTGGTAATGGTGGCGGGTCGGATCGAGCCCGCTCAGGACGTAGATCCGCTGTTGCTGGAACGAGAGGCGGAAACCACGGGCGTGGGCTTTGCCGTGACGGAGGCTCGGCCGGGCGGCAGCATCGCTTGCCGCTGCGTCGAGGCGAGCAGCGAGGCCGGCGACGGTCGGCGCATCAAAGATGTCCCGGAAGGAGAGATCGGCGCCGAGACGCTGGCGCAGACGCGAAAGCATCTGTGTCACCATGAGGGAATCGGCGCCAAGGGCAAAGACGTCCGCTTCGAGGGAGATCTCGTCGCGTTCCAGGAGCTGCGCCCAGATCTTTGCGATGCGCCGCTCCAAGTCGGTGCGGGGCCGGGACAGCGTGCCTTCACACCCTCCCGGCGCCGGCCCTGTCAGTGACAGCGCCGCGCCAAGAGCCTCGCGCTGGATCTTGCCTGCGGGGCTCTTCGGGATCTCCGGCACGATGCGGATCGGGCCCGGGACCTTGAACCTGGCCAGGCGTTCGCCGGCGAACTTGCGGAGTTCCTCGGCGCCGATGCTGGCGTGCGGGCGCAGCACGACCGCGGCGGCAACGTCCTCGCCAAGGCGCCGATGGGGGACGGAAAAGGCGGCGGCTTCGACCACGTCGGGGTGGCTGAGCAGCGCCTCTTCGACCTCGGCGGGTGCGACCTGCTGGCCTCCTCGCTTGATGACGTCCTTGATCCTGCCGACGATGAAGAGATAGCCGTCAGCATCGAGATATCCGAGGTCGCCGGTCAGGAACCATCCGTCCTGGAACGCCGATCTGGTGGCGGCACTATCGTTGTCGTACCCCCGGGTGATGGTGGGACCGCGCAGCGCGATTTCTCCGCGTTGGCCGACGGCTAGGTGCCTTCCCACGGAGTCGATGATCGCGATCTCGGCTCCGGCGGGCCGGCCGACCGAGCCAAGCTTGCGGCGATGCATGGGGTTTGCTGCAATTTGCGAGGCGGCCTCCGTCATGCCATAGGTCTCGATCACCGGCACGCCGAAGAGGCATTCCAGTTCGCCGAGCACGCCGTGCGGCAAGGAGGCGGAGGCCGAGCGAATGATCCGCAAGGAGCATCGGCCGGCGCTGCGCCGGGAACAAGCTGCCGCCGATAGCAACGCCCGATGGATGCTCGGAACCGCCGTATACCAGGTCGGGCGAAACGCGCGCAGCCAGGCAAAGAAGGCGTCCGGTGCGAAGGAGGGCGCACAGACCACACTGGAGCCTGCCGCCAAGGCGGCCAGCAGCCCTGAGATCAGACCGTGGGCATGAAACAGCGGCAGCACGTTCAGCAGACGGTCGCGAGGTTGCAGCGCCAAGATCGTCCCTGCATTGTGGGCCGACAGGCAGACGCTCGCGTGCGTCAGGGGGACCATCTTGGGTCGCGACGTGGTGCCCGACGTCAACAGAATGAAGGCGTCGTCCTCGGGCCTGCGCGCCGGTTCGTCGTCGACGGCACCGCGCGTTTGCGAGCCGAGCAGGCTGACTGCACGGCCATCGCCGGGCTGTGGCAACAGATCGATGACAGGTATGCCGAGAGCATGCGCTGCTCCTCGCCCGGCCGAGCACATATCCCGACGCGTCAACAGCGCCGTAATTCGCAGGTCGGCGAAATAGCGATGGCATTCGTCGGCGGTGAAGCCGGGGTTGAGCGGCACACAGACTGCGGCGGTCGCGACCGCGACCATCGCCACCGCGCTCTCTGGACCGTTCGGCAGGACGACCGCCACCCGGTCGCCGCCGCCGATGCCGAGGCCTCGCAACCCGCGAACCGCAGCCTCAACCCGCGACCAGAGCGCGCCATAGGTCAGGGGCGGATGGTCGGGCGCCAGAATGGCGCTTCGCCCGGGCGCCATCCGCCGATGGTAGGCCAGGAGGTCTCGGAGGCACGAAAAAACCCCGCTGCCGGACTTGTCCCCGACGGGCGCGCGTGGCGATGGCGTGATGATCTTCGACAAGCCCACCGCTTCGCTGCAAGGCTATCCAAGCACCCCACTATCCCGGGTCGACAGGCGTTTGGGGATTTTTCGGTCGGCGCGCACTCCCGCGGAGCCGACCGCCATCGCTCAAGGTTACACGCTCAAATCCAATCAGACCACGGTATTTTCGCCGGCGGTCGACGATTGCGCCGGCCGTCTCGCCGCAAGCCCGCGCGGATCACCATGGGGGGCGACGCGCACCTGGCATCCGAGGGGAGGTAAACGCCGAGTCGCTGCGTTACCGGCATCGGCGGGTCGGCGGCGGCCCGGCCCAGGAAATGCCTCCCCCTCGGCAAGGCGTTGCGGCGAGAACGGGTCAGGGCGGCCGCCCGGCCCTCATGTCGCCCGCCGCCGGCCGCTTACTTCCGGCTTGGCGGGGTTCGGCGGGCGGCGGCGCGGGGCTTGCCCCGCATGCACGCCAGCAGACCCGTGCCATCTTTGCCGTCCGACGGTTGCGAGGCGCGCGTGCCGGGGAAGGCGTTGGGTAGATAGTGCTGGAGAAGGTCGATCAGTTGGCGGGCGCCGAGCGCTTCGGCAGCGAGTCGGTCGATCCACGCAAAGGCGCCTTCCAGAGTTTCCAATTCGGGCTCGGCATAGGCCACAAGGTCGCGATAATGCGCTGCGGCATCCTCGCGAAACAGGTCTCGCGCCAAGCCGTTGACCAAGCGAGGCACGCCATACCTCATTCCCGTGATCGCCGCCCCCGTGACCCCGAGACTCAGCATCGCTCCGAAGGTGAAGTTGTGCAGCCGGCAGAGGTAGGGGGCGGTGCCCGGCTCGCGTTCCATGAATTCGAAGGCCGGGCCGAGGTAAGGATAACGCGCGAGCACAGCGCTCTCCTCGCCACGCGGAGGCGTGAATCGGTCGCGCCAAAGCGCAATCTGCCGGGCGATCGGCGCAAGCTCCGGACGAACCGAAAGATCCAGTTCGAAACCCGTGGCAAAAATGATGAAATCGAATGTCAAGGTGCCGGCTGCGGTTTCGACTATCGCCACATCTCCCGTATCGCGCACCGAATGCCAGGCGCATCCGGCGCGCCACACGAAGTTCTCGAACCTGCGGCAACGCCAAAAGCTGTCTTGCGGCGGGGGCACCGCAAGCCGTTCGAGAATGTGGCGCATGAACCGCCAGCGCTCCAAATCGGTCAGTTCCGCGAAGTGACCGAGCATGCCCGCGAAATTTGTCCAGGCAAGCGGGTTGACGCGGGGGAAATCGGCGCGGCGAAAGCACAGGTGCACGCTTTTGGCCCCTGCTTCCAGTGCTGCCGCCGCATTGTCAAGGGCGGATGCGCCGACACCGAGCACGCCAACACGCTGTCCCGCAAGCCGGGCAAAGTCTATGGCATCGGCGGAATGGGCATAACGCTCCGCCGGGAGCCCGGCGACAAGTTCCCGGGGAGCCCGCCAGCCTCCGCTCCCTTCGATGCCCGTTGCGAGGACGATCTTTCTCGCATGGACGGTTTCTATCCGACTTCGCCGACGCAGATCAGCGCGGAGCAGGTCGCCGGCCGGCTCGATCGATGTTGCTTCAATGTCGTTTTCGACGCGAAGCTCGAGGACTTCGCGGTACCAATCGAGATAGTCTTGCCATGCTTGCGGGGCGATCTTGTCGATCCGCTCCCATGCCCGGCGCCCGAATTTCGCCTCGTACCAGGCCTGGGGCGTGAGACTCGGAATGCCGAGGTCGATGCCCGTCACCTCCTTGGGAGTCCTCAGCTCCCTCATGCGGGCAAATCGGCGCCAAGGTCCTTCGAGTCCGCGCGGGTTGCGGTCGACGATCCTGATATTGGTTATTCCCTCGAGCTTGAGGCCGAACGCAGTCGCCAGTCCGCTCTGGCCACCACCGACGATCAGCACGTCGAGGACCCGAACGCCGTTTCTATAGTGCGGGACCGCCCATTCCCGCGAGAGATAGCCGACATAGGTAAGCTCTCGCCGCACCCGCGCCGAGAGTCGGGCCACGCTCATGATCAGCGTCTCCTAGCAATGCCACGCATTCTGGCCATGCCCGATCGCCCATGCCCGATCGCCCATGGCGGTACCCAAGTTCGATCGGCTTGTCTTGATCGAATGCGCCGAATCGAATGCGCCGATCCTCCGCACGTAGCCGTCGCATGGTCGGGCTGCCCAGCAAACCGGGGATCTGGCTGAGGCCGTCTCCATTTCTGTCCCCGGCACCCTAATGTATGCCTGCGGCGTGAAAGCCCGCTTCCACCGCGGCCACGCGCCGGGCGAGCGCGCCCGGCGCCCGCTCGCGAAACAGCGATCGCGTCGCCAACAGCATTGCGCGCCGGCTATCGAGGAAACCCGATTGGCGCGACAAGTGCTGAGTTAAGGCGATGTAAAACATCGCTGCCAGCTCCTTGGCGCTGAACAGAAAGCGCTTCGATGCGTGGCGCGTGGTCATCACGCTGTAGGCGGCGAAATTATGAATGCCGCTGTTCTCGTGGACGCCGCCATAGTCGTGCGCCCTATCCCTTCGGATCCGCAGGAATCGCTTCATGTGTTGGCGTTGGCGATACCTCCCGGGATGTTGGAGATCGCGGATAGCGCCATTGCCCCCAACGAGGTCGTGGCCTATGCGCCAATTCCACTTGCCGATATCAGGCTCGGTGAAATTCGCAATGATCACGCCGAAGATATCCGAGTAGGATTCGTTGAGCGCCCCAGATTCCAACGCGTATTCCAGCCTTGCGGTATGGCCCGTCACACCATGGAAGAGTTCATGCGCGACGACGTCGAGCGCTGCCGCGACCGAGCGAAGCTTGCCGTTGCATTTCGCCTGTCCGTACACCATTTGCTGGAGGATCGGATCCCATAACGCATTGAACCAGATCCCGCTATTGGGTGGACGTTCCTCGGCTTTGCGAAGGCAGTTTACGCTGGAGACGATGCGCGTTCCTTTGTCATCGATGTTGTTGCGCCTTAGGATGCTGCGGAGAAAGGTGGCGACCACCGCAGCGTTGGAATGGGCACTGACGGCGGCAGGGGTCCACGCGTGCGATGAGCCAAATATCACGCCGGGAAGCGATGCGTGCTGCTCGGCGGGATCGCGTCCCCCGAAGTCGTAGGTCTCAATATGCAAGCCTGGGTCGCGCAATACGGTCGCGGCGCGGTCGACATCGATGCCAATCTTGCGCACCCGACCAAGCTCGTCCCTCTCGCTAAGGGTAGCGGCGGTCATATACGGGGTGCGGGCGAGCTCGGTGAGCAAGGATCCCGACATCGCATCGACCACGTAGTCGAACACGAAGGGCGCGCGAGGCTTGCGGTGCTTGTGCACACGCACGTTCTCCACGATGTATGCCAGGTGCCACTTTCCCCTGACGTGATAATAGTAAAGTGCCGGCGTGACATCCGGGAGTGTCCGGCCATAGCCTGCCTTTGCCGCAACGGTCTTGACCACCTGCCGCGGCGAGATCTTCGCCACGTGATTCCTGACTGGCGCCCCGAGGTTGGAGTTGAGGGATACGCATTCATTGGCTTCGCCCAGCTCGACAGTCACGAGTGATCCGTGTACCGGAATCCCTTTCACAAGCTGACGGAACTTGACGAAGGTTGTCCGTGTGAGCGGTACCGTCTCGACACCGAGACTCTTGAACTCACTTTCGCTAACGCCGACCTTCGGCGCGGTAAAAGTGGGCATGGCCTCGCTCGCCAGAGCGTGGTCAAGGATGCGTTTTGCGGCGCTTTCTGGGTCGAGCCTTGAAGGTTGCGCATCCTGTAGCGCGAAAGCGGCAACAGAGGGCCGCTCGGCGCTTAGCGCGCGGAACGCGGTCTGGCCTTCGGGTTCGGTTACATGAAAGGCGACGGCGTGAAAGCCGCACGTCGCCTTCTTCGTACGCCGCCGATTTGCGGCTTTTCGCTGTTTTGCCATCGGCGTCTCCAATATTTTCAAACGCCATACCGCCGATAGTTGATCCGGCCCCGGACAACGTCAATGGTTCGGTGCGATACGACCCTATTTCCCGAGCTCTTGCGCGGGGAGTTGGGGTAACCGAGCCATGCTTGCCGAGGCCAAATGACGGGCCGCGAGGAACCCGCTGCACGCCGTAGAACACCTTGGCGACACGGTGCGGGGCGCCTTGTGTGTCCTGCGCCGTACACATGGGCGAAGCTGGCGAATCGAAGAGCCTGCTCTTCAAGGGTCCGGGCCGCCGGTAGTCAGGGGCGACAAGAAAGTGCTGGCATGGCCGTGCATGAGCATGTAAGGAAAAACCCGGAAAGATCGATACCCGCTAGCGCGGTGTCGCCGCTCCCTTCGTCTATCGGTTAGGACGTCAGATTTTCAATCTGAAAAGACGAGTTCGACT
>Ga0187783_10003117_pt1 | contig 12239 bp, 11 predicted proteins | sample 1015_SJ02_MP02_2_FD_132471 | JGI IMG/M metagenome (GOLD analysis project Ga0187783, IMG submission 132471) | Tropical peat soil microbial communities from peatlands in Department of Meta, Colombia - 1015_SJ02_MP02_20_MG | ecosystem: Environmental > Terrestrial > Soil > Wetlands > Peat | place... | reverse complement strand
ACTCGTGAGGTGCTCGGGTGAGACCGCGTCGGCTGTCGCCTGAGATTCCGAAATGGAGGTCGCTGTTGAAGCCAGTGTTTTCGCCAGACCGAAATCGAGTATCTTGGCGTGCCCGCGCTTGGTGACAAAGATATTTGCGGGCTTGATGTCACGATGGATTATCCCGTTTGTGTGCGCTGCGTCGAGCGCATCGGCTATCTCAATCGAAAGGTCAAGCGTTTCATCCACCGGCAGCGGCTTGCTGGCGATTAGATGCTTGAGGGTTTGGCCGTCCAAGAACTGCATCACGATGAACGGTTGGCCGCCTTCTTCACTGATTTCGTAGATGGTGCAGATGTTTGGGTGGTCGAGGGCCGATGCGGACTGCGCCTCACGCTGGAATCGTTCAAGCGCTTGATGATCCTTAGCCAAGCCTTCGGGAAGGAATTTGAGAGCAACGAACCGATGGAGTTTGGTGTCTTCCGCCTTGTACACGACGCCCATGCCACCGCCGCCCAGCTTCTCGATGACGCGGTAGTGGGAGATGGTCTTGCCGATCATAGCTGAAAGAATGTCCTTGGCGAGGCATCTTAGGCCGCACCCAGGGTCAAGTCAACGAAAGCGGGGGATAGCTTATAACGCGGGGAAAAGTGATACACCATGCGCGCTGGCGACAGAAAGACCCAGGTGGGCAATCTCGGCGCTGCTCTCTTCGTCTATGGAGAGCTGGGACTTCTGTGCCCCGCGCCGGGCTGGAGCATTTCACCGTAGACAGGTAGCTTAGCTGGCGCATCGAGTCCGAGCACCCAAAGCGATTACCTTCGCACCGATTAAAAGGGGTGCTAGGTACCTGGACCGGGGACACCGACGACGGGTTTCAGCGCATTGATTGAAGGTAGCACGCGGGGTCGCCGCAGCTTGCCCTTCTCAGTCCGGTTCTTGCTCTGCTTTTTGGTCGTCGTCTTCGTTGCCATTATTCCTCCTGTTCAGTGAAAAGCCGCCTAGGTACCTGGACTAGTGGCACCGACGACGGGTTTCAGCGCATTGATTGAAGCTAGCACGCGAGGTCGCCGCAGCTTGCTCTTCTTGGTGCGGCTCTTGGTTTGTTTCTTGACGGCTCTTTTCGTTGACATCGTTCATCCTCCTCGGTAGCGAGCCCTCCCTGGACTTCTTCGCGAGAGACTGTGCATTTGGCTTACCATTTCCCAGTCGACAGCAGCCTACTTGGAATCGGTCTCTTTTCTGCTAGATAGAACGTTGATGTGGTAACGCCATGTGAATCTTCCAGCCTTCCAAGCTGTTGAATCCATCAACGATAATTGAATAATTCAATAATCGCAAGGCGTTGACCGTGAGACCGGGTGCCGCACGCCGGGCTCATCGCTTCAGCACGAAATTTGAGATACCTGTCAATACAGCTATCGCTGGTCAGAGTTTTTGCGTTTGTTGACTCCAAGTCAAAGCAGAAGGGATTCTCCGATCTCGCAGACGCAGATAAAAATGCCCGATCCCCGCGAGCCCAGACATCAAACCCGGGGTCTCTGCGGCTCGGGGTCCCCACTTCGAGTCGTAACCAATTACGGCGCAGTTCCTTGCCGCTTCGCGGGCCACCTGAACGGCTAGCCAGCTTTCCGCTCTCAATTCTCCTCCAAAAACGTCGCTTGCGTACAGCAACAACTCGGCATTTCCCGCGATGCCGTGAGCCAATGAAAAATCACTGTGTGCGACGCGACGCCAGTTCTCAAGCGTCTGTCGTGTCGTCCTTATTGCGGGGACGGCTCCAGCCTTGTAAGTCGCGTCATTCAGAATCTCAAATGCCCGGATTCGCGAAAGCGCAATTCCCGGCGATCCGTGGGACCACGAGGTTTCAGTTGAGGAGGCGACCGTCGCACGTCGCGGCGAGCTCTTCAAGTCAGAAGCCCGAGCACGCGGCTTAGCATTGAGGCAGTTTGTTTCGAAGACGAGGGCTTCTTCTGCAGGCTTGCGATACGCAGCGTTGCCGGTCGCTCGGAATAATCCGAGCAGCGCATAAGCAATACCTGCGATTCCGTCGGAGAACCCTATCGAGTTTGCTCGACCGTGAATGCCGGCGGAAGCCCATGAAATTCCGCGCGTCGACCTTATCGCATCCTTGAGCAATGCATCACCCAGCCGCGTGGCACATTCAAGGAGCGTCTGATCGTGCAGGGCACTCCAAAGAAACAATAGACCAACAATGGCTCCAGCCTTGCCAGACACGATACTGTTCGATTCAATGGCCGGGGATCCATGCGACAGCCTCTTTAACAAAGCTGAGGCTCGGTCCAACAGTTCTTCGCTGCCCAAAGCCGCGCTCACACATATGCTGGCCAGAGCAATCCCCGTCCATCCTTCGTAGAGGGACAGGCGACTTCCAGGCGGGATCGCATCCGTGCACGAAAGAGAATGGCGGATGGCGCCGATCGAAGCGCGGCGCGCCTCGGCATCACCTGATGACGCTTCGTAGAACTCAGCCAAGAAGAGAGCCACGCCGCTTGTTCCAGAGTAGAGGTCGGGTCCCAGGACTTTATACGTTGGCTGATTCGCACCGCTTTCCGGTCCGGGCGATGGCGTTTCCGCACCGAACCAGCTGCACTGCCCCTCATGCCAGAGCGCTTGCTGCGATAGCTGCTCCGCAATCCCATGTGCCGTAGCGAGGAAGCTCCTCGAATCCGCGGAATATATGCCGGCTATACTAGGAGTTCGTGAGACTTGCAGTAGTTGTGCGGCCAAGTGGTCAAACTCATTTCGCGCGCGGGAACGAGGATTCAGAAACGGCTCTTCCAAGCTGATCCCAGACTCGTTGAAACGCGCTTCGACCATTTGTAGACGCGATTGCAAAAGGTTCTTTCCTCGCTCCCAGGCACGAAGCATCCCATCCGCCAGCAAAGAGCATCGATGCAATCCGAAGCTATCGCTATATACCTTGGTAGGGTTCTCGGCCCAACCCAAACCCGGCGCCACCAACTTCGTCAAGGCTGGTGTACCTTGCTTCAGATAGGAAGCGACTGCTCTGAAGATCTTCCCAAGCGCTCTCGCGATTGAGTCGTAATCGGCGACAGGCAGGTAGAGCACTCCAGAGTCACAACGATTGAAGCGGCTCGGATGATTGGCAACTTTGACTCGGAAGGGAAGGCTGGCTGAATTAAGTGCGGAAGTCACCGCCCTGATGAATGTGGCAGCGCCTGTGGCTGTTAGATTCCAGTAGAACCTGTTCAATCCAATTGCGTCTCTTCGTGGCCATTCCCTGTTGCCCACTACCAGGTAGAAGCCCGGCGAAATCCCTGACAGCTGCTGCGGAGCGCGCAGCGTCGTTCGCAACTCGCGCGACACTTGCCTGTGGACGAACTGTTCTCGCTCGACTACCAACTCCAGTCCGTCGCGCTTGGCGATAATTTCATCCTGCCGCACCTGACGAATCCTCCACATCCCGCTCTCTGAGTAGCCCTTTCCACGATTCGCTGCGTCCAGTTCCTTAACGAAAAATGTGGTCTCCACTTCGGGAACCGGGAGCGAATAGGTTGTCGGCGCGGGAAAGCCTAGGCAGTAAAAATCGTTGTACAGCCTGGACTGAAGTATGAACAGAAGCAAATTGCGCGCCTCCGTGTCGGACAAGGTAGCGAGAAGCCGGCTAGGGATTTCGAGGGGTTCTTGGCCAAACCATGTAAAGGATGTTGGCGAACGAAAGTGGGTGGCGACTACTGCTTCGGCAATTTGGCCACGATAGTCGGTCATCTTGTTGCACACCTCAAATGCGTAATCCCAGTAGTTCGGCAAACGCTCGCTGCGATCTTTGAAACATGTTCAGGCTGAGTTGTGCCAGACAGATGGCTCGACCGGTGAGTTGCGACGAACTGCGCATCTCTTCAAAAGCACTCTGGAGCAAGCGAACCGGTGCGTAGCCGAGGGCTCGAAGAAGCAGTTGCTGCGCTTCTGTGTGATCGACGTTCACCCTTTCACGCATCCGGCTATGATACGATGACCAGAACGATCTCAGTAATGGCTGCATTCGTTCGAGAGGCATTTCGGCGATGTTGAGACATCGATCGGGAGGCGAATCTCCCGTGATAGGCACCGAGGAAACCCAGAAGATCAGATGCTCCGCAAAGATGAAGCCCACGTCCCACGCGGGATCGCCGAATCCGCTAAACTCCCAATCCACAATTCTCAAACAGGTCTTCTCATCTCCGCTAAAGGGATCTGGAACGAGGCAGTTGTCAAAACGGAGGTCCCCATGAGTCAAGCTAGTCGACCGCCAACCACGCTTCAGTCGATCGAGGTGTTTACCGAATCCGAATCGCTGCACGATTTTGATCAATTCAATTTGACCTTCACTCAGATTCCGTAGACTTCGAATGGATGGTTTGTGCAGCCCTAAGATCAAGGGCACGCCCCGACCCGAACGCACAAGGACATTGCGAGCGCGGCGATCTTTAGGGCGATACGAATGAATCTCGGCCAGAGCCCTGCCCAGCATCGCACCGATCGAGGCAGGTGGGCGCTTCGCGGATCCGAAGTATTTACTGAGATTCTGCGAACCTTTGAAGAACTCAAGGATCAGGAGATGACGCCCCGCATCGAAACCGAAGTTTCTAGGCAGGTGCGAGCTCAAACCGTTGTGTTCGCCCAGAAACTGATAAACCAACGCTTCGTGCCGCATCGTCGTGATTCGCTCGACGCCGACCCCCTGCTTTACCAGATAAGAGGGGTTGCCATCGCGTATCACGCTAATCGCGCAGTTCCTGCGGGATACATTTGAAATCGTTAGGCCTGGAGCCAGTACTTCATTGCTTCGAAGAAGCTTCCTTCGCACCAGATAGTGTGCGATTGTCTGCGGCGAAATCATGAAACTGCACCGGTCTTGGGGCCAGGCATGAATTCGGAAACGATGGCCCCTCTAAGAAAACTGGCTTGAAACCGTCTCAATGCTCGAAGTTTGCCCTTGCGATCCGGCTCACGTCGAAGCGTGCGTTTGAGGGCTTGACTGGCCTTCTTTGACATTCCGATTCTCATGTGCGGCTGTGACACTGCAGCGGGTGTGAAACGCGTTTGCCTGACCGAACGAATGCGGCACACAGCCTTGAGACTCCGAGCGTTCTATCAAAGTCTAGCGCAAACGCGGTTTTTCCGATCTTGAGTTCCGCTGAAAGCGCCTGTCCAAATTTGGATAAATCAAATTCATGGGGTCGAAGTACGCTAAACCGATGTGCGCGGGCTTTGCGCTGGAACCGTTCGAGCGCCGCGCTATTCTTCGCCATCTCGTCCGGAAGAAACTTCAGCGCTACGCGACGGCCGAGCTTCAGGTCTTCGGACTTGTACACAACACCCATCCCCCAACGCCGAGCTTTCCGATGATTCGGTAATGCGAGATGGTCTTCCCGATCAACACTCTTGGGGACGGATGATAGGCCGCACGCGAAGGCAAGTCAACGAGACGGAGAAATGACGGAGAAATGATTTCGCTACTGAACCTTTGCGTACTCGGCCTTAGCGGCCACGAGAATAGGAATGTCGGGGTCGGCGCCTTTCCAGAGCGAGGAATGCAAGCTGCGTCACATATACAGCATCAAGGCCTCAGGACCTCGTCGCGAGACGCTCTCAGTAGTTCCAAAATGTGACCCAACCGTTCGGGACGAACCCCTACTTCCTCCAGCGATTCCCGAAAATACGTGAGAAAAGTATTGAAGTGGGTTTCGTTCATTCCCATTTTCCTGGGTTTCTCGTGCGCCGCGTGAATGTGCTTGCCCGTGTACACGACCCGCCCTCCCAGCAGCATGGAGACGAACATGCTCTGCCGGGACCGCAGTTGAACCACATCCACTCCCTCGAAAAAAGTGCGAAGGGTGTCATCGGCAAGGACTTTTTCATAGAAGCGCTGGACCGCGACCTGAATCGTACGATTTCCACCAATCGTTTCGTAAAGCGTGTCGGCCATCGCGATTGCCCTTTGTTGTTTGCCAGCTCCGCTTCAAGCCAAACCTTCGCTCAGATTATCCGGCGAGAAAAGCTGTGAACAATTGTACGAGCGGTCGAGCCTCGTGTCCTTGCACTTGTAGACTTCGCCCATACCGCCCTCGCCAATTTTTTCTAGAATGCGATAGTGCGAAATGGTCTTGCCAATCATGACTGGAACGCCCTTGCCGACGCATCTTAGGCCGCGCTCGAAAGCAAGTCAACGTGGCCGTACCGGGAAGTCGTGTAAGCGGCTGTAGCATTGTGCGCGGATGAGGGTGGGTGTATTTTTGGCCCAAGCGCACTCCCTCGACGAGGCACGTATGAACGGAAATGGTCATCCACCCAAAGATTCCCCTCGACCACGTATCACTGACGCGGACGCAACTCTGGACACTTCCGCTTCAGCGCCCGCGCCGGACCCGGAAGCCACTCTCGACATCTCAACTTCTTCCTCGTCTCGCGAAGCCGCAGCGGCTGCCGAGCCAAAATCGATTGGGCCGTATCGATTGGTCCAGAAACTCGGTGAAGGTGGCATGGGGCAAGTCTGGCTTGCCGAGCAGACTGCGCCCGTGCGCCGGCAAGTCGCTCTGAAACTCATCAAGGTCGGGATGTACGACGACTCGGTGCTGAAGCGCTTTCAGTCCGAACGGCAGTCGCTGGCCATCATGGACCATCCCTCGATTGCCAAAGTCTTTGACGCCGGCGCCACACCGGATGGCCAGCCCTACTTCGTGATGGAGTATGTGCCCGGTGTTCCCATCACCGAATACTGCGACGACAAGAAGCTGAAGATTCGGGAGCGATTGGAACTGTTCATCAAAGTTTGTGAAGGAGTGCAGCACGCCCATCAGAAAGCCATCATTCACCGGGACCTGAAGCCAGCAAACATTTTGGTGGTGGAAGTAGATGGCAAGCCGATGCCGCGCATCATCGACTTTGGACTGGCCAAAGCCACGGGGCCGCAGATCAGCGGCGAAAGCATGTTCACGCAAGTGGGGAGCTTCGTGGGCACGCCGGGATACATGAGTCCAGAGCAAGCGGATTCGAGCATCGGGGATGTGGACACGCGGACGGATGTGTACTCGCTGGGCGTGGTGCTCTATGTGCTGCTGAGTGGGTCACTGCCGTTTGACCCGAAGCAATGGCAGAAGAAGCCGTTCTATGAAGTGATGCGGCAGCTGCGGGAAGAAGAGCCGCCGCGCCCGAGCACGAAGGTTGGGATGGAGAAGGAATCGTCAGCAGCGACGGCGGAGAATCGGGGAATGCAGCCGAAGCAACTGGTGAGTCAGCTCCATGGGGACCTCGATTGGATTGTGATGAAGGCGATGGAGAAGGACCGTGCCCGGCGCTACGGCACACCATCAGAACTGGCAGCGGATATTGGGCGCCACCTGAGGAACGAGGCGGTGCTGGCCGTTCCTCCGTCGCTGGCTTACCGTGCGCGGAAGTTCACCCGCCGTTATAGAGCGGCGCTGGCCACGGCTTGCGCTTTCGCGCTAGTGCCCATTGCAGCAGCGGTGGTGAGCATCCGGCAGAGCATCCGCGCAAGCCGGGAAGCGGCGGTTGCTCAGGCGGTGAACGATTTCCTGCAGAACGATTTGTTGGGGCAAGCCAGCGCCTACAACCAGTCGAAACCTGACCCTGACACTAAAGTGCGCACGGTGCTGGACCGCGCCGCGCAGCACATTCAAGGGAAGTTCGAGAAGCAACCGGAGGTGGAGGCAGGGATTCGCGCCACGATAGGACAGACCTACATGGAATTGGGGCAATACCCGGAAGCACGGACACAATTCGAGCGGGCGCTGGAGTTGGACCGGCGGACGCTGGGAAGAAAAGATCCTAAGACGCTGAAGGTCATGGGAAGCCTCGGGGTCGTGATTCACCGCCAGGGCAAATACCCAGAAGCCGAGGCGCTTCTCAACGAGGCCCTGGCGCTCCAGCGCCGCGTCTTAGGTCCCGAGCATCCAGACACGCTGACGTCCGTGAACAATCTGGCGCGCGTGTACGATGACGAAGGCAAATACGACCAGGCCGAGATCCTACTCAGCCAGAATCTTGAGATCCAGCGTCGCGTGCTGGGTCCCGAGCATCCCAACACGCTGTGGTCCATGGGCAATCTGGCTAGCGTCTACCTATACAAGCACGACTACGCGCGGGCTGAGGCACTCTACAGCCAGGAACTGGAAATCGAGCGCCGCGTCTTGGGTCCCGAGCATCCCGACACACTGGGTTCCATGAACAATGTGGCGCTCGTGTACCAGTACGAAGGCAAATACGACCAGGCCGAGATGCTACACAGCCAGAATCTAGAGATCCATCGCCGTGTCTTGGGTCCCGAGCATCCCGACACGCTGCAGTCCTTAGGCAATCTGGCCGAGGTGTACGAGGAAGAGGGCAAATACGACAAGGCCGAGCCGCTGGTCCGCCAAGCCGTAGAGGTCTACCGCCGCGTGCTGGGTCCCGAGCATCCCAACACGCTGTGGTCCATGGGCAATCTGGCCGGCGCGTACTTGGGAGAAGGCAAATTTGTGCAGTCCGAGGCGCTCTTCAGCGAGACCCTGGAAATCCAGCGCCGCGTCCTGGGTCCTGAGCATCGCAGCACGCTGTGGTCCATGAGCAGACTGGCCGTCGCGTACAGGGAAGAGGGCAAATACGACCAGGCCGAGGCGCTCTGCCGGAAACTCGTTGAAATTAGTCCTAATGACCCACTTTGGCTTAACGACCTTGCCTGGTATCTCGTAGCTGTTTCGGACCCCGGCAAACGTCGTCCCCGGGAGGCGCTGGACCTGGCCCGCCAGGCGGTAAAGGGAGTCGAGGGCGCGCCGGATGCGGGTGAGTATTACGACACGCTTGGTCTGGCCGAGTATCGCAATGGTCTTTGGGATGAAGCAATCGTTAGTCTCAACAAGGCCGCCGAATTGAACAAAGGGGCGGAACCAGCGGACTTCTTTTTTCTATCTATGGCTCGTTGGAAGCGCGGCGACAAGGACCACGCCGAGCGTATCTTCCAGCACGGAGTCGACGTGGCAAGCAGAGGTGCGTTTGTGAATCCAGAGTTGAGGACGTTTTGGGCCGAGGCTGCCCAGCTTCTAGGTGAACCGGGCCCCAGGAGCGGGGCTACTCAGAGTCCGCGCTGAACCGGGCCCGGCTCCGTGTTCTGATTGGGACCGACTTCGCTTCACAGTGACCCGCGCTTCGAGGCCCTCGTCGCCCACGCCAAAGAGAAAGCCGCTGCGCAGCAAAAGCCGCAATAATTTCGAGCCGACTCGGAGCAATCCGTCCGTTCACCCGTCTTCTAGCAGGCCAAATTCTTCCAACTCTTCTTCGCTGTATTCCATTCGTTCCAGAGCTGACGGCTCGTCGTAATACAACCTGATGGCTTCGATGCCGAAGAAAATATCTTTATGTCCGCACTCGGGGCAACTCGCTGAGAATTCCTTTTCCTTGAGCTCATTCACAGCACGAAGGTCCCAGAATATTCCCGCGACACACTTTGCTTCTTTGCATCGGCGGCAGGCAAATGTCAGAAAAATGTTTGGCATCAGTTCTCTTGATCTTCTGTCGAACGTGGCCAGAACGCAAGACAGATACTTTGCAATGGGCGATGAGCTCGACGGAGTGTGCGCGGGTTGAATGTGAGTCTGGAAAAAATCGGATAGCAGCGTTTCATGCCACCTCGACTTTTCCATCGAGGTCGAGATATGCCGAGTCGAAACGAAGCCCGAGAACTCGCCGGCCCTTCGGATCGACGATGGTTCCGGCCGCGAGTACGGGCGTCGCGAACCGGACCCCGATCCTCAACTCGCCAGGCTTCTTGCTGACATCCAGCAGCCTGGATTCGCCATCGATTTGAATGAACCGACTTCGGAGGAAGTCTTAGTGCAAGGACAGATCCAAGGAGAAGAAGTGTCGAGAGCGCGGCTGGGGACGGAATGGATCGTATCGGCGCTGGTCGTCCTGTTCATGGTGTTCGACGGGTCCACCAAGGTGATGAGGTTGCCGCGGGTGCCTTTGGGGGCGGCAAAGCAGAGACCCACGGCGGGTACGGTGGTTGAGATCGGCGGCATCCTGCTGGTCTGTACGGCGCTTTATGCGATTCCGCGAACGGCAGTGCTCGGTGCGATCGTGTTGACAGGGTATCTCGGAGGAGCTGCGGAGGCGATACTCCACGGCGGCATGCCGCAGGCCGCGATGCTGTTTCCGATATTCATTGGCGTGCTAGCCTGGGTTGGAATTTTCCTCCGCGATGCGCGGATTCAGGTCTTGATTCCGATTCGCCGCTAAATTCGGCGGAGTGCTCCTGGCCGGACGTCACCGACGATCGAATACCACGAGGATAGCGTCTGAATGGCGGCGGAGCCCGATCCGTGGCTGCCGATGGCATCGAGGAAAGGCCTCTTCTTATCTCGAAAATGCTTCCGAAATGCCTCGAAACTGACCCGAATCGACGGCGAAAACCAGTGAAATGGGACAGGAATTTTCAATAATGGCGGCTGAATCCATGAGGCCAAGACGGATCACTGAGGGTGGGGGCGCCGGCCGAGGCGAATGGGCTATAAATGGATGTTCGAGACGGAACTTTTAGTTTTGCACAAATCGCCAACAACTTTCTGAATTTCGCACGCGGTTGGCTGAAGCCGGGCGTACGGTCGTGCCGGCCATCCGAAACTTTTTTTGGTACCCCTACCCCTGCGGGTTCACCGCTCGAATAACACCTACCTGGCAGGTATGGGTAGTGGGCTACTTTCCAAAGTAGCCCACTACCCAGGTATGGTCTGAGTTGATTCACGGTGGGTGGCGGCGCGATAGTGGAAGGCTCTCGAGTGCGAGTTCGTCGGTGCGAGGCTGTGCGACCCTGTGCGAGGCTAATTACTATAGTTGAGCATTGGATTTTTGCCGTTTTTGGGGGGAAACACGTGGTCGACAATACAACGGTCGCGGAAAGCTCGGCTTGAGGTTCGTGAGTATGTGGCCCCAGGATTCCTGGGAAACGTATAGGATTTAGTGTCGCACAGCCTCACACAGCCTCGCACACAGCCGTGATATCAGCGGGTTACGGGACCTAAGAGACGGTCTAGCCTCGCACGGCAGCCTCTCACAGGCTCACACGGGCAGCGCCGGATGCGAAGATATTTCCCTGTCGTTCGCGAAGTTCCAGTCCGAAGTAATGAAAACTGTCATCGTGGACTCGGTGTTTCTCGTAACCTCGAGCCGCCACCTCCGCGAAAAACTCATTCTGACGCATGACAAATTCGCCTCGGGATTCAGCCCACTGTCGATAATTCTCGTATAACAAGCCGGCCTTAACATGCAGGGTCGTGCCGCGAATGGTGCGCTCATCGAAATAAACACTGAGGATGTCTTGTGACATCCTGAACGCACGGGTTGCCGCATCAACTGCGGACGGAACTTTCAAGCCCTCTCTGATCCAATCATGTGTGCCGCGAAGTAACAGATTGAGAATCCCGGGTCCTTCCTCGCGCACGAGTTTCGTCTGGTAGTCCTGTACTTGTTCCTTTTTGGGTATCTGCACTGCGAACGAGATGTAGTGAACACGCCTCCATATGCCTTCGTCCGTCCCGACGATTCTCGGCGCTGCGTTCATGGCGAACCAAAGTTTGCACTCTGGTTTGAAATCGAAAGGCACGCCATATATCTGGCGCATCGTAATAACTTCGTTTCCAGTTACTAATTTCAGCAGTTCTTCATTGAGGCGGGATGATTTGGACGGCTCCGTTGTCGTCACCATTCGTCTTCCGGGCAAGCGCGCAATGTCATACCCGCTTGCGTCTTCATGCTTCTTTTCAACGAACGTTGCGAATCCCGCGCTCGCGGTGTAGTCGCCGCCGAGCAATCCACGGAATGTTTCAAACAATGTGGACTTTCCGTTCGCTCCTGTCCCATGGCAAATGAAAAAGCACTGTTCCTTCGCGCTTCCCGTCAGCGAATATCCGAGCGCCTTCTCGATGTAGTGAATCAACTCTTCGTCGTTATTAAAAATACGTCTTAAGAATGCCTCGAACTGGGGACAGGTCGCGGTCGGGTCGTAATGTACCAGTGCTTGCTTGGTTAGGTAGTCTTCACGAACGAACGGGCGGAGTTGCTGAGTTTCCAAATCAATAGTTCCGTTTCCGACATTCAATAGCATTGGGTTCTGGTCGAATAATTCACGAGTTGCGAACACCGAGGGTTCGCCTTTCGTCATTTCAATCATCGCCCTGCGTTTGCCGGCCGATTCTGATTTCATTTGCCATTCAAAGTCAGGTATGAGCCGGGCAATCTCTTTT
>Ga0187783_10003116_pt1 | contig 12241 bp, 9 predicted proteins | sample 1015_SJ02_MP02_2_FD_132471 | JGI IMG/M metagenome (GOLD analysis project Ga0187783, IMG submission 132471) | Tropical peat soil microbial communities from peatlands in Department of Meta, Colombia - 1015_SJ02_MP02_20_MG | ecosystem: Environmental > Terrestrial > Soil > Wetlands > Peat | place... | reverse complement strand
GAGGTAGAAGTCGCTGAGCCCGTAAACCCGAAGCAGATCGAGAACGAAGTCGAGCACCGTCGCGATCTCGTCGCCCATTTGTTCGCGAGTGCAGAAGATGTGTGCGTCGTCCTGGGTCATTCCGCGAACTCGGGTGAGCCCGTGTATGACACCGGATTTTTCGTAGCGATAGACGGTGCCGAATTCGAACAGACGCATGGGAAGATCCCGGTACGAGCGCTGACGACTTCGGTAGACGAGTATGTGGAACGGGCAATTCATCGGCTTCACGTAGTACCGCTGTCCCTCGTCGAGCTCCATCGGGGGGAACATGCTCTCCGCATACCAGTCGAGGTGACCCGAGATCTCGAAGAGCTCGCCCTTTGTGATGTGAGGAGACGAGACGACCTCGTAACCACTGGCGAGATGGCGGCGCAAGGAGTCGTCCTCCATGAAGTGGCGGACGAGCCCGCCTTTGGCATGGAAGATCGGCAGTCCCGAACCGATCTCGCTCGGAAAAGAGAAGAGGTCGAGCTCGGCTCCGAGCCGGCGGTGATCCCGGCGTTCCGCCTCTTCGAGGCGATGGAGATAATCGGCGAGTGCCGACTCAGATTCCCACGCCGTTCCGTAGATCCTCTGCAGCTGGGGCCGCTTCTCGTCCCCCCGCCAGTACGCGCCCGCCAGGCGCTGCAACTTGAAGTGTCCGAGGCGCTTGGTCGACGGGACATGAGGCCCACGGCACAGGTCGACGAATCCCGAGGGGTTCCGGTACACGGTCACGTGCCGGCCGACCATGTCCCCGGACGCGTCGAGCCCCAGCCGCTCGCCTGAGGAGACTCCGTCGATGATCTCGCGTTTGAACGGTTGGTCGGAGAAGATCCGAAGTCCTTCGGCGATCGTGTGCTCTTCGCGCTCGAAGGACTGGTCCTCTTTTACGATCTCCCGCATCCTGTTCTCGATGCGCTCGAGATCGGCGTCCGCGAAGTGCGCGCCGCCGGGAAGCTCGAAGTCGTAATAGAAGCCGTCCGCGATCGCGGGGCCGATGGCGTACTCGGCGCCCGGCCAAAGATCGGTGACGGCCTGGGCCAGCACGTGAGCGGTGGAGTGGCGGAGCACTGACCGTCCAGCGTCGGAGTCCTCGGTCACGATTGCGACTTGAGTCCCGTCGTCGAGGACGGTGGTGAGGTCACGCAGGGCGCCGTTCACCTCGATCGCGACGGCCGCTTTGGCGAGGCGCGGGCCTATCGACTCAGCGAGCCCGAGACCTGTCGTCCCGTCGGGCAACTCCCGGGTCGAACCGTCCGGAAGCCGAACCTTGACGACGCCTGCCATTTCGTTCCTTTCTGTTCCCTGCTCCGCTCTGTTTCCTGCTCCGCGCACCGCCCGCTTGCTCCCGGATCAGCCGGGAGTTCACAGGGTAACGCCAAGCAGAGCGGCCCCCGCCGACACATCCGACCCCATGTCGGCGCGCTCGTCGAGCTCCTCGAGCGCTCCCGGCGCATTTAGGTCGTCGTCCAGTCGACTTCGGACCGCCACGAGAGACCCGTCGCCGCTTCTCTTAGCCGCCGACCGCCATCGATCGAGGCGCACTGTTGCTTTTTCGAGCTCGCCGGCGTCGAAGTCCCAGTCTTCGCGGTAGTGATGTGACAGGAGGAGCAAGCGGATCGCTTCTGGCTCCCATTCGTCCAAAAGGTCTCCCACGAAGACCAGGTTGCCGAGTGACTTCGACATTTTCTTTCCATGCAGGCCCACCATTCCGACATGGAGCCAGTGACGGGCGAACGTCACGCCAGTGACGGATTCCGATTGCGCTCTTTCGCATTCGTGATGCGGAAAAACGAGGTCGCTTCCCCCGCCGTGTAGGTCGACGGTCGGACCGAGTTCACGCATGGCCAGAGCCGAGCATTCGATGTGCCAACCGGGACGACCCGGTCCCCAGCGCGACTGCCATGCGGGCTCGTCGGCAGCCGAGGGTTGCCAAAGCACGAAGTCGAGCGGGTCGCGCTTGTGGGGATCGTCGGGATTGCCTCCGCGCTCGGCTGCTAGAAGGAGCATCTCAGGACGAGACAGCCCACTCAGCTCACCGAACCCAGGGTAAGTCGCAATGTCGAAATAGACAGCACCACCCGCCTCGTACGCGTTTCCGGTCTCGAGAACGTCGCCTATGAGCGAAAGGATGTCCGGGATCGCAGAGGTCGCCCTCGGTTCGCTGGACACAGGTAACAGGTCGAGCGCCGCCATGTCGGAATCGAACCTCGCCATCTCTTCAGCAGCGAGATCCAGATAATGCACGCCCAGCTCGCGCGCCTTACGGAGAATGTCGTCGTCCACGTCCGTGACGTTTCTCACAGACCTGACGTCCTGTCCCATGTCGATGAGCCTCCGTTGAAGCAGATCGAACGTCGTGTAGACGGCCGCGTGTCCCAGGTGAGCCGCGTCATAAGGCGTGATGCCGCAGGAGTAGAGCGACACCGTGGTGCCGGGTTCGACGACGGGCTCGAAGGGGACGATCTCACCCCGCTTCGTGTCGAAGAGCCGCATCAGGTGTCTGTTGTCACGTGATCCAAGCCCGCTAGTCGAAGCGAGCTGTGGGCCTTGTAACGCATGTTCACCGTGACGATCACTGCTGTGAAGGCCTCGATCGCGGACGCCGAGGCAAGGCTTCCAGCATCCAGAGGACGAAGTCCCTTGATCCGACCGAAGAGCTCGAGCGCCTGGGAAGTCGCTGCGGGGTGGTCCGAGCAGACAAGGACGTCGGCCTCGAGATCACGTTTGAGATTGGTCAGTGTCGACGCCGGCAGATGATGTCCAGCCGCCGCCACCCAGGTATCAGGAAGGGCCGCCTGAATTTCAGCCGCGACAGACCCGCGAGACATGAGCAGAGCGTGGACCTCATTGCCTTTCTTCACGAGCGCGTTCGCCACCGAGACGACGACCTTGCCTCCGAGCCGCTCGCGCAGCTCGTCGAGGGTGGGTACGGCCGCTTCCCACGGGGTCGCGGCCAGGATGACTTCCTCCTCGGCGGCCTCGGCGTTGGACGTTCCCTTGAGATCGAGCGAGTGCTCGGGCCAACTCTGCAACAGGTCGGCGACCACTTGACGGGCGCGATCGGCGTCGCGCGATCCCAAAGAGACTCGGGTGCCTCCTGCGGCGAGCCTGAGCGCTAGCCCTCGACCGAGGGGGCCGGTTCCGCCGAGGATTCCTACTTGCACGGGTTCCACCATTGCACACGAGCCACGAAACTCCCGATCCGCAGGTGGGTGCCGTTGCCCGTCGGTGCCGCGTACCGGTCGCAGATACGCCGAGACCAGCTTCCTGCATATGAGCCCAGGCGTGAGGTGACCCCGCTATGGTCCGGAGCTGCCATGGGAATCCTCGATGGAAAACGAATTCTCGTCACGGGTGTGCTCACGAGTGACTCACTTGCGTTTGGCGTCGCCCAATTGGCACAGGACGAAGGTGCAGAGGTGATCCTTTCGGGTGCTGGTAGAGGTCTGCGCCTGACCGAGCGTACGGCGCGGCGGCTCCGCGTCGACACAGATGTCATGCCGATCGACGTGACCGACCCACAGGAGCTCACGGAAGCTGCCGCGACGCTGGCGGATCGATGGGGACGGCTCGACGGGCTCCTCCACGCAATCGGGTACGCGCCGCCCGAGTGTCTGGGGGGCGACATCCTCCGAGCAGGTTGGGACGATGTCAAGGTGGCGCTCGAGGTTTCCGCCTACTCGCTCAAAGGCTTGGTCGGCGCCTTTGCGACATTGCTCGAAGCGGCGGGAAGCTCGTCGGTGGTCGGGCTCGACTTCGACGCGAGCGTGGCGTGGCCCGCATACGACTGGATGGGCGTTTCGAAAGCCGCTCTCGAGTCGCTTTCGAGGTACCTCGCGCGGGACCTTGGCCCGAAAGGGATTCGTGTGAACCTGGTTGCAGCGGGACCGGTACGCACAGTCGCCGCAAAGTCGATTCCAGCGTTCAAGGACTTCGAGGACACTTGGGCAACCCACGCGCCGCTCGGTTGGAACGTGACCGACAGCCGAGCCGTGGCGAAGGCGTGCGTCGCGCTTTTGTCGGACTGGTTCCCGATGACCACCGGCGAGATCTTGCATGTCGATGGCGGAGTGCACGCGGTCGGTCTTTGAGCGGTTCCGCGACTCGAACGTCGTGTCGTCGTAAAATCACCGGATGCCCGAAGGTGGTCCGATCCTCAGCGTCGTTCCCGGTGGAGCGGCGACTCACAACGGAACCATCACGATCGTCGGAATTCTCGGCGAATCGTTCGACGGACTCCCCACCGACGCCCGTCGCGCGTTAGGGGGAGCCGATTGGATCGCTGCGAGCGGTAGGCATCTCGATGCGTGGCGCGCCTGGCTCGGTCGCAGCTCGGCGAAGGAGGTGGGCGCTCGAGCGGTCCCGGCGATAGAAGCGGATAGAGATCTGGGCGCTTTCGCCGAACAAGTGGCTCAGCGCGCAGTCGAGCACAGCGAAGACGTGTGCGTCATCGCGTCCGGCGACCCGGGGTTCTTCGGAGTAGTCGGTGCCCTGTTGCGTGTCGTCGAGCGATCACGGCTCAAGGTGTTTCCTGTCGCCTCCTCTGTCGCGGTCGCGTTCGCCAGGCTGGGTCTCCCCTGGGACGACGCTGCGGTGATCGATCTCAGCGGGCGCACGAGCGCCGACGCTGTACAAGCGCTTCGCGTCGCTCGCAAAGCCGCCGTGCTCACATCTCCTGAAGTGCCGCCGCAGACTCTCGGGCGCGCTCTGGTGGACGTCGGTGTGTCAACCGATCTCGTCGCGGTGTGCAGCAGGCTCGGCTGTCCGGACGAACGCGTCATCGAGCTCGACTTGGACGATCTGGCAGTGGGCGCCTTCGACCCGATGTCGGTGGTGATTCTCATCGGGCCTGGTGGGCTTCAGACCATGGGCTGGGAAGAAGCGGGCGCGACGTCTGCGGGCGAGACACGCGTCGCGCCGCCCGGCGAAGAACGAGTCAACAGTCTCAGTTCAGAGATAGTCCATGAGGTCAGCGAAATCTCGCGCGCTAAGTTGATGCTTCCCGGCACGGGTGTTCTGTGGGATGTAGAGGGTGCGGAGGCCAGCGTCGCGGTGGGATCCGCCAGAGCTCGGCCGGGTCTGACCGTCTTTGCAATAGCGCCCACGGACGCGGGTGAAGACGCTGCAGGGACGATATCCGACGACGCTGCGTCGGCAGGCGTTGCGGTCCACGTCGTTTCGGAGAAGGCACCCGGAGCATTCGAGAGATTGCCCGATCCCGACCGCGTCTTCCTGGGAAGCGAGGATCCGAATCTGCTCGATGCAGCGATCCGACGTTTGCGACCTGGTGGCCGCGTCGTCGCCGCATTCGGTTCGGTGGACCGCGCGGTCGCGGCGGCCGAGCGTCTCGGATCGTTGTCGCAGATCGCAGTTTCCGACGCAAAGCGCGACGACGACGGCTCGTGGAGTCTCGTAGCACGAGACCCGGTTTTCTTGGTGTGGGGTCCCTGACGTTCGACTGATGTTCGATGTCGACTGCCACCCGAACGGGTGCGACGTCGACTGCCACCCGAACGGGTGCAACGTCGATTGCCACCCCGAACGGGTCTGTGTTAGGAAGGTCCTCGTACGCTCCCAACCGGGGGAAGCCGGTCGAATTCCGGCACTGACCCGCAGCCGTAGTCCCGTTCGACAACGGGTAAGTCGGATTACCTGGGCGGGGGCGGACTCCAAATATAAACCGTCGAGGCTGCGGTTCGGGGTCCGGGCGTTCGCAGGCCACTCGTTCCGGCGCACATGCGCCACGCGGGTCGGCCGGCGGAGCTGGAAGCCGGCGCAGCTCCAGCTCAAAGGAAAGAACGCATGCGACAAGGATTGCGGACGCGTCGAGGATTGCGCGTCCTCGCGATGTTCACGTCGGTGGTGGGCCTGACCGCTTCACTCACTGTGGCTCAAGCCGCCGGGGCGTCAACAACGAAAAAGGTTGCCCGTTACGGGGCCGGGTGGATCGCTGGTCAAATCGTCTCGAACGGCGGTTATCTGGTCTCGTTCGGCTCTCCCGACGTTCCGGACACCGCGTACTCCGTTATCGGTTTGCACGCGGCAGGCGTCGGGAAAACCGCTTCAAAGGACGCGATCGCGTATCTCGAGACCCAGCTGAGCGCTCTGACGACGGACGGGACCGACGATCCCGGAACGCTCGCATATTTCATAATGGCGGCACATGCGGCCGGTGTGAACCCGCGCAAATTCGGGGGCCACGCGGCGCAGAACGATCTCGTGGCGAGGCTGCTCGCGACCAGCACGACTTCGGGCCCGGACGCAGGACTGTTCGGCGCACAAGATCCGACTTACAACGGCGCGTTCCGACAAGGTCTCGCTCTCGCCGCGCTCGCCGCGGTAAAGATCCCTGCGAGCAACCCCGCGGTTGCAGCCGGCATCACGTGGCTGGAGAACCAGCAGTGCGCAAACGGCCTTTGGGAGGCTTACCGCTCGGACCCCTCCACCAACCCGTGCACCCCGGCCGACCCCGACACGTTCACCGGACCGGACACGAACAGCACCTCGCTCGCGGTCCAGGGCCTTGCCGCTTACGGGGATCATCCGCAGGACGGCGCGACTCTCTCCGCGCTCCGCTCGATCCAGTCGAGCGACGCGGGTTTCCCGGACATCGCCGCGAGCGGGCAAAGCTCCGATCCGGACTCCACCGCTCTTGTGATCCAGACGATCCTCGCCGAAGGCCAAGATCCTGCTTCCTCGTCTTGGGCCGTCTCAGGCTCGACCCCGTACACCGCGCTCGCCAGCTACCAGCTCGGTTGTTCGGCACCCGCCGCGGACCGCGGGGCATTCTTCTATCCGGGGAGCTCGGCGGCGAATGTCATCGCCACCGTCCAAGCGGTTCCGGCAGCGGCGGAAAAGGTCCTCCCGGTGGGACCGTTGAAGACGTCGAACGCAATACCGACCATGACGTGCTGAAGACGGTGACTCTGTAGCTATGCGAGCTATGCGTAAGGCCGCAATCGCGTTCGTATTGCTGCCCTTCGGCATGGCGACGGTCTCGGCAGGGCTCCTCACGCGAGCGAGCCCCGCCGAGGCCGCATCGGCGGCTTCCTGCACCACGACGTCCGGCGTCACGGTCGTCGTCGACTTCTCCCCTTTCGGCGGCCAGATAACAAAAGGCTGTGCACCGGGCGCGCCTGCGACCGGTCTGGACGCAATGACGCAAGCGGGTTTCAGCGTGACGGGCACGCAGCGTTACGGAGACGCCTTCGTCTGTCGGATCGACGGCTTGCCCACCGAGTCGCAGGACCCATGTGTGGATACGCCGCCCGCCGATGCTTACTGGGCGTACTTCCACGCTCTTCAGGGCGCGACCTCATGGACTTACAGCAACCTCGGAGCGGCCAGCTACCAACCGCCGCCGGGGAGCGTTGACGCTTGGACCTTCGGATCGGGCGAACCGCCACCGTTCGCCCCCTCCGAGGTCCTGCCGACTCCGAGCTCGACGACGACGACCGTCCAGGTCGGTTCCCCGCAACCGACCTCGGGGGCGACTCCGACAACGGATCGCGCTCCCGGCTCGCAAAAACCGGTCGATTCTCCGGCGACGGGCTCGGCTCCCACACCGTCGCCCTCAACGGGTCCCACTGCGGGTCCCAATGCGACGAGCGCGCACGCGAAGGCTTCTGCGGCCACGACCACCACCGGAGCTCCCCGCTCGGATGAATCTTCGAAGGTCCCCAAAATCGTGGACGTCTCGCCGTCGCAACAACGCGCCGCCGCGGCGGCAGACAAAAAGGACCGGTCAGGCGAGGGATCTCCGGCACTGTTCATCGCAGGTGCGGTGGTCGTAGCCGGATTCGCCGCGACTGCCAGCACACTCGCCATAAGGCGACGAAGGTCCGATGCCAGGAGCACCTAGCACGTCCGTCTTCGCACGCCGTTTCGCCGGCTGGAGGTTGCCACGCACGCTACATCCAGTGGCTTGGTGGCTCTGGGCGATCTGCCTGGTCGTCGCCGTCACCCAGACCACGAATCCCCTGTTATTGGCGCTCGTGTTCGTGGTCCTCGGGTTCGTGGTCTCGAGCCGTCGCACCGAAGCACCCTGGGCGCGCGCGTTCAAGTACTACCTCTATGTCGCGCTCACCGTCGTAGCTATACGGGTCGTTTTTCGTTCCGTTTTCGGAGGCGACGTGGGAGGGCCCGGGTCGCACGTGATTTTCACACTTCCTCGCATCCCACTTCCCGCTTGGGCGGCGGGCGTGCAGATCGGCGGGCCCGTAACTTTGGAGGGCACATTGTCGGCTCTCTACAGCGGACTGAAGCTCGGTTGCCTGTTGTGCTGTCTCGGAGCTGCAAATGCGCTGGCAAATCCGAAGCGGGCGCTGCGCTCTTTGCCCGGAGCTCTTTACGAGCTCGGCGTAGCCGCGGTAGTGACCTTCAACGTGGGGCCGCAGCTGGTCGAGGGCGTGCAGCGTGTGCGCCGTGCCAGGAAGCTGCGCGGAGGCAGCAGCCAGAAATTCCATGTTCTTCGTAGCATCGCCATTCCCGTCCTCGAGGACGCCTTCGACCGTTCCCTCCGACTCGCTGCCGCCATGGACAGCCGTGGATTCGGCCGTACCGACAACGCCTCCAGAGCTCTGCGGCGGACGACGGGCGCGTTGATGATCATCGGCCTGCTCCTTATGTGTCGGCGTCTCCGGGCTGATCGATCCGTCCGCATCCTGGCTCATGGGACCCCCCCTTCTGGTCGCCGGCGCGCTGGTTTGTACCGCGGGGCTCGTCGTCGGGAGTCGACGCGTCGGTCGAACGAGTTACCGGCCCGATCCGTGGAAAGTTCCGGAGTCATTGGCCGTCGCAACAGGAGTGGTTCCGGCGGTTGTCCTCCTCGTATCTTTGGGCGCGAGTCCATCCCAGATGAACCCCCCCTTCAACCCGATCACGTGGCCGTCGCTCCCATTGGTGCCGGCGATCGCAATTGTCGTGGCAGGGCTTGCGGGAATCGTCACTCCACCGCCGCCGAAACGATCACTAACGCGGACGGCGGCACTCGACGGTGAGCCGAGCGAATCACGACGCGACGCCACGCGGCCGACCGAGCGGGTGGAGGTCTCCGCGTGATCGAGCTCCGCGATGTTTGGGTCTCCTACAAAGATGCCAAGCACCCGACGCTCGCCGGGGTGGATCTCCATATCGGCGAAGGCGAGCTCGCTCTCGTTGTCGGTCCGACCGGCGTGGGGAAGTCGACGCTGCTCGGTGCCATGAACGGCCTCGTACCGCACTTCACCGGAGGAAGTCTCAGGGGATGCGTGAGCGTGGACGGGCTCGACACGCGAACACACCGGCCGCGCGACTTGGCTGACGTGGTCGGCTTCGTGGGTCAGGACCCGCAATCGGGGTTCGTGACGGACACGGTCGAAGAGGAGCTCGCCTATTCGATGGAACAACTGGCGGTGGCGCCGGACGTGATGCGCAAGCGAGTCGAAGAGACGATGGACCTCCTGGGCATCGCCGAGCTCCATGACCGCCCTCTTTTCGAGCTGTCGGGCGGACAGCAGCAACGGGTCGCGATCGGCGCGGCTCTCACCGCTCATCCGCGAATCCTCGTCCTCGACGAGCCGACCTCCGCTCTCGATCCGGTGGCGGCGGAAGATGTCCTCGCAACAGTTCTCCGCCTGGTCCACGACCTGAGCGTGACCGTCGTGCTCGCAGAGCACCGTCTCGAGCGCGTGGTCCAGTACGCGGACCGGATCGTCGAAGTGCTCCCGGGGGGCAGCGTCAAACACGGACCACCCGCTCGGATGCTTTCGTTCACGAACGTGGCCCCACCGGTCGTCGAGCTCGGCCGCTTCGCCGGTTGGGAGCCGCTTCCCCTGTCGGTTCGCGACGCTCGCCGGCACGCGAGCCCACTGCGCACTCGGCTCGACGATCTCGTGATGCCGTTAACCGCCCGAAAGCCGGCAAAAGGACCGCTGCTGCTGCGTTCATGCAAGGTGATCGTCCGCTACAACTCGACCGTCGCGGTGCGCGAAGTCAGCCTCGATCTGTATGCGGGCGAGGTCGTGGTGCTCATGGGACGGAACGGATCGGGAAAATCGTCGTTGCTCTGGGCGCTTCAGGGCACGGGCACCCGTCAGGGCGGCAGTGTCCTTGTGGGTACGTCGGACCCCGGCTCTCTTTCAGCGGAACGAGCCCGCGCGCTCGTAGGACTGGTTCCACAAACCTCGACTGACCTTCTATACCTCGACACCGTTGCAGAGGAGTGCACCCAAGCAGACAAGGATGCCGGGCTCGAATCCGGGACGACGACCCGCAAACTGCTCGACAGCCTCGTGCCTGAAATAGATGACGCTTCACACCCACGGGACCTCTCGGAAGGTCAGCGCCTCGCCCTGGTGCTCGCGATTCAGCTTGCGGCTGCGCCAAAAGTGATCCTTCTCGATGAGCCGACGCGCGGGCTCGATTACGCGGCGAAACGGTTGCTCATCGACACCATCGACCGCCTCGCGGCCGAAGGACGGGCCGTCGTCATATCCACCCACGACGTCGAGTTCGCCGCCATGACAGCGGACCGAGTGGTGGTGATGGCATCCGGAGAGATAGTCGCCGATGGTCCAGCGACGGACATCCTGGTGGCGTCGCCGGCCTTCGCACCTCAGGTGAGCAAGGTTCTGGCGCCGCTCCCATACCTCACGGTGGAACAGGTGAAAGCAGCTCTGGACGGAGGACGATGAACACGACACTTCCTGCGATCCGGATCGGAGCGCGCCCACGTGTTGCGATCGCGATGGCGTCTTTCATCGGGGTCGTCGCGTTTTTCTGGCCGTTCGTTCTCGCCGCCAACAAGATCGGCACGACATATCTTCCGCCGCTCATGTTCGGCGCTCTTCTCGTCCTGGTACTCGCAATAGTTTTTTCCGAGATCGCCCACGGCGGAATCGACGCCAAGGCGATCGCCATGCTCGGCGTGCTCTCGGCAGTGGGTGCCGCGCTTCGACCGCTCGGAGCCGGAACTGCGGGCATCGAGACGATCTTCTTCACCCTTGTAATCGCTGGGAGAGTCTTCGGACCAGGCTTCGGATTCGTTCTCGGATGCACCACCTTGTTCGCATCGTCGTTGATAACCGGAGGGGTGGGACCTTGGATGCCGTATCAGATGTTCGGGTGCGCCTGGGTGGGTCTTTTCGCCGGACTCCTACCTCCGGCTTCGGGACGCAGGGAGATCGCGATGCTCGCCGTTTACGGCGCGCTCTCCGCCTATGCGTACGGGTTCATGATCAACCTGTCCTTCTGGCCCTTTTCGGTCGATCCGCACAGTTCGATCGCATACCTGCCCGGTGCGACTTTCGTCGTGAACCTTCACAGATACATCGTCTTCGACGCGACCACGTCGCTCGGTTGGGACACGGGAAGGGCCATCACCACGTTTCTCTGTATCGTCATCTTCGGACGCGCATTACTTGCCACCTTCCGCCGAGCGGCTCGGCGCGCGGTGTTCGACGCTGGCACTCTGACGGATCTTTCGAAACGAACCGGAGTTGTGGAGTCTCCCGCTTCTGCGACCGTATCGAAGACGCAGACGGTTTAAGTGGCGCTTTGACCGGCGCTTTAACCGTTCGGGTCGGGCGTCGGCAGGAGGATCCCCGCAAGCGGAGCTGCCAGCTGCGCGCCGCTTCGAACCTTGGGGTCCGTCGACACTTCGGCCACAGACAACGCCTGCTCGAGAATGGCCCGCGCGGCGGGCTCGGGAATCGGTGGAAGAGGATTGCGAGCGAGTGCGGTCACCCTCGCGAGCGTGCCGTCCGACGCTGCGTTTCCGATCGTCACCGTATAGGGAAGGGCCGGACGATCCGGTCCGGTCAAGGGGTCCGGTGCCACGTAGACGAGCGCGCTCCCGTCGGGCCTCAGTTTCTCTGTGTCCAGCTCAGCTGCGCCGGACACCGAGATCCGCTCGTGATCGCCTGGTGGTACGTAGATCACGGTGTCGAAAGACAGGTTCCCGCCGCGACCGCCGGTGGTGTCCAGCGCTTCCATCGCGAACGATCCCGTTGTCGTGTCGGAGCCGTAAGCGAGGAGGACACCTGCAGTCGCGCGCGGCCAGGGTGTCGACAGGTACTCCTTCCGGCTCTCGATCACGCGATCGGGGCCGGGTAGCTTCCTCGGATCGCCGGATCCCTCGGTTCCGTTAGACGTGGTGTTGTAGTACGTCCGCTGCCACCGAACGCACCAACAGCTCGACGGGCTTGTGGCAAGACCCTTCCACGCCCAAAGGGTC
>Ga0187783_10003115_pt1 | contig 12244 bp, 9 predicted proteins | sample 1015_SJ02_MP02_2_FD_132471 | JGI IMG/M metagenome (GOLD analysis project Ga0187783, IMG submission 132471) | Tropical peat soil microbial communities from peatlands in Department of Meta, Colombia - 1015_SJ02_MP02_20_MG | ecosystem: Environmental > Terrestrial > Soil > Wetlands > Peat | place... | reverse complement strand
TGTCTTGCGGTTGCACGTCGATCCCGACAAACCACCGGTTCTTCGCAGCTATTCGCTGTCCGACCTGCCGGGCGCCGATCACCTCCGCATCAGCGTGAAGAGAGAATCCAATGGCATTGGAAGTTCGTTCCTGTGCACTCGTGTGCGAGAAGGAGATGTCCTCGATGTTAGCGCTCCCCGGGGAAGTTTTACTCTGGGGCCGGGCGACAACCCTGTTGTTTTGCTAAGCGCCGGTGTGGGCGCAACGCCGGTACTATCGATGCTGCACGCACTGGCTGCCGCCAAATCACAACGGCAGGTCTGGTGGATCTACGGAGCGCGCGATCACGCCGGTCATCCATTCGCGGACGAATCACGTTCATTGCTAAGACAGCTCCCCCGCAAGCGAAGCTACATCGTGTACAGCAAGCCGGATGCAACCGACCGATTAGAGACGGACTTTGATGCTACCGGGCACATCGACGCAGCTTTGCTCGAGAGGATTGGCGTATCACGGGACAGCGAGTTCTATCTGTGTGGTCCAGCTTCATTCTTGCGGGACCTAGGCGCTGGACTACGAAACTGGGGTGTGGCCGCCGGGAATCTGCACGCAGAAGTCTTCGGTGCTCTTGAGGGTATTACACCTGGCATGGAGCGGGTTGATCACACTCCGCACCTGCCACAAGGGCCGCCGGGAGCTGGCCCTTCAGTCTCGTTTTCACGTAGCGGGATCACCGTCGCGTGGAATCGTAGGTTCGGGAGTCTGCTTGAGTTGGCGGAAGCGTGCGACGTTTCGGTCAGATGGTCGTGCCGGACTGGAGTGTGCCACACCTGCTTGACTGGTCTAATCAGCGGATCAATCACGTATCGGCCCGAACCGCTTGAGAGTCCGGCTCCCGGAAATGTGCTGATCTGCTGCGCAGAGCCAAACGCGAATGTCATTCTTGATCTCTGAGCGTGCTCCTCGGTGGCGGTTGATGCTGCACCAGGGGCAGGAATTCATCGAACGCAAACTAGTGAGTGGGATCGACAGCTTGGGCCGCCACTGGCCGGAGTACGGAATGGAGGCGGCCGAGGTCGCTTTATACTTATTCCTTACATGTATTTTCGCAAGTCTATTGCTGTACCCTGCTTCGTCGGTTCGACACCTTGTCCATAGCACCATAGCAGTGCGGGCCCTCATGGGACTGGCTGTGGGTGCAACGGTGGTTGCGATTGTGATAAGCCCTTGGGGCAAACAGTCCGGAGGTCATTTCAATCCAGCACTCACGTTGGCCTTTTATCGGTTGGGCAAGATGCGTACCCCGGATGCAGTCTTTTATGTTGTTGCACAATTCTCTGGTGCGATAGGGGGCGTGTGCATCGCCAGATATCTCATGCCCGACACAGTGGCCCGTCACGCAATAAGGTACGCGCTAACCGCACCAGGCGATCGCGGCGCTGCGGTGGCGTTCGTCGGCGAACTGACGATCTCTTTTGTTCTGATGTCAACAATACTTGTGGCTTCCAACCGCGAAAAGCTAAGTCGCTACACACCATACCTGGTTGGGCTCTTGTACGCGGGTTTCATAATCCTGGAAGCCCCGCTTTCCGGGATGAGCATGAATCCTGCCAGGAGTTTTGCGCCAGCGTTGCATGCGAGGTACTGGCACGAGCTCTGGCTCTATTTCACTGCACCAACTCTGGGGATGCTCGTCGCTGCGGAAGTGTTCCTGCGCACTCGCGGTGGAGCGCCTCCCTTCTGCGCAAAACTGCACCACAGCAACAACAAACGATGCATCTTCCGCCACGGACCAGACATACGAATGGCCAACCCTGTCTGAGGAGGAAAATTGAATGCCAACCATAGAGAACGTTTCTTCGGCTGAATCGATTAGAGCGACAGACCCGGAAGACTACGATCTAGTAATTCTCGGCGGAGGCACGGGGTCAACCGTCGCAGCATGGACGTTTGCCGGAGAAGGAAAAAAGGTCGCAGTTGTCGATCGCAAATACATTGGCGGATCATGCCCGAACATCGCCTGCTTGCCAAGCAAAAACATCATCCACAGTGCGAAGGTCGCGTCCTACTTTCGTCGAAGCAATGAATTTGGCATCGCGCACGACGGTTTCACCATTGACATGGCGGGCGTCCGCGAACGCAAACGCAAAATGGTAGGCGGCCTCAACGCAATGTATCTAGAAAACTACAGGAACACGGGAGCCGAGTTCATCTTGGGCGCCGGACGGTTTATCGCTCCGAGAACCGTCGAGGTCGCTTTTCCCAACGGGACCACTCGACTATTGCGCGGCACCAACGTGATCGTCAGTACCGGTACGCGAGCCACCGTGGAGGCAATTCCTGGACTCGTGGAAGCGCGACCGCTCACGCACATTGAGGCACTCGAACTTGACCGCGTTCCCGAACATCTACTTGTGATCGGCGGCGGCTACGTCGGAATAGAGCTCTCGCAGGCGATGCGACGCTTCGGAAGCAAAGTCACGGTCATCGATCGCAATCAGCGGTTAATGCAGAGAGAAGACGAAGATGTTTGTCAAGCCCTTCGCGACCTGCTTGAGGACGAGGACATCGTCATTCATCTGAATGCGCGGGTCCGACGAGTCTCCGGGAAATCGGGGGAGTCGGTGCGCATGGTGGTTGCGCAAGATGGTGGGGAGACGGTCATGGAAGGCAGTCATGTGTTGATTGCACTAGGCCGCACTCCGAACACCGAGGGGCTTGGGTTAGAGCTCGCTGGCGTCGAACTAACGGACCGGGGATACATCAGGGTCAACGATCGACTTGAGACGACTGGGCCCGGGGTGTGGGCGATCGGCGAGGTGGCTGGCAGCCCGCAGTTCACGCACATTAGTGTTGATGATTTTCGTGTTGTCCATGCCAATATGACGGGCGGCAACCGTGTGACGACGGGCCGTCAAGTTCCTTATTGTCTGTTTACCGATCCTGAACTCGCGCATATCGGTCTGAGCGAAACAGAAGCAAGAACGCAAGGAATTGCCTATCGCCGGTTTAAAGTCCCGATGGAAACCAACCTGCGGGCGCGCACGCTGTCGGAGACTCGGGGATTTTTGAAGGTTCTTGTGGAATCCCAAAGCGACCGCATCCTCGGCTTCACGGCGTTGGGCGTCGGCGCGGGGGAGATCATGGCAGCCGTACAGGTTGCGATGATTGGGAGACTGCCCTACACCGCACTGCGGGATGCGGTCCTGACACATCCCACATTAGTCGAGGGATTGCTACCGCTGCTCTCATCAGTGCCGTTCGTGCCGGCGGTTCACGATGTCGTCGCTACGACCTCAACGACTGCCGCGGAACGGCGTTTCGCTTAAAAGATTCCCTTGGAGACGGAGGATTTATGGGGCCGTCTTGGCAACAAGCTCCACGATCAACGGGAGCGATCGGCCGTTTTCTGATTGCCCAGCCTTTGCCTAACAAACTGCTGTACGTCGAGACCTTACGGCGGCGGATGCGCGTCCGCTTCGGCGGCATATGGATCGCTGATAGCGAGAGTCGTCAGTTTGTTATAAAAGCCGCCGTGTCGCTAAAATGGTGGTCACGATTACCATCCCATTTGGCCCATCCGCTTAAGGATAATCGCACTGTAGCTATTCATGTGCTCGGGTCGTCGCTTCAGAGGAGCCGGCAGGATCGCAGCGAGCCGTGCCGCCTGTTGCCGGCCGAGACTCCGGGCTGCCGTTTCGTCGTAATAACGGCACGCCGACTCTGCCCCATAAATACCCGGGCCCCATTCGACCACGTTCAGGTAGATCTCCAGAATGCGCTGTTTGCCGAGGGCGATTTCGGCCACCGGTACCAGGGAGACTTCTGCACCCTTGCGGAGGATAGAGCGGCCCGTTCCAAAGAATAGGTTTTTTACGAGTTGTTGCGTAATGGTGGAAGCCCCGCGAGTGCGATCACCTTCCAAATCCTCTTCGCCAGCGACTTGGATCTCGTGCCAATCGAATCCATGGTGCCGGTAGAAGTGTGTGTCCTCTGCGGCGATTACAGCGTGCTGGAGATCAGGAGAGATTTGGCTGAGGGGAATGAATTGGTAGCGTTCGCGATACGGCGCGTGGTGAATCCAGGCCTGCCAGCGGCGCTGGATGTGCACTGCGGTTGTTGGTGGGTCGATCCACCGGGTCGCCACAAGGATCAGCGCGGCAAGCGACCAAAGAAGCATCACGCCGACGACGAGCCGTCGAATAACGGATCGAGAGAAGCTTGTCCGACGCATTAAGACCGAACTCCCAGTCATATGGCGACCATCCCTGGTACAGAGGCTGGACCGGTAGGCAAGCTAAGTCGTGCCATACCAGATTCTGACGCCGGTCGCTACAGGGCCCGAGCGCCCCGCCCAACATGCGATATAACTCAGCAGGAGAGAGGTCTTCTGCGCCGTCGGGAGCGGAGAGTGGCGTCGCTCTCATCGCTCTGACCTTGCTACATGCTTCATTCATACAGAACTTCATTGATGGATGACATCTCCGACGTGGAGAATGCCCTCGTCTAGAATAATGGCTCGCAGCCCACCGCGATGGATCAGGCCACGCTGTACGCCAGGTTGTGTGAGCTCTTCCAAATGCATGCAGGGTTCGCAAAGACGCGTTCCGCGCATGCGAACCGCGCCAACTGAAAATTCACAGTCGACCAGATGATTCAGCGGAACGCCTGCAGTCACGACATTGCGGCGGGCGTCCGCCGCCGCAAGCTTGATCCTAAGCCTCTTTCCCTCGGCGTTGATAACCCCAGCGAAGAGCGCCTCGACAGCCTCCATTTCGATCAGCGTCACTTCACGCCCGCCATGGCTAGGCTTGGTTGAATAAAATCCGGTCCCGCCGAAATACCGGTCTCCCTCAAGGCCACGCCCCGGAACCGCGCGCACCTGCGCTACCGACTGCATCGGCGCGGCTGCCCGCGGCGCGATGTGGAGCGAGACTACACTGCCTTCCCACACTCAGGATGACTCCCGCAATCTATTCTCCGTTAGAAGAACCGGCGCGGTGATGGGTTGGGGGGTGCGAATCCTGATCGCCGGCACGACACTTCCCGCAAGCAGGTAGCTTGCCCCGATGAACAGAAACCCAGCCGACATGCTTTTGGTGCAATCGTTGAGATAGCCGACGGCCCAGGGACCCATGAAGCCTCCGATGTGCCCAATCGAATTGATCAGCGCGAAACACGCCGCAGCCGATGATTCGCTCAGAAACGTCGCTGGCATGGCCCAGAATGCTGGATAGTAGGCATAGAAACATCCCCCCGCAATGAGCAGCGAGACCACCAGCGGAAAGCTGTGCGTAAAGCCGACGAGCGAGTAGACCACACCACCAAAGAGCAGTGGCACGGCAGCGTGCCAGCGGCGTTCCCCGCTTTTATCCGAATGCCATCCGTTCATGAGCAGAGCGGCGATTCCCACAAAACCGGGAAGGGCAACCCATAAAGCTACTTGTGGTCCGGGGAGTCCCGATATCCGTTCGAGAAACGTCGGAATCCAGAATAATGCCGATAGCGCTCCGAACGCGTGAAAAAACTGCGGGAGTGTGAGCAGAAGTACCTGCTTGTCACCAAAGGCCTGCCAAATCGTGTACTGGCGAGCATTCTTCTTGGCCTGCAGTTCTGCCTCCAACTCCCGCATGATCCATGCGCGCTCGTCCTCCGGCAGCCACCGAGCCTGCTGCGGGCGATCAGTGAGGTAGAACAAGGCCACGAAACCCAGGATGATGGCTGGAATGCCTTCCACGATAAAAATCCATCTCCATCCCGCGATTCCCCCCCAATGAACCTTCAGCAGCCAACTGGCTAGCAGGGATCCGACCACCGAAGCGGACGGAATTGCGGCATAAAACGAAGCAATTGCTTTGCCTCGATCGGAAGGTCGAAACCAGTGAGTCAGATAAACAATCATGCCCGGAAAGAAACTCGCCTCCGCGACTCCGAGAAGGAACCTTGCCGCATAGAACTGCCGGGGGGTCTGTATGAACGCAGTCACGATCGTTACCGCGCCCCAGGTGAGCATGATGCGCGCCATCCACTTCCGCGCGCTCCAACGTTCCACGATAACGGCACCAGGAATCTCAAACAGGACATACCCGAGGAAGAAGATTCCCGAGCCGAGCCCGTATATGCGATCGCTGAATCCGAGATCGGCGCTCATGCGAAGGTTGGCAAACGACAGGTTCGCACGATCGACGTAGGCGACGACATACATGAGGAAAGCGAAGGGTAGCAGCCGCAGGGCAATCCGGCATCTTGCTCGGACGCCCAGGTTTTCCGACGATTCGCTCATATCACCTCCGTACCGGAGCCGAGCGATGTTATGGCCGACGGCCCCACGCCGACCAGAGGATTGGCGACGGCATCAGGAAGTCGGGATCGTCTAAGCGAGCGATGTCTTCCTCAAACTGTTGCGGCGTGATGTAGTTGCCATCGACCATTGCATCTCGAAGCAACTCGTAGGTGGCCCGCACCAGGGCAGCTCCCGAAGACCCGCGCGGCCACATGAATGCCCGCGCTTCGCCACCGATACTGACCAGTCCGTGCGCCCGCAGTCGTCCGAAGAGAAGCCGTCCGTACAGCCTGTGTACGCCATGGTCTTCCAGGAGTCTCAACATCGCAACTTGTGTTGGTAAGAGAACCTCCCCGGGACTGACCGCGGCATCCGGCGGCATAGAGGAGCTATCGTATTCCTCGTCGACCAACCAGCCGCCGGGCTTCAAAGCAGAAATCATGCGCGCCAGGGCCCTCTCGCGTTCCGGAAGATGCATGAGCACCAGGCGTGCATGAACCAGGTCGAAGGCTGCTTCCGGCAAAGGATCGGTGGCTATATCGTGGCGGCGCACCTCGAGGTTCGGGAGTTTAATGGGCTGAAGAAAGCGAGGATCGATGTCGGTCGCCAGTACACGTCCTGTCGTGCCGACGCGATCCGCGAGCCAACTGGCGATCGATCCGCTGCCACCGCCTACTTCCAGGCAGTGCCAACCGCGCCCGACCCCGCATGCTTCCAAGTGACGAATGGTGCCAGGGTCAAACAAGGCGGAAAGAACGGCGAATCGTGCGGGCGCCTCTGTAGCGCCGTTGTCGAGCAGGTAGCCTGAGTAGTCCAATCGTGTGCCCATACCCACTCCAAAAGTGCGGCTATTTTTGACCAGATGAACTTATAATACAAGTTCAAATAACTTAACAATTGATGAGGAATGCTCAATGATTGACTTTACCTCGCGCCAGCTTCGTGCATTTCTGCTGGTAGCGCAACATCGCAGCTTTTCCCGGGCTGCGGGAACACTGCTCATCACGCCGTCGGGTTTGAGCGTCCTAATAAGAGAGTTGGAAACCCAACTTGGCGCCAAGCTGTTCGAACGCACTACTCGCCACGTTGCGCTAACAGCTTCCGGGACCGAGTTGCTCGCCGCCGCTCAACACAACCTGCAGGAGCTCGACCGTGTCATGTCGCGTATCGGGCGGTCGGGAATGGATGACGGCCAGTCGTTATCGCTGGGCGCAGCGCCGATGTTGGCGGCGACGGTTTTGGCGCAAGCCATCAAGGAGTTCCGATCGCATCGGCCCGACTTTCGGTTTCAGTTGTTCGATGGAACCACCTCTGCCGTAATGCAGCAAGTAGAGGCTGGCACACTCGACATGGGCTTGGGCGTTTTCCTCAGTCACTTATCCGGCGTCCGACGTACTCCATTGTTTCGCTTTTCCTTGGTGGTGATACGCCCGGACAACGATCCTGCATTTCGGCGGGCCACGACCACTTGGTCTGCTTTAAAAGGAGAGAAGCTAATCTCGTTGCCGCCATCCCTTCCGTTGCAGCAGCTTATAGACAAGCATCTCGCTCGCGCCGGCGTCGCTGATCAGCCCAGCCTCGTGCTGAACTATCTCAACACACAGGTCGCGATGGTCGAAGCCGGGCAGGGGGTTGCCATCATTCCTTCATATGGGCAACTCGCCTGTCGCGATCGAAAAGTGGTGATGAGCCGGCTGATTAATCCGGTAGTGCACCTGGACTTCTCTCAGATTCGGCACGCCGGCAGGAAACTTCCAGCCGTCGCAGAAGAGTTCACATCTTTCCTGCAGGGTTACAGCGCCAGATGGGCAGGACGCTCGGGAGTCCTCTAGCCAGGATGGCCTGCGAGGAGGCCTCGGGATGGTCCTCTGAAACAGGAAACTTCTTGCCTCATGATTAGGCGAATGACGGCAAACCGGAGCGAAACGGGTCGCTGCTTGCTTGCCGTCGATCCAGGATTTGGTGCCCCTCCGGTCTAGACCCTAATCTAGGTAGGACGGATTTCAAACCAAAGCGTGTCTGTATCTGCCGCCCCTAAGCGCAACCCGTTCGAGCCACATTGTCGCGGGGACTGGTCGGTCCCCAAAGACCGATGCGAGGGCGGTGACGATCGCGCGAACCTTAGGTGATTCGATCTGCGTCTTAGGGGTAACCTGGTCGTCGCTACCGTCCAAAAATAATCGTTTCCCGAGTCAAAAGCCGCGCCACGAGCACCAACAAGAGTACCGCGCAGGCCAGTGCAGACACCCCCGCTAGGATGTAGAAAATGGCCTTGGGTGGCTGGCCCCCTAGGACATCAGCAGCCAGCGCATATTGCCCGAGCAGCGGTACTGGTGCCAGCCAGGGCCGGTTCGACAACGGGTACAAGATGGAAACCACACCTGGCAACATCGGCAACAGGATCAGTATTCCAAGGTATCCTTGCGCTTCTTTGAAGGACCGGGCGAAAGTGGAGGAAAAAATCACCACTGCGCTCAAGAACAATACCAGTGGCAGCACCAGCGCCAGCAGGCTCATTAGATCCGCATCCGAGACTCGGAACCGGATTCCCACATCTTCCCAGGGCACGCGCCTCAGCACATTCACGGTCAGCGCCATAGAAAAAACAACTGAACTACAGCCGAATGCCGACGCCGCGAGCCATTTGCCTGTCGCCAGCACCCAGCGGGGAACGGGGCTGAGCAGCAACGGCTCCAGCGAACCGCGCTCGCGTTCCCCGGCCGTTGTGTCGATGGCGACCTGCATCCCTCCCGTCAGCGCGGCAATAACCAATAGGAGAGTCAGGATGTTGAGCTGACTCGCCAGCCGCTCCTGAGCGCTTGAAACCTCCACCTCCTGCACTTCGACCGGCGCGGCGACCGGCGGAGCCACTCCGCGTGCGATCAGCCGCAAAGCGGCCAGTTGGCTGGAGTAGGTGGTCACGAGCCTTCGCGCCCGCTCCACTTTCTTGCGCGCGCTCTCGCGCGTCGAGTCGCTGACTAGCTTCACGGGTGCCGGTATTGCGCGCGCCATGTTCTCAGAGAAGTCTTTCTCGATGATGAGAACCACATCTTCTTTTCGGTCTCGAACAGCCTGCTCCGGATCGGCCGGCGCCGGCACGATCTCGACCCCGGTCTGCTGCTTGAGCCAATCCACAAAAGTGGGCGCATATTCGACTCCTGCCACCGGCAGCCTAACCTCCCACGCATCCTTGGCGCGCTCCGCCATCACCGTGAACATGCCGCCGAACAGGACCGGCGAAAGCGCGGCGGTGAGCAACACCGACCTGATCGAGCGCCGGTCGCGCAAGCCGTCGCGTAGTTCCTTGGCAAATACGACCCAAATTTGCGGTAGGGTGGTCACAAAATCTCTTCTGCTTCCAACCCGACAAGGGCCACGAAGGCGTCTTCGAGATTGTCGCGGCCAGTGAGATTCCGAATCGCATCGGGCGTCCCGTCTGCCGCCACTTTCCCTTGCGCAATCACGACAATTCGATCGCAAAGCGCCGAAACTTCTTGCATGATGTGGCTCGAAAACAACACGCAACAGCCATCGCGCCGCAGGCCCCGGATCAAGTCTCGCATGGCCCGCGTACTCATCACGTCCAGCCCGTTGGTCGGCTCATCCAAAATCACGTTGCGCGGCTGATGCACGAGCGCCCGCGCCAGCGCCACCTTGGTCCGCTCACCCTGCGAGAACCCGGAAACAGGGCGGTCCGCGCTTTCATTGAGTCCAAGGCGCGTCACCAGCGCATTGGCACGTGCCGTCAGAGCCGGGCCGTTCAGGCCGTGCAGCCGGCCGAAGTACTCGATGTGCTCGATGGGCGTCAGCCTGGGATAAAGCCCGCGCGATTCGGGAAGATGGCCCATGCGGGCCTGGACGCCAATCGGATCCGCCGCGACGTCGGCGTTGTCCACGCGAATGGTGCCGGCATCCGGGCGCATCAGGCCCGATAGCATTCGCAGCGTTGTAGTCTTGCCTGCCCCGTTCGGCCCCAAAAGCCCGACGACCGTCCCGTCGCTAGCGCTGAAGCTCACGTCTCGGACCGCCTCAACCGTCCCGAATCTCTTGCGCAAACCACGGATTTCGATCACGGCTGATCGGCTCCGGTATAGCTCAAGAAGAACGGCGGCCGATGCTGTGACTGCAAACACTCCGCATCCAGATCTTTCACGCTGGCTTGATCCAGGAACTTGCCAATGATTTGCGGCACGCAGCCGCGCGAGGTGCTGCCGTGCCCGGCGCCAGGCACGATGAAGTGCTTCGAGTTGGTTAGCGACCGAGCAACTTCTTCACCCCAACTGGGTGGGGTAATGGGGTCATCTGCTCCAGAAAAGATTGCTACGGGCTTTGCGGAAACTACTGGTTGATAGAAATCTTCGCTCACCGTCCCTCGCGGCCAGAACTCACAGGGCTTCATCCGGGTGTCGAAAAAGGCGGTTCCCATGAAGCGTCCTTTCGCCTCGTTTTGGATCTCGTCCGGGTGAATGCGGGGCATATCTTCAGAGCACACCACCGAGAGAAACATGCCCTCGCTCATTGCACCCTTCGGCAGTTCGCGGGAGAAGGCCAGCGCCAGCAAGCCCTGATAATTTCCTTGGGCCGCATCGGTAATGAGCTGGGGTAGCAAGGACGTAACTACAGGGTCATAGAGAGCGCTGAAAATGACGGACGCCAGGAGGCGCTGAGAAACGGTCATTTGCACCTGTTTGCCTGTACGCGGGTGAGTGACCGTAATGTGCGGTCTGGTCGCGCCGTGCGCGAACATCGTCGTGACCGACTCTCGTAGCTGAGGATACCGTCGGCCGCAGGCCGCGTCTTTCTTGCAATCCTCGATCATCAAGTCCAGTGCTCTCTGTCCATCACGCGCGATGAAAAGCCCCAGCCGCATGTCGGGCGGTGCGACCGCATCGAGAACAACCGTTCGCACTGAGTCCTCATGACGTTTCAAATACACCAGTGCCGCGCGCGTGCCATAGGACCCGCCCCACAGATTGATTGAGCCATAACCCAGGAACTGACGTACCTCGTCTATATCGTCCATGGCGATCGCCGTGGTGTACAAGCGTGCGTCGGCTTTCAATCCCGCCAGGCAGGTGCGCAACCGCTCTACAGGGTAGTCGTCGATTTTCGAGAAATCTTCTTGGTTGCGATCCTCTGGCTCACAGTTCAGAGGATTGGAATCGCCTGTGCCGCGTTGGTCAATCAGGACAATGTCCCGGTCCAACTGGAAGTGCCGGAACAGGGGAAGCTGATAGTCCGCCAGCGTAGCCGCGCCTGCGCCGGGGCCTCCTGCAAAGATAAACAGAGGGTCCGGCTTCGGATCGCGTTTCAGCGCTGGTGCCACCACGATCTTGAGCGCGATTTGTCGGCCCGTTTTGGCGGCCCGGTCTTCGAAAACCTTGTATTGGCCGCAGAAAGCCTCGCTGGGTCCTTCTTCAATCTTGCATGGGTGAAGGCGATCGAGAGCGCTCGGCGTTCTTTGACAAGCCGTTAAAGCGAGCACAGCGAAGGTCAACCAGGCGGCGCGCACAAAGGGCATTAGACCACACCAAACCACTCGCCGGCTACGGTCGGTTGGTCGCCACGCGGAAGTGATCTGCCGTCCGCCTACTCCGATTAGCACTGGCAACTCGGCTTGTCGGAAGCGACTCGATTGCTCTCGGTTGACGGCCAAATTTTTCTTTTCCCAACCGGCCTGGGCAGCCCTCCGCGCATACTCCTTGCGCTCCTCAGCGGTGCGGTTTCGCGCTGCTGCCTTTCCCCCTTTTCTTCCGAGTGCAACCGCCGCAGGTCGATTGCAGCAGTCGAAGATATTCGCCCATCCGCGAGATGAAGTGCGTCTGCACTTGGACAACCTGCCAGTCTGAGGCGTGGTGCCCTGAAGAGAGATGGCGATGGACTGGGCAGTGGCCGCGCCGGAATTCGACAAAGTGAACGACGCCGGACTTGAGGAAGTGCCGATGGTCTGGTTGCCGAAGTTGTAGCTCGATGGAGTAAGG